>LSQX01299378.1_pt1 | contig 10195 bp, 10 predicted proteins | sample 654561 | NCBI WGS metagenome assembly LSQX01 (sample SAMN04489861, study PRJNA283612) | anaerobic digester metagenome | isolation source: 4 biogas reactors fed with cattle manure at either 37C or 55C with and... | place: Denmark: Kongens Lyngby | collected 2014
TAGAAAGGCCAGCTGAATTAAAAGATGCTGTTATAGAAGAAATTGAAAAGATGAAAAAAATCTATGCATGAACAAATGTTTTTAACATTATGTGTTGGAAGAGGCATGGTAAGATGAAAATAAATAATGATAAAGTCTGGGAATATATGTTGGCTGTTGAGTGTAGTGGAAATTAATCTTGGCATATGAAAGGGGTGAAATGATGAGATTTAATGTTGAATTGCTCCTGGAAAATGAAATAATACCAAAAGACAAAAATAGAGTAATATTATCTTTAATGAAGCACAACTTTGAATCTTATGATAAGGACTATTTTGCGGAACTTTATTTGGAAACTCCTACCAGACCAAAAAGCTTTACTTTTTCACTGTACATGGGAAATTGTAAATTTTTAAGAGAAGAGATATCTATTCCTGATAAGAAAATAATATTAAATTTCTCAGCTTATGATGTTAAAGATGGGATTATGTTTTATAATTCCTTTTTAACGCACAAAGGCAAGGAGTATCCAATTAAAGATAATGTAATTACAATTAATAAGATTAACTTAGTCAGAGAAAAGACAATTACCGGTAATCAGGCAGTATTTGTTACACGAAGTCCAATATCGGTTAGAGAGCATTATGGAGATAATCAGAAAACATGGTATCACTCATTGGAAGATAAAGAGGGTCAGAATGTCTTTGTGAAAAACTTAAGATACCAATTAAAAGATATATTTGGAGAAGACAGAATATTGGATATAAATGAAGTAGAATTTGAGGTGCTAGCCAATAAAGAGGTAAAGGTAAAACATTATGGTATAGAAGTGTTGGCAAACATATGTAAACTTAAAATTAAAGCAAAACCATATATATTGGACTATTTATACAAGGCAGGTATAGGAAGTCAAAGGAGTACAGGCTTCGGAATGATAGATTTAGTATAGGAGGTGAGAAAGTGACGGAAAAAATAAGGATATATTTATCTGATTGGCAGTATAATGCTGGAGTAGTAGGCCTTTACAACATACTAAATCATGCTGGAGATGAAGTGATAATTAATCAAAATTATATGGAAATAGAACCAGGGTGTTTAGAAGGATTCGAATCTAAATATTTTAATTATCTTATTGATAAATATTGGGAAATAATATCAATAAATAAAATTATTTCGTTTGAAAAAATTATTTCTCATAATAAGGATAATGATTTTGAAGATCTTAATGAAGATAATTTAGAAATTATAAACAACTATATTGAAGATGTAAAAAAATATATAAAAAGTAATAGTTATAAAGCAGCTTATCCATTAATAGATTCCACTGTGGACCCATTAATTTTAGAAAAACATCTTAAGAAAATAAAATTAAAAAAGAAACAAGATATACAAGATATTATACCGGAAGTAAAGGCTATATTTAATACATTAGAAGAAATAATTGAGTTTATGAAACTGGAAGATTCAAGAAAGTATATAGGGGCAAAGAATGTTATTTATACAATAATTAACAAGGCATGGGATGAAGTTTGTTTTTTAAATAGACAGACTAAGGAAAAGGATATGTATATAGACTATAATAATTATTTTGTAGTTCCCACTATAGACTATATAGAAAAAGATAAATCTAAATTCAAGTATGTTTGTTTTTCTTGTGACAGAGAAATGGAAAATTTTAATAATGATCTCAGTTTCCTGGTTAATACCGGTTTTGATGTTAGTAGGAAATCCTCACATATCTGGGAATTTAATAATGATGTAGCTGTATGCCCTATTTGTAAACTTGTATATTCATGTGTTCCGGCAGGGATTACATATATTATTGGGAGTGGTATATATATAAACGATAATTCAAGTATGAAAAATGCTATAAATATTAATAAGAAGATATATAAAGAAATATATAGGGAAAATGATACAGATAAAAAATTGACCTATAGGGCATTGGTTGAAGCTATAAACGAAGAATATATCGATAGAATAAAATATGAACTTGCAGATATACAATTGGTTAGATATGAGAACGGCAAATATAGATTTAATATATTATCTAGAAAAGCATTAAAAATTATAAAGAACTCTAAGGAAGAATTAGATCGATTAATTAATTGTGGCTTTAGAGAAATAAACACCTATTTCAATATATATGAGCTAGTAATGGATAGATTGTTAAATAGCAGTAATTTGTTTACATTGATTCAAAAGTTATTGTATTATAAATTATCTACTCCAAAGAACTGCTATTTCAACACACTTAATGTATTAAATATTTTGAAAATTAATATGAATTTTATGAAGGAGGTAGGTTATATGAAGGAAGTAGAGAAGGATGTAGTTAAATTAGGAAATATTTCTGGGTATTACTTAAGAGAAAGGTATAGATCTAAGGGTACTATAGATAAACTAAATGGTATATCATATAGATTTCTTAATGCATTAAAGACAAATAATACAGCCAGTTTTATGGATACTTTATTAAATTGTTACCTTTACGCTAATTTGCCTGTACCGGAAGTGTTTTTAGATGCTTTAAGAAATGAAGAGTTATTTAAAACTATAGGTTATGCTTTTGTAGCTGGTTTAATAGAGGGGAAAAAAGATGAAAATCAAAAGAATGGGGGAGATGTAAAATGAAAAATAATTTAAAACCAAAAGGATTAACAATATCAATGATATTTGAAGCTGAAAGTGCAAATTATGGGGAGAGTGTTGGCAATGTGGCATCTCTTAAAAAGATAACCAGGGATAAAGGAGAACAATACACATATATATCAAGACAAGCTTTAAGATATAATATTATTGAACAATTAGGTGAAAAATTGGCACCGGTAAATGCAGAAGGTAGTGGAGACAAAAAAGTTATCCAGTTTTCTAAAGATGCAACAATTGAAGATTATCCGGAATTAGATTTCTTCGGATATTTAAAAACTGAGAAAAATACTGATGGTAAGAAGAGGTCTGCAATAGTAAGACTCTCTAATGCAATATCATTAGAGACATTCAAAGGGGATTTGGATTTTTTAACTAATAAAGGATTAGCAGATAGAATAAACGAGAATATGAATATAGCTCAATCTGAAATACATAGATCTTATTATAGATATACTATAGTAGCAGACCTGGAACAGATAGGAATAGATGAAGTTTATGGTATTGAATTAGAAAATGAAGAAAAAATTAGAAGAGTTCATAAATTGCTTGATACAATTGCATTCTTATATAGGGATATAAGAGGAAGAAGGGAAGATCTAAAGCCTATATTTGCTATAGGTGGAGTCTATGATATAAAGAACCCGATATTTGAAAATGCTTTAGATGTCAAAAATAACAGATTAGTTGTGGGACAAATAGAAGGAGTTATGTTTGAAGAGTTTAAGGATGATACAATCTGTGGATTGGTGGAGGGTAAATTTGATAATGATAATGAAATAAAAGAAAAATTAGATGCGTTATCTATGCCTGATTTCTTCAAGCAGTTAAAAAGCAGGGTGAAAGAATATTATGAAGGAAACTAAAAAAGCTGTCAGATTAAAGTTATATCAAAGTACAGCCAACTATAAAAAGCCTACTAGCTTTCAACTAAAGGAAAGCTATCCGTTGCCTCCATATTCAACAATAATAGGCATGGTTCATAATCTTTGTAATTATGAAGAATACAAAGATATGGAGATAAGTATTCAAGGAAAATATCACTCTAAAGTTAATGATTTATATACTAGATATGAGTTTAAAAATGGAATGACATATGATCCTAGTAGACATCAAATAAAAGTAGGAGAATACGGAGTAAGTAGAGGTATATCTACAGTTGAATTACTAGTAGATGTTGAGCTCTTAGTCCATATTATTCCTAAAGATCAATCTTTGGTAAAAGAAATAGAGCATGCTTTTCTCTATCCTAGAGAATACCCATCTTTAGGAAGGAGAGAAGATCTTGTAATTATTAAGGAAGTTAAAATAGTTGATGTTTATAATGAAAAACTTGAAGAGGATTTTGTGCTAACACAGGATGTTGCGGCTTATATACCACTACATTTGTTAGAAAATGAATCAATTATTTTAGAAGGGCCAGAATTTGGGATAAGGAATAGAGGGACAAGATATAGAATTACAAAGAATTATGAACTTGTTAACTATGGTACAGATAAGAGACCAAAGATATTTAGGAAGTGGAATAAAGTTGATGTATTATATACAACAGGCATAGCTGCCGTTGAGGGAGAATTCATGTATAAAGATGTAGATAATTATATTGTTTTTAAAGCATAAAGTGGAGGTTTGATTAATGAAGAAATTTTGGGCTAAATCAAATCCCAGAGAGACAGTTCAAGAACATACCGATAAACTAATTGAGAATTTTAATAAATTCAAAACAATATATCCCAATCTTAATGTAGATTGGGATATATTGTATCTCGCATGTCTATATCATGATTTAGGGAAGATTGGTAAAAAGTTCCAGGACAGAATTAACAACATAAAAAAACACAAGGATGAAATCCCTCATAGTATATTAAGTTTATCATTTATTAATGCGGGGAAATTAGAAGAATCAGGATATTCTAAGGAAAGGATTAGACTGCTTGCACAGGCTGTTGCATACCATCATGAAAGAGATTTTAATTTTGATAGAGATGATTTAGAACAGGAAATAGAGTTGTTGAAATTAGAAGCTAAAAATTTTAAGTATAATAAAATTGAAGACATTCAAGTAAAAAAATTAAGTAGGAAGTATTTTTCTATGGATCGTATTTATGAAGAAGAGGATAATGATTTGTTTTTTAGATATATCTTAATAAAGGGATTACTAAACAGAATAGATTATGCAGCCAGTGGATATATAGATGTAGAAATAGAGAATAATTTTTTATTAGATAGTTTGGAGAACAATTTACTAAAAAAATTTAAAGAAAAGGATTCGAATGCAGATTGGAATGAATTACAGAAATTTATGTTAGAACATAGAGATAACAATCTTATAATAACTGCCCAAACTGGTATGGGAAAAACAGAGGCAGGACTTTTGTGGATAGGAGATAACAAAGGATTCTTTACCTTGCCTCTTAAAACAGCTATAAATGCGATGTACAAGAGAATAACTGAAAAGATAATCTTTGAAAATTATCAGGATAAAGTTGGCTTATTACATTCTGATACAAAGAGGGAGTATTATCAGATGAAAGATGAAATAGATTTTGATGAATATTACAACAAAACAAAGCAATTATCATTACCACTTACCATTTGTACGTTGGATCAAATTTTTGATTTTGTCTATAGATATAGAGGATTTGAAAGTAAGCTTGCTACTCTATCATACTCCAAAGTAGTTATAGATGAAGTACAGATGTATGCTCCAGATTTATTAGCTTACTTAGTAGTAGGCCTATCTTATATAGATAAAATAGGTGGAAAGTTTGCTGTATTAACAGCGACTTTACCAAGAATTTTTGTGCAGTTACTGGAAAAAGAGAATGTAAAATTTATAGAGCCAAAACCTTTTACGACGGATAGAATCAGACACAGTATAAAAGTTATACACGAAAAAATAAATGCAGATTTTATAAAAAAAATATATGAAAATAACAAAGTTTTAGTTATATGCAACACTGTAAAAGAAGCACAAAGGATTTATAGTGAATTATTAGCAGAAGACACAATTAAAGCAGAAGTTAGTTTATTCCATAGTGGCTTTATAAAGAAAGACAGAAAAGAAAAAGAAGAAAAAATATTGGAATTTGGTGATAAAGAGAATGATTATAAAGGAATTTGGGTTACAACACAGGTAGTAGAAGCTTCATTAGATATAGATTTTGATATTCTTGTTACTGAGTTATCAGATCTTAACGGATTGTTCCAAAGAATGGGAAGATGCTACAGAGATAGGGATTGGGATAAAGAAGGTTATAATTGTTATGTGTTCGATGGTGGAGATTTAAAATGTAGTGGTGTAGGTAGAGTCATAGACGAAAAAATATATATCTTTTCAAAAAAAGAATTAACAGAGAAAAATATAGATGGCCCAATACGTGAAGATGAGAAGATATTACTTGTGGACAGTATATATAGTTTAGAAAAACTAAGAGGAACTGATTATTATGAGAAATTAATAGATGCAATAGAATATGTTAAGTTAATAGAGTCTTATGAAAAATCAAGTAAAGAAATAAAAAAGATATTTAGAAATATTGAATCAAAAACGGTCATACCGAAACCAATATATGAAGAGCATATAGATGATATTAAAAGGTGTATTGAGATTTTAAATAAGGAATACAGTAAGGATATGGCCCCAGATGAAAGGAAAGCAATACAAGAAGAAAAGATAGAAGCAAGAATTAATTTAGATAATTTTACTTTAAGTATACCAATATATAGAGCAGACGAAAGTTTTTTAGAAAGATTAAAAATTAATGAGTACGAAACTATAGATATATTCGATTGTGATTATGATGCAGAAATAGGAATACAATACAAGTCTATTCCAGAAAAGAATATTACCAACATGAATATTGATGATAGGATATTATAGGATTAGGGATGATACCATGAAGAAAGTAACAGGTGTTATGGTATACTATTACTTTGTTTGCAAAAGGAAGTTGTGGTATTTTTCAAATAATTTAAATATGGAATCAACCAGTGAATTAGTTGGTATTGGGAAGCTCGTGGATGAAACAGCATACAGCAGAGAAAGAAAAAATATTTTAATCGACGAAGTAATAAATATCGATTTTTTGAAGAACTGGAAGGTTGTACATGAAGTAAAAAAATCTAAAAAAATAGATGAGGCATCAAAATGGCAACTTAAATATTATATGTGGGTTCTTAAAAATAAAGGAGTCCAAATAGAGAAGGGTGTATTAGATTATCCTCTTTTAAGAAAAAGGGAAGAAGTATATTTGGAAGAAGATGACGAGTATAGATTAGAACATGTAATAAATGACATACAAACAATTATAACATCGAATCTTCCGCCGGATACAATAAATAAAAGTATGTGTAAAAAATGTGCCTATTATGAACTTTGCTATATTTAAAAGGATTAATATTTAAAAGGAGCAGAGAAATGGGTGAAGCCTTTTATATTTTTAAAGATGGGGCTATAAAGAGAAAGGATAACAATATAATAATTAAAGGATCAGATGGACAAAATAAGGTTCTCAAGTCAGAGGTGGTAGATGAAATATATCTTTTTGGAGAACATAATTTGAATACTAAACTACTTAATTTTTTATCTCAAAAAGGTATAATAATGCATGTGTTTAATTATTATGGTTTTTATAGTGGGAGTTTTTATCCTCGTGAGTCCAATATTAGTGGATATTTACTAGTTAAACAAGTACAACATCATATTTCCGTTCAGGAAAGATTAAGAATAGCCAAGGAAATCTTAAAAACAGCTTCATATAACATTTATAGAAATTTGCGATATTATAATGGTAGAGGTATAAATTTATCTGAACCTATGAAAGAGATTGAAAGTCTTAGAAATCGTTTAGATAGTGGTAAAAGCATAAACGAGATTATGGGTATTGAGGGGAATATAAGAAAAATATACTATTCAACATGGAATGATATTATAAAGCAGGATATAGAGTTTGAAAAAAGAGTAAAAAGGCCACCAGATAATATGATCAACTCACTTATCTCTTTTGTAAACAGCCTTATTTATACAACTGTATTAACTGAAATATATAAAACCCAATTAAACCCAACAATAAGTTTTTTACATGAACCTGGAACTAAAAGATTTTCATTATGTTTAGATTTGGCTGAAATATTTAAACCTTTAATTGGAGACCGAATGTTATTTTCTCTGCTTAATAAATATCAGATTACAGATGAAGATTTTGATAGTGAATCTAATTTTCTATATATAAAAGAATCTGGAAAAAAGAAAATACTGATGGAATATGATAAAAGACTTTCACAAACTATACACCATAAAGAATTGGGCAGGGATATATCCTATAGGTTTCTTATAAGATTGGAGTGCTATAAGCTAATTAAGGATATAATTGGGGAGAAAGAATATGAGGGATTTAAAATTTGGTGGTGATTCATATTGTATGTAGTATTAATATATGATATTGTTACTGATGAAAAAGGTCCAAAAGTTTTAAGAAATACTTTTAAAATCTGTAGTAGGTATTTAACTCATATTCAAAAATCAGTGTTTGAAGGTAATTTAACACAGTTACAGTTAATGAAGTTAAAATCTGAGTTGGATCAGTACATAAGAAAAGATAAGGATTCAGTTATTATATTTAAAAGCAGAAATGAAAAATGGTTAGATAAAGAATTCTGGGGTGTGATCGATGATAAAACATCAAAATTTTTTTAAAAATGTTTTGTCGACCTATAGTAATGCAAAAACATATGGAGATAGACAAGCAATGATTATATCATTACTTGTGAATTTAAATACATTGATAAATTTAATAATTATAAATTTTTTCTACGAAATAAAGTTTGATTGACAGAAGTACACTTATAGAACCAATGAATTCAATGTCTTAAAAAGCACGGCTTTTAATAGAACTACAGTAGAATGTAAATTGATTTATGGGGTTTAAATATCTGGGTTAAGTTCGGGCTTTTAATAGAACTACAGTAGAATGTAAATTTGATGATTTAGATGATCGAGAAATTTATTGGATTAACTTTTAATAGAACTACAGTAGAATGTAAATTTTTAGGTAAACTAACCTTGGCTTTTTCAGGAATATCTTTTAATAGAACTACAGTAGAATGTAAATGTGATTAAGCCAAAAACACTTGAGGAACTTAAAGCTGCTTTTAATAGAACTACAGTAGAATGTAAATCTCGTCTTCTTGATAACTTTGCTCGATTAGGATCAGTCTTTTAATAGAACTACAGTAGAATGTAAATGCAAAATTCAACTAATTCTCTCAACTTATCCTTGCTTCTTTTAATAGAACTACAGTAGAATGTAAATTTTCCTGCTCAAGCAGTTCGACCAGTTCGGCCTGTCGCCTTTTAATAGAACTACAGTAGAATGTAAATGAAGAGTTACGGCCAGGGTAAAACAGTTGCTCTTCCCTTTTAATAGAACTACAGTAGAATGTAAATGTCTTATTTTTATTTTAATAAAAATTGTCGGATTTTGCTTTTAATAGAACTACAGTAGAATGTAAATTAAGAATTCAATTGGCGGCGTAATAGTTCTTTTGTAACTTTTAATAGAACTACAGTAGAATGTAAATATACAATAAATGTTAAAGAAGTTAATAAAGCAACAACCTTTTAATAGAACTACAGTAGAATGTAAATGTGGTGGACGAGGAATATGTTCTTGGATCTACTGAACTTTTAATAGAACTACAGTAGAATGTAAATGTCGCCGATGCGTTACTACCTAAGGCAACAGAGTACTTTTAATAGAACTACAGTAGAATGTAAATTTATCTTTAATTATTCTTTCATATTGCTCCCATAATCTTTTAATAGAACTACAGTAGAATGTAAATTTTTCTTTCAATAACTCTATTGTTTTATCTTCCCTTACTTTTAATAGAACTACAGTAGAATGTAAATGAAGCAGTAGATGATAGCCTAAAAAACAATGATATAACTTTTAATAGAACTACAGTAGAATGTAAATGACAATACCTTCTGTTTTGTCAATTTCTGTTATGACTTTTAATAGAACTACAGTAGAATGTAAATCTGGAACCGCAGCAAATATAATAGGAGAATGGCAAACTTTTAATAGAACTACAGTAGAATGTAAATGACGGACTTTTGCCGTATCCTGTAAGTCTTAGCGACACTTTTAATAGAACTACAGTAGAATGTAAATTTGATGGTGATTTTCAATTGTTCTAATCTAGGTGTTACTTTTAATAGAACTACAGTAGAATGTAAATTTCATTGACCAGTCAATACAAGTATCTACCAGCGAAACTTTTAATAGAACTACAGTAGAATGTAAATAGGTCTAAAAAGCCTTAATAAATTATAGGAGTGATGGTTTTAATAGAACTACAGTAGAATGTAAATCTTCCAAAACATCTTTGGGCTTTTCTTCCGGCAAGGTTTTAATAGAACTACAGTAGAATGTAAATTCTAAATAAACATAAGCTAATAACCTTCCGTATTTGGTTTTAATAGAACTACTGTAGAATGTAAATATAAATCTTCTTCAAGTCCTCGTACAAAATCCAACCGTTTTAATAGAACTACAGTAGA
>LSQX01000725.1_pt2 | contig 10194 bp, 10 predicted proteins | sample 654561 | NCBI WGS metagenome assembly LSQX01 (sample SAMN04489861, study PRJNA283612) | anaerobic digester metagenome | isolation source: 4 biogas reactors fed with cattle manure at either 37C or 55C with and... | place: Denmark: Kongens Lyngby | collected 2014
TGATGCTTTTTTTACAACTGAGATTCCCGATGATCAAAAGAAGAAACCTATGAAGCGTGGACGTGGCAGTCAAAATAAAACAAAAGTGCTGGTAATGTGCGAAAGCACTCCCCGGGATACCCCGAAGAAGGGACGCAAGGACAAGAAGGCAGGTCACCTGAAGATGAGGGTCATTCCCGATTTAAAATCCGGTACAATTACATCAGTTGTCAAAGAGCGTGTCGACGGGGACTCGGACCTGACGACCGACGATTCCACGTCCTATGTGGAGCTGGAACAGCTCGTAAATTCGCATACCTCCCAAGTTGTCAAACCCGAAGAGGTGGAGAAGGTGCTTCCCTGGGTACACACGGCAATCAGCAATGTCAAACGGCTGCTACTGGACGTGCACCACAATAAACTTAAACCCGAATACCTGCAATACTACCTCAATGAATTCTGTTATAAGTTTAACCGGAGATTCTTCCCGGAGAAACTTTTCGACAGGCTTGTCATTGCCGCTGTGTCGTACAGCCCTGATTTCAAATCGAAAATTTACAATAGGTCATATTGCGGATAATCATATTAGATTTTATTGCTTCGCCACAAAACGTGATATTGTCAGGTAACCCCGGTACCGGAAAAACACATATTGCCACCGGGCTTGGGCTCAAGGCTTGTATGCAAGGATATAAAGTGCTGTTCACAACCGTGCATAGGCTACTTACTCAGCTACGTGAATCTCAATCTGAGCACACCTTAAAGCAGGTTGAAAATCAACAATAATCACGACCAATCTTGGTTTTGACAGATGGGAAGAGATCTTTGGAGATCCCGTACTTACGGCTGCACTTGTAGATAGATTAACCCACAAGGCATATCTTGTAAATATGCAAGATGATTCATACCGTTTAAAAGAAACAAAAAAAATGATGAAAAAATGATGAAAAGAGAGGGAGAAATGTGTGTTGTTTTACCCTTTTTGGGGTACCCCAAAAAGGGTAAAACAACCTTTGATATTTAATTAAAATAGTGGTATACTTTGGGGTTGTAATAAACAATATGGAGAAGAACAACAGCTATATCAACCGCATATCCAGCGATATGGAGGTTTTCAATTCTCGTGTACAACTTGCCAATGACGGAACACGATTGAATCCGGTTATATTAAACGGTTTGCAGGGCAGCAATCCGCTAAAAGTGGAGAGAAAAGAAACTTCAAAAGGGATTAAACTGTAAAATAAATGGCGATTAGAAACTCAGTCCAATCGCCATTTATTTTATGGTTCATTCTCTTCCGGTACAATCAATTTGTCTATTATCTGTGCTTTTACTATTTCGTAAGCCTCATTAGGGTTATATTTCTCGTCAGGTCGGAGCAAGGAAGCCGTATCTCCTGTAAATTCGTTATTCGCCATTTTTTCTTCCATGTTTGATACATAGAGGGAGTGGGTTGGCTTTTTCCCTTCTCTCGCCATATATTCCTTGAAGCAATTCAGAACATTTTCCGTGTTCAAATTCTTATTTTGAAGTGCTTTATATAAATCAAATAGATCACGTCCTTTCCGCCTTTCATACAACGCCCGAACTTTTGTCCCGATTAATTCGTCTAACTTATACGTTATTATCTGGCACTTTCCCGTAAACCATAGATTAGTTACACTGAAATCAACTTTTTCAAAGCCTAATATGCTGAAATGCTCTCTGCAATTAATTTCAACTTTTAAGCGTAAAGTGGTTACGGGAATATCCGTAGAGTCTATCTTGAAAACCAATGTATTGTTGTTTCTTTTCTGTTTTACTGTCGGAACGCCTAAAAATGACAGGACTTCACGAAGTTTGTCTATGGTCGGCTTAATCGGCTCTGAGACAATTTGCACCATATCGATATCCTCACTGTATCGAGGTTGTGGGGATAGATATAGCTTGTGCAGGGCAGTCCCGCCTCGAAAAGCTAAACGCGAAGACAAAAAATCATCGCTATAGATTGCAACTAAAGCTCGGCAAATAATTAAATCCTGCTCTACTTGCTTCATATCTATCCAAGGGACGGTATTTGTCCACTCGGTAATTGCCGCCAATGGTATCATTCTATTTTAGATTTTCATCGGTTTGACTTAACCGATTGAAGAATAAACTTTTAGCAGAGTTATTGGAATTCAGAGGTAACGAGTTAGTAACCGTGCGTATTTCAGCGTTTTGCGGTGCTATACTGTCAAATAACTCACTGCAAATCTACGGTTTTTCTCTCAAACCCACAACATATATTTTTCCTTTTTTCAATTGATATACATTTCATTCATGGCAGGCGGTAGATAAGACAACACTTTTTAGAAATTTACTCTTTCGGTACGAAAGGAAGAAATTTCTAAAAACCGCTTGCGGCTCGGTGTTGGCATTCTATCGCCGAAATGTACCTTTGTATAGCAATTAAAAAGTAGTTATTTCCACTCCCTCTATATCCTGAGAAGTGGTTATTATTTTCCCTTTCAAAGTATCATTAATGTTGAGTTTCCGATAATTATCCGATTGTTCGCTATGGATGGGGATTATTCCGAGTGTTGGGTTGACGAGATTGCATACATTGGCGAGACATTCGGCAGATGCATGTCCGCTGGTGTGTAGCTTTTCAACGTTGGGAAACATTGATACAAAGTCTAAATAACGCTGTACAGTGTGTTTCCCATCATAGTTTACATACTCTTTCCACATTGAATAAATCAGCACTGTTTCATTTGGGTCTAACCGGGTTGCCAGCGACTGGTAATAATCCTTAAACTTGTCTGTTGCTCGAACGAACATACAAAATCCCTTATCAGACATCCATTCTACCAGTTTTCCGTTCGTTGGGTTGAAATCATAGACTTTATCAAAATGGAATAGTTGAGAACGAATACCCGCCGACTCTGTAAATATCTCCAATATACTCTTCTGAAAGCGATCACAGACGAGAGGTCTTTTGAGATGTTTATTTGCTGCATAAAATGTTGCCAGTCGTTCCATGTCTGTAGAAGAACACATCACGAACACATTCTTATAACGTGTCATTATCCTTCCCGCTTCCTTTTGTAACTCGTTTTCAGTCATTACTTTTTCTCCACGTCTTGAAAGCATAGTTCCCTCGGTAATCAGAAAATCGACTTTCCCTTGTGGGAGAATGAACTTTTCAATTGTGGGCAACAATCCTTTGCTCAAATATCCATGTCCTCTGAAATCGCCTGTATGTAGTATTTTTTTGCCCTCGGCCTCAATCAAAAACATATAAGCGTCATATGCGGAATGACTTACGAAATAGGGTGTTATTGTTATATCTCCAATATTAATCGATTGTCCGGGAGAGAGTTCTCCCATTTTTTTAAGTTTGGCAATCTCTTCTGCCGAGAGTTCTTCACGACCCTTGATGTATGATAGTTGCCGATGTTTACAGAGAGCCACACGTTTAGCGACATTACCAAGATATTGCTGAACATTGTCCGGTACATAATGAAATAACCCGAGATGATCGCCGTGATAATGGGTGTAGAAAATTGCATCAATACCTTGTGTGATTTTTTCTATTGCTTCACGGCTTGCAAAATCATCTTTCACAACTCCCTCGCCATCCGGTAGATTCTGCCCTAAATCAATCAGTATCCGGGTTTCACTGTTAGATATTTCCGTGATGCAACCTCCGATTTGGTTGATTCCTCGATGAATAGTGATCTTCATAACGGAATATAAGAATATTCTATGTGTTCCATCTTGTGTATATAACTGTCATTGACAAGAATTATGACAGCAGGGGATATTAATGGATGAAGTTTTGTCGCGAGAAAATGACCCTTTATAGAGTGGATTTTATTTGGATCTAAAGAATTATACAAAACATCAAAATTTCTATATTCGCAGTGTTTTGCATCTTGTGGATATTTAATTCTTCGATTTTTAATATCATTCATAATATTGACGTAATACATCAATTCAGATATAATCCCGACCATTATATTATCTGATCTCTTCAATTCAAAGATATGCAAAGTATCGCCACGTAAAGCCCAAATGTCGATCTGGCTTTTGCCCCGCGGCATTACGCAACTCTCTTTTGATATAACACTATTAAATACACCTACCGGCAGTTGTTGATCGATCACATCATAACTTTCTTTATGCTTAATGATGTACTCTCTTTCAAGAATAGCTTCCTCTCCTTGCGCTTCTTTATCGGCTTCTTTACATGGGAAATTTACTACCCAATTCTTGAGATTTTCTCCGTAATAATCCATATTAAACAAGGAGCCGTTTTCAGCCCAATCATAAGCCTTTATAAATTTCCAAACACGATATTTAAATCTCTCGTAATGGAGTGTATCCGATTTGGGAGTGGTTGCATTCCAGAAAATTGAAACCTTATCTATCAAATCGGGAAGCCATGCTTTCAGACAAAGAGCCCATCCCTCAAAAGCTGATTCATTCGATTGCATGTTCGCACACACTCCTTTGTCTGAAATGCCAACTTTAAGTATGCCATCTGATAGCTCAAAATCAATCGATTCCGGTAAATTTATATTACCGTTCTGCGTGATTTGACGGAGTTGAAAAGCTATTTCTTGATTTGTCATTATTCTTTAACTTCTGCTTTTAACTCTCTATTAATAGTTTGTAATGGTTTCTTAAATGCGGTTTCCATTTTAACCATGCTCATTATTAGGAAATCCACCATTTTATCCCAATCATCTTTTTCATACAGACTTACATTTCGTAGTTCTTGCTTTATTCTACATGCCTTTTTATTTTCAAGCCGTTCCCACTCTAAAGTACCTGTCTGTTTTTCAATTTCATCTTTCTGTAGAAACAATTTATCGAAAACAAACTTATTCTCTTCAGTATTACCTCTTGACATATAAACTTCGGTTCGGGCATAATTTTTTGCTATGGAGAAAACAAATCCAACACCGCTGACACCCGATCCTGCTGTAATCCAATTATCTTTCGATGGACTGACATTTGCGAAAAGATTGGTTTTCGTATTGAGCTTGGGCAATAACAATTTCCAAAACTCAATCCTTATTTTATGCCTGATCACTTGCTCCTCTTGAGTACTTTGCTCCTCTTGAGCTTTTTCTGCCATTTTTATGGTATATTCTTCCACCTCATGAACGGGAATGATTTGTTCGATGTTAAGAAAAATTTGCTCTCCAAAAGAAAATGGCGTGGCTTTAAAGCATTGAATTTTAATATTATATTTTTGTAATAGCCATAGAACGGTAGATGTTACTTCTTTCCTGTAATTACCAGATACCAAAATTATCCTTTGAGTTTTATTTAATTGAATTTCCTTAAAATCCTCTGCATCTAAAAAATCTGAAATATTACTTTCCGCATTTTCGGAAACTCCTTTTTTATCAAGATAAGATTGATAAATGTCCTTTATTTGTTGCTTTGATAGGCTTGAGCAATACGAGGCATATTTTAACACCTGCCAGGTTACATCCCTTCCGCTATCATCCAGCTTGTTTTCAATGATAACTAAATCTCCCTGCTTGTCAATTGCAAGCAAATCAAGCCGTTCTCGTGTATCGTCAAATCCATCGAACTCCTTCTGAATAAATAGCAACTCATCGTCTTCTCCAAAGGCTGTGGGAGTATTTTCAAGCCACTCTTGTAAATGTTCTCTTTCCCGAAATTTCAGATCTGAGAAAGTGCAGCATTTGATTTTATTGATCCTATTCTTCTCTTTGTCAAGTACAAACATTGCGTATCTATATTTTTAATGACTATGAGCGCTATCATTCATGAAGAAAAATTTCACTCATAGCCCATAAGTTATTTTAGCTGTAAAGATAGTAAACATCTGCGAATCAGCCCCTATTATATCATAAAAACCATTACTCCGATCTGTTTTAATTGTGATATTAGTGCGCTATATTCCTCTACCTTTCTTCTCTTTAGGTGCAGCGGGGCTGATATGCGGTTTTATCGTTTGTTTCACTTTGTTAAACTGCTCCTTAAACCAGTCTATAATGTTCTGCCCGTTGAGAGAAAGATGCAGCTTATCGGGATTCTTCTTTTCCTTATACAGTTGTAGCTTGGCATCCTGCACATCGAAATACTTTTCGTGTTCTGACGAGTGAAGTTTGCCAGTTATCGTAACCTCTTTGCCGGTAAACAACTCCTTTATGTTTTCAACCGCCAATCCGATTCCCTTGCAAAATTGAACCATTCGCAGGTTCTCGGCTACTTGTGGAAATACCTCTAGCAATGTATTCAGGTCTTCCTGCGCCTTGTACGGCTCGTAATCCTTTCGGAGTTGTTCGAGCCGAATCTCCATCTCGGCAACCTCCTTTTCTTTCTTCTGTACATAGTCGTGCATATCGAGGAACTTCTCCCGCACTTCGTCCTTGCGGTCGTACAGATCCCATATCTTCTCGTTTACCTCCTCTTTTCGCTCTTGTAATACCTCTATTTCTTCTTTCAGGTCTTCATTCTTCGCATACAAATCACGGTAAAATTGCGGAGTGGATATATGACGGGCATCTGAGCCTTTAATACCTCGTTCCAGTCCGTATTTAGCCATTTTTTCGGCATAGGTATCCTGATACAGTTTCAGGTTATCCCGGGTCATGATATCATCGGCACACAGTCTGACTACATCCGCAGGCTTCTTACGATATTTCTTTGGGGTCGGCTTGCTCTGCTCCGGTTTGGGTTCCCGCTTCTTTTTCTCCCGCTCTTTTCTTCTTTCTCCGGTTACGATAGGTACGACCGTAGCGTGAATATGGGGCGTTTTCTCGTCCATGTGTAGAACGGCGGACACTACATTGTCTTTTCCGAATGTATCTTGCAACCATTTTATATTATCCCTGCACCACTCATCGAGCCTGCCCTCCGCTTGTATGCGGTGCATATCTTCGGGCGTACCCGACAGCATAATCTGCAACGCCCGGACTTGGCTGTGGCTGATCTTACGCTTTATCCCTGCGTTCTCAATACGGTGCTGTATCGCCTGTGTCCGGGTTTCTACTTCATCGGGATATTCGATAAGATTCCGGTTCAGGTACTTTCGTTCCGGGTCGGCATTAGCCGGATTGACCGTCCTTTCTATATGGGCGGTGGTTCCGCTATCGTTTCCTTTCGGCTTCTGTATATGTAAGACTGCAAATCCCATTTGCTTATTTGATATTAAAATTGGCAAATAATTTTCGTCTTTCGATACGGTCATCAGACCGTAAAAGGGAGATTCCAAAGGGGGAAAACCTTTGGCTTATTGGGGCATTTTTAGCAGTAGTGAAACGGATGCGTGAAAAAAATGCCCTAATAAGCTATGGCTTTTTTGAAAAGCCTTTCAGACAGGTTGCCGATAAACTCCAAACAGCTACTGTTATCAACAACATCACTCACTACAGTTTGTATAGCGAGTGATGTATAGTTAGTTGGTAGCATGAATAGAATTGCAAATATTTTTCTCCATTCCCTCCAACTTCTGCGAGAGGGATTCCATATCACGGCTTATCTTTTGGTTGGTTATCCGGGCGTAAATCTGTGTGGTCTTGATATTGGTATGCCCAAGAATACGACTTACCGTTTCAATGGGTACGCCGTGCGATAATAAAATTGTCGTAGCTGCGCTGTGGCGTGCGACGTGATAGGTCAGCCGCGTTTTGATTCCGTACTGTACGCCTATCTTTTTTAGGATGGTATTGCAACAGCTATTGCTCGGAACAGGAAAAACACGGTTATCATTCGTTAAGCCTTTGTACTTCTCTATAATGCGCTTGGGAACGTCCAACAGCCGGATATTGGAATCGGTGTTGGTCTTGCGTCTTCGGGTAATAATCCACAGGTTGCCGTCGAAGAAGGTTTGCAGGTTGTCGTTCGTGAGGTTCTTCACATCGGCATACGACAAACCGGTAAAGGTCGAGAAGATGAAGAGGTCGCGCACCAACTCGTAGGTTTTATTCTTCATCGGGGCGTCTATAAGCGTCTGTATTTCCTCTTCGGTAAGGTAACCCCTGTCCACGCTTTCGGGGCTGTTGATATATCCTGCAAAGGGATTGAACGGCAGTAAGCCTGTGTTCCGTGCTATGGAAATAATATGCTTTAGTACAATCATATATCCCCATACGGTATTGGTACGGCATTTCTTTTCCTCGCGCAGGAAGTGTTCAAAGTCATTGATAAAGGTGAAATTCAATTCTTTGAGTGGTATATCTTCCCTGCGGTAGGTAAGGGATAGGAACTCACGAATGTGTTTGTAGACGGTGCGGTATCGGGAGAACGTACCCTGCGCACGGCTGTAACCTACTTTCTTCTCAAACTCGGCGTTGTGTTGTTCGAATAGTTTCATGAGCGTTTCCTGCTTTACCCCGATACCGAGATAGGCGTTTTTCAGTTTGGTGGCGGTAACATAACCGTCCGTCTGCATCAGCTCCTGATAACGGCGGTTTACCTCTACACGGATTCTATCGACCGCAAAATTGATTTTCTGCGCTTCCACGCTCTTGCCCGATGCCCGGTTGTTCTTCACGTCCCACAAGCGGAGCGGAACGTCCATCTTGCAACTGAACTGTTTAACCTCGCCGTCCACTGTCAGACGGCACATCAAAGGCAGGTTTCCGTTGGGTTTCGGGCTGCCTTTCTTCACATAAAACAAGACCTTGAATGTTGACCTCATAACTCAATGTTTTTAACGTTACAAAATTAGTTATCATTGAGCTATTCGACACTATGTAAAATTACGCAAAACACTGAATAAGAACCAGATAGAGGTTAATTCAAATCTATTACTCGGTAATGAGATAGTAACTCATCTTTTGCGTTGTTCTGCTGAATTTGGGTTTTTAGCCTTTTCCCAAACTAAGCAAAACAGGGCGTAACAAACACTATTTCAGCTAATTCGCTACACCCTGTACAATTCTGCTTTTTAGTTAGAAGTTTATTTTAAATTAGTTGATTTTCGTGACTCGACATAGCCAAAATAAATTTTGCCTCTGCTCTCGCTACTCAAATCATTCGTCAATCTCTATTTCTTCGTTAATAATAATTTTCCATTTCTCATTTGTGTCGTAACCAGTAAGACTAACTCCCTTACCCATGACTTTTAGCGGATACTTCCTGAACTTAATACCTGCATCATTCACTTTTTGATATAATGTATCGGCTAACTCTTTATATTCAAGCACTTCCTCTAAAATGTAGCCTAAACGTTGAATGACAGCCGAGTTAAAATAACTTAAAAAATCACTCCCTATATTTTGGAAGTCCATAACTTCGGCTAATTCGTTCAGTACGGTTGACACTCTGTTTATCCCTCCGACTTCTCTTATATAGAGCAGTAAGTCCATTGCGGTTAATTCGGGGGTGGAAATATTGATATAGCCGTTCCTGGTAGTAAGTTGTTTTATATAACGAACAGGAATATTTTTTTTTGCAACAAAGTTTATTTTTACTCCCTTTTTTATCTTGCCTCGCAGGCTGTCTGTATTAACAACGACGGAAAAAGTTTGTGGTTGTTGATGCGCTGCCCCTTGAAAAGCGGCTGCATTCAACAGCCCTACATAATATTCCTTATCCAGATATTTCATCAACTGGTCTATATATTCCGTCGGTGGAACCACCCCCTTAAATCCGTATTCGGGAGATACAATTACATAAAACCCATGCCATACGGATTGAATAGTACCTTTTTTGGATAGCCTGTATAAAGCATTCCTTATATTGGATAAATTCATAGAGGGAAATTCTTTTATTACTTCCTCCTGCGTGAAAATATTTTTACCCATTTTAGGCAAATCATCTACCCATTTGCGAATTTTATCATTCTTTTCCATATACTATATCTTACTTCACAACTGCAAAAATAATCATTTTCTGATTATAAACGCAGTTTCGTCGTCGAATAATTTAGAAAACGCTGATAGACTTCCTACTTCACAACTGCAAAAAACATTGTTTTTTGATTATAAATGCAGTTTTGCCGTATTTGGTTGCGTATATTCTGAATAGATTAAAGCCCATTCCTGTCATCACGACGGTATGGGCTTTNNNNATGGAAATGATAAAACCACTCTCACGTTTTTTTATTTTTGTTATTATTGCCTCGCTTCTTATTAAAATTCTCCCGGATAAACGTATGCACATCGCTTTCCTTATAAAACGTTTTGTGATAGAGGTTATGAAATGTTCTTTATCTATATACATGTCTGTTGATTTTAGTAACCAACTCTTTGTATGCTTGCG
>LSQX01361529.1_pt1 | contig 10194 bp, 8 predicted proteins | sample 654561 | NCBI WGS metagenome assembly LSQX01 (sample SAMN04489861, study PRJNA283612) | anaerobic digester metagenome | isolation source: 4 biogas reactors fed with cattle manure at either 37C or 55C with and... | place: Denmark: Kongens Lyngby | collected 2014
TCCGGGGAGAAATTATCTTCTAAATACTTCCGCTCCTCTTCCCTGCGCACCTTATTGCCTAAAATTTTCACCTGCTGAATACCCAGATCCGAAGAGAGCCGTTTAACCACCTGCGCAGTCTTAACGCTTGCCCTAGTAGGCTCCGTAACTACGAGGATCATATCGACTCCCCGCGCCGTTCCCCGGGTTAAGTGCTCAATGCCGGCGCTCATATCGAGAACCACAACCTCTTTTTTATCCAGTAATAATGAATTAAGGACGGCATTCAAAAAAGCGTTCTCCCGGCAATAGCAAGCAGAACCGCCTTGTTTGATACCGCCCATGATTAAAAACTTAACCTTGCCTTTTTGCAAACTGTAGTCGTCTATGACATCTTCAACATCGGGGTTGAGATTATAAAAAGCTCCTCCGCCCCCGCTTTTTTGTTCAATTACTTCTTTCATATCCACCAAAGGCGTCACCGCTGCGAGTTCATTTGGATCCATACCCAGCGTAAGCCCCAGGCTGGCATCGGGATCAGCATCTACGGCGATAACATGATAACCGTTTTCAGCAAAGAGATAGATTAAATTTGCTGCGATTGTTGTCTTCCCTACCCCGCCTTTGCCTGAAACAGCAATTTTCACAAAAACATTCCTCCTATATTCTATATTGTAAGATATAGTAAGATATATTTTCCGGATAACCCTGATAAATTGTAAAGGTGCAACCCTTTATTCTTGTTCGACATACTGCAGCGAAATCCTTTTTTAAATATTTGCCTAAGGATAATAAAACATAAACATACATTTGAATTTTTTCGCTACTTGATGCCTCTATTCCTGCGCCAGAATTTTCTCAATTTAACTATTTAGAGGAAGCCGATTAGAAGAAGCCGAGGAAGCCGCAGGTGGATCCCGCAGCGAGGATATTATTCACCGAGGTAAGTTTTGCGGACTTGTTCATTTTGCAGCAAAGAAGAGGCTTTATCATGTAAAACCACGCGTCCAGTTTCCAAGACATAGCCCCTGTGGGCAACGCTTAATGCCATTTGAGCGTTCTGCTCTACAAGCAATATAGTTGTGCCATTACTGTTAATCTCCTGGATAATTTGAAATATTTCTTTTACAATAATCGGAGCAAGCCCCATAGAAGGCTCATCCAGCAACAATAGCTGTGGGTGGGACATAAGAGCTCGTCCGATCGCCAGCATTTGCTGCTCTCCACCGCTCAATGTTCCCGCAGCCTGTTTTTCCCTGCCTTTTAGCTGAGGGAAAGTGCTGAATACCATCTCCATATCCCTGTTAACGGTATTTTTATCAGCTATTGTATAAGCACCCATTTTTAAATTTTCATACACGGAAAGCCGGGGAAAAACGCGCCTTCCTTCCGGGACATGGGAAATGCCCATTTTCACTATATCATGGGGTGGCACATGATCAATTTTTTTATCTCGAAAAATGATCTCCCCTTCCGCCGGCCTTAATAATCCGGAAATAGTAAGCAGCGTTGTTGTTTTACCTGCCCCATTCGCCCCAATTAAAGATACTATTTCTCCTTCTTCTACTTTAAGGCTTACACCTTTTAAGGCTTGTATATTTCCGTAATAAGTAGAAAGGTTCTCCACCCGCAGCAACTTATTCCCCCCCGAAAAGTTTATGTTATGTTTACTATAGAGAATCGCCCAGATAAGCATGGATAACATCCTCATTTTTTTGGACCTCTGAGGGTGTTCCTTCTACAATTTTTCTACCGTAATTCAATACAGCGACCCTTTCGGAGATCCCCATGACAACTTTCATATCATGCTCTATCAGCAAAATGGTTTTACCCATTTCATCCCTGATTCGGGAGATCAATTCCATTAATTTACCTGTTTCCTGAGGGTTCATGCCGGCTGCCGGTTCGTCAAGCAACAACAGTTCCGGATCCGCCGCCAGGGCACGGGCTATTTCCAGTCGGCGCTGCTCGCCATAGGAGAGGTTTTTAGCCTGCTCATTCTTTTTGTCATCCAGGCCAACAAAGGCAAGCAGAGACATAGCATTATCCCTGGCGTCCGCCTCTTCACGTTTATCGCACGGGCGCTGCAATATAGCACCGATCAAACCTGAACAGGTCCTGGCATGCCTGCCCACAAGCACATTATCAAGGACACTCATTTTGCCGAAAAGGCGTATATTTTGAAAGGTTCGGGAAAGTCCTTTTGCGGTAATCTGATAGGGTTTTAAGCCGTTGATTTTTTCTTTCTTGAAGTAAATATCACCCCGGGAAGGTTGATAATGTCCTGTGAAAAGGTTAAAAAGCGTGGTTTTACCAGCCCCATTTGGCCCGATCAGGCCCATTATTTCGTGTTTTTTTACGCAAAAATCTACCTGTTCAACAGCCTTTAATCCCCCAAAATACCGACTAACCTTTACAGCATCAAGGAGATAATCATTTAATGGCAAAACTTCAGGCAATACTTTCATCCCCTATTTAAAAATTTAAATAACCTGTTTTTTTGTTTGCTTAACCCTATCTTTAATTTTGCTAAAAAAGAACCTCCTGCCGGAACATCTTTCCTCAAAATCCCCTCACCGATTATCCCCTGTGGCCTTAACCGCATCATAATAACAAGAATCGCACCATAAAACAGCTGCCGGTAGTCGGCGCTTGCCCGCAGAAGTTCCGGGATAGCGGTAAGAGCTGTAGCGCCGATGATGGCGCCCCACATATTACCCAGCCCGCCCAAAACAACCATGCAAAGGTATTCTATGGACTTTAAAAAACCAAAACTACCGGGATGGATATAGCGAAAATAGTGAGAAAAAAGTCCGCCTCCAAGACCGGCAAAGAAGGCACCGACACCAAAGGCAAGAATTTTATAATAGGTAGTATTAATGCCCATGGATTCAGCGGCCGTTTCGTCCTCACGGATAGCTATCAGTGCCCTGCCCACCCTGGATCTTATTATACGGTATAAAACAAAAAGTGTCACTAGCACGGCGACAATCACCCACGCCAGCGTTGTTTCTTTAGGTATACCCCTTAGACCCACTGCTCCTCCGGTTATCTCCAGGTTCAAAAATACAACACGCACTATTTCACCAAAACCAAGGGTAGCAATAGCGAGGTAATCACCTTTGAGTTTTAAAGTAGGAATACCGATTAAAATACCAAAAAATGCAGCCACCAAACCTCCGCACAGCAGGGAGGCAAAAAAAGGAAGACCCAGTTTTAGAGTACCAAGAGCGGCGGCATAAGCTCCAACACTCATAAAAGCAGCGTGTCCGATAGATAACTGCCCGGTAAAACCGGTTATCAGATTTAAGCCGGAGGCCATAATAATATTTATGCCTACCAGGATGATTATCTGCAGATAGTAAGCACTGATCACTACACCTGTCACCTTCTCTTAAACGACTATACTTTTTCCTGTAATGAGCTGCTAATTAAACCGGATGGTTTAAAAAGAAGTACAATAATCAATATTGTAAAGGCTATAGCATCCCGATACTGCGAGGAAATATAAGCTGCTCCCATCACTTCGGCGATCCCCAGTAACAATCCTCCGAGCATCGCCCCGGGTATACTGCCGATACCGCCTAAGACGGCTGCTACAAATCCTTTCAACCCCGGCATTAGCCCCATCATCGGAGTAACAGAACGGAAATAAATCCCCACCATCACACCGGCTGCCGCGCCCAGGGCTGAACCTACAGCGAAAGTGGTAGTAATGACCTTGTTTATATTGATCCCCATGAGGCTGGCGGTATCCTTGTCCTGGGCCGTTGCGCGCATGGCAATACCTATTTTGGTTTTCTGAATTAAAAAGGTTAAACCCAGCATTAATAAAAATGATACGATAAGAATAATTACTTCCACCCTGGATACAGTAAAAAAAAAGGTTTTATAGATCTTGGAAACAAAAGGGCTGGGAAAAGAATATGCACGGGCCCCCATAATTAACAATGCTAGGTTCTGCAAAAAAATGGAGGCACCAATAGCACTAATCAGTGCCGCCAGCCTGGTAGAACGCCTCAGGGGACGGTAAGCTAAATATTCCACAGTTATGCCCAACAGGCTGGCCAGGGCCATGGCTAATAAAAAGGCTATAACGAAAGGGACCTGATAAACGGTTACCAAAATCATCCCAACAAAAGCGCCAAACATGTATATTTCACCATGAGCAAAATTAATTAATTCAATAATTCCGTACACCATGGTATAACCTAGAGCAATGAGGGCATAAGTACTGCCCAGGATTATCCCGTTTATTAATTGTTGAAAGAACATCGCCCCACCCCAATACTAAATACCTTCATAATGTAAAAATACTGGAGAGGAGGGAAAGTCTCCTTTCCCTCCTCCTGCGTACTAAATGATTTATTACCTGATGCGACCAAAAGTTCCGCCGTCAACTTTCAAAATCAGGACGTCTTTGATCGTATCCCCTTCTTCATCAATACTCGTATTGCCGGTAATCCCGGGGAAGTTTTCGGTTTCAGCAAGGCCTTCCCGGATTTGCTTGGGAGTAGTTCCTTTGGCTTTAATCGCCTCAACGACAATACGGGCAGCGTCATAAGCCTGGGCGGCAAACATATCCGGCTCCTCATTAAAAAGTTCCTCATACTTATTTACAAAATTTTGCACAGCAGCAGACTCGTCCCCGGAATGGAATCCGGCTGTAAAAATAGCTCCTTCAACCGCATCGGCACCTATCTCTATCAGCACCGGGGAGTAAAAGCCGTCAGCTCCGAGAAACTGAACCTCAAGACCCTGCTCCTTGGCTTGCTGGGCTATCTTGGCAGCTTCCGTATAATAGCCGGCCACAAATATAGCCTCGGGATCTTTTTGCTGAATATTGGTCAACTGCGGCTTAAAGTTTTCATCGTTATCCATAAAAGCTTCCACGGCTAAAACTTCAGCCAGCGAGCTAGCTGTTTCTTCAAAGGCATTTTTTAAAGCTACTCCATAGTCATTATTGGTATAGAGAATGGCAAACTTGTTTAGACCAAGCTCCGTAACAGCATACTCCGCCAGCTGTGAGGCCTGTACCTCATCGGAAAGACAGTTACGGAAAAGATAAGGATTCCCTACAGTAAGGCCGGTAGCCGTAGATGAAGGAGAAATTGTCGGTATTTCAGCACCCATGATAATCGGCCCGCCTGCTTCAGACTCTGAGCTCAAAACGCCCCCAACAATCACATTAACTTTGTCCTGTTCCGCCAGTTTGGAAAAGGCATTAGCCGCTTTGGACCAGTCCCCCTCGGTATCTTCGGCCAGCAGGTCCAGAACAACGCCCTCAATTTCATTATTTTCATTAACCTCATTTACAGCAATTTCCACACCGTTTCTAACGCTAAGGCCGTAAGTAGCGGCTCCTCCTGACAGCGGCCCAACCATACCGACTTTTACCACTGTAGCATCCGGAGTTTCCTCACCTTCCGGCACCGTCTCCGGATCTGATGCTGGATCTGCAGCTGGAGCATTGCCGCCACAGCCGGAGACTACCATAAGCGCTAAAAGCAATAAAACAGACAGTATACTAAAAATTTTTTTGGTCATTTTGCTTTTTCCCCCTTTTTTATACAAGAGATATTGTTTTAGAAAAAAGTTCCCCCTCTTTTTCCCCCCCTTGCCGAATTAACCTTAAAAAAAAGATCAAAATTACTTATTCCACATAATAATATAAAAACCTTCTTTGTGAGTCAACTTAAATTTGGTTTATTTGAAAAAAATAAATTTAAAAAAATTGCTTATAAAAAATAAGCAATGCAGTTGGAATTCATTGCAAAAGAACTCCAACTGCATCGCTGAACCGCTGTTCATTTTAACTTGAAGAAGCCTGTTCCCTCTGCTGTTGTTTCGGCTGCTCGATATCTTTTTTGTTAAAAACAAGTTTTTCCTCATCTTTATCTTTATCTACAACAATGGTATCTCCTGCTGTAAAGTACCCTTTTAGCATCTCCTCGGAGATACCGTCTTCCAGCCTTTTCTGAATAACACGCCTCAGCGGGCGGGCACCATAGGTGGGATCGTACCCTTCACTGGCAAGCCGGCGTTTTGCTTCTGCAGTAACTTCGATCTGCATGCCATATTCTTTGATGCGTTTGGCGAGATCGTTTAGCATCAAATCCACTATCTGACCAATATCCTCTTCAGTAAGTGACCTGAAGACAATAAGATCGTCCACCCTGTTCAAAAATTCCGGCCGGAAAGTCCGCTTTAGCTCATCGAGCAGCCTGTTTTTCATACTTTCGTAGGATTTTTCCGCATCGGCGGGCCTGAATCCTACACTCGGCTGTTTCTTAATATAGTTGGCTCCCACGTTGGAGGTCATGATCACCACTGTATTGCGAAAATTAACGGTGCGGCCTTTACCGTCAGTTAAACGTCCGTCTTCGAGGATTTGCAACAATACGTTAAATATATCGGGATGGGCTTTTTCAATTTCATCCAGAAGGATAACGCTATAGGGCTTGCGCCTTACTTTTTCAGTCAGCTGACCTCCTTCATCATAACCCACATATCCCGGAGGAGCGCCGATCAGCCGGGCCGTTGTATGCTTCTCCATATACTCCGACATATCCAGACGGATTATTGATTCCTCGTCCTCGAACATGGCCTCCGCCAGGCTGCGCGCCAGTTCCGTTTTTCCTACCCCGGTAGGTCCGAGGAAAATAAATGAACCGATAGGCCTTTTGGGATCCTTCAGTCCCGCGCGCCCGCGGCGGATAGCCCTGGCTACGGCTTGAACCGCTTCATGCTGGCCGATTACCCTTTCGTGCAGAATATCTTCCATACGCAGCAGGCGCGCCGATTCTTCCTCGGCAAGTTTATTAACCGGAACTCCCGTCCAGCTCGATACGATATGGGCGATATCCTCCTCTGTTACTACGGTTTGGTCGGATACAACTTTCTTTTTCTCCCACTCTTTTTTCAGCTCGTTAACCTTAACCCTGAACTGTTGTTCTTTATCCCGCAGCTGGGCGGCTTTTTCAAATTCCTGGCCTCTTACGGCCGCTTCCTTCTCTTGCCTGATGCCTTCCAGCTTTTCCTCCATTTCCTTCAGATCAGGTGGGGCTGTATAATTGCGCAACCTCACACGGGAAGCGGCTTCATCGATAAGGTCTATGGCCTTATCGGGAAGAAAACGGTCCTGAATATACCGATCGGCCAGATTAACAGCGGCTTCCAGCGCCTCATCGGTAATCTTAACACGGTGATGAGCTTCATAGCGGTCACGCAGTCCTTTTAAGATCTCCAGGCTTTCCTCCTTACTGGGCTCTCCGACCATAATAGGTTGGAAACGCCTTTCAAGAGCCGGATCTCTTTCAATATATTTTCTGTATTCGTCCAGAGTAGTGGCACCAATAGCCTGCAGCTCACCCTTGGACAGCGCCGGTTTAAGAATGTTGGAGGCATCTATGGCCCCTTCAGCAGCTCCAGCCCCAATAATGGTGTGCAGCTCGTCAATGAAGATGATTACATTTCCTGCCTGCTGCAGCTCCAGCATCAATTTGCGCAGGCGCTCTTCAAATTCCCCCCTGTACTTGGTACCTGCAACTACAGCAGCCAGCTCCAGGGTTACCACCCTTTTATCCCTGAGAATATCGGGAGCTCTTCCTTCTGCAATGCGCTGCGCCAACCCTTCTGCTATAGCCGTTTTACCCACACCGGGTTCACCGATCAGACAGGGATTATTTTTGGTACGCCTGCTTAAAATTTGGACTACCCTTTGAATTTCTGTGTCCCGCCCAATGACCGGGTCCAGTTTTCCTTCTCTGGCCATCTTCGTAAGGTCACGGCCAAAGGCGTCAACCGTGGGAGTCTGTGGCACATTTTTTCCCTGCCCGCCTCCCAGTTGGACTTCTCCGCCCAAAAGCTGTATTACTTCCCTCCGGGCCTTTTTGAGATCAATCCCCAGGTTTGCTAAAACCTGGGCAGCTATACCTTCTCCTTCCCTTAAAAGCCCCAGCAAAAGGTGCTCTGTTCCTACATAGTTGTGACCGAGATTTTGTCCTTCTTCTATAGCCAGTTCAATCACTTTTTTTGCCCTGGGAGTATAACTGATACCCTGTACCTGGATTTTTTCACCCTTACCGATAATCTTTTCCACTTCAGAGCGTACACGCGACAGCTCTACGCCTAGATTTTGAAGAGCGCGCGCTGCTATGCCTGAACCTTCCCGAACCAACCCCAATAAAATATGCTCTGTGCCAATAAAGTTATGATTTAATCTTTTTGCTTCTTCCTGAGCCAGCACCAGTACCTGCTGAGCTCTTTCGGTAAATCTGCCGAACATAAACATTGTTTTTTGCACCCCTTTCCAATTATTATTTAAGTTAAGGCAGGCATTTTTGCATCTGCATCGCTCTTTCAAGATCCCTTTCATATGGGCTCAGGTTCTTATCCTTGAGATACTGCAGGCACCCGGGCCTGGTAAGAACCAGAAGTTCATTCAGTACTTTTATAGGAACTCCTTTTAAAAGCCCCAGGTCCACCCCAAGGCGAACATCGGAGAGAAACTGCATAGCTTCCTTGGAATCGATCACCCAGGCATTCTTAAGAATCCCGTACGCTCTGCCTGCTCTGTCACCAAGTTTTTCCCTTCCTTCGTTAAGAAGATGCTCCCTGGCGCTCTTTTCCTGGTTAATCAGCTGTCTGGTTACGCTGTACAGGTTCTGCCATATCTCCTCTTCCGTCTGCCCGAGTGTTATCTGATTGGAAATTTGCAGCAGGTTACCGATCATTTCGGTACCCTCGCCATAAATCCCTCTAACCGCCAGACCTACCTGGCTGACAGCAGCTAGAATACGGTTTATTTGCTGCGTAATCGTCAGGGCAGGCAGGTGCAGCATTACTGAAGCACGTAAACCGGTGCCCACATTGGTTGGACAGGCTGTCAGATAGCCCTTTTCTTCATCAAAGGCATAATCCAGATAAGATTCAAGAATGTCATCATAACTGGAGGTTTCCTGCCATGCTTTTTCAAGCTGCAGACCCGGCAGAAGGCACTGAATCCGAAAGTGATCTTCTTCATTAACCATGATACTTATTATTTCATCTTTCCTGAGTATAAGCGCACTGAACCGGTTTTCCCGGGCCAAAAGAGGGCTGATGAGATGCTTTTCTACCAGCACCTGCCTGTGTACCGGTGACAGGGCATTAATCTCCAGCATTTCAAAACCGGACTCTTGTAAACGCGAATTCCGGATAACTTCTTTCGCCGCTTGCAGTACTTTTTCGCGCTGCTCATCAGACGCCAGGGGAGGAAAAGGCATTTTTCTTATATTTCTAGCCAGCCTAACCCTGCTGCTGATCACAATATCCGCTTCAGGCCCTGTGCCTTCCATCCATTTACTTACTATTTCCGACCTTCTTTTCTGTTGCATTTTATTTTCACCATCATTGTCCATTAATATTTCTTCCAGTGGATCTTTGGGGGAATTATACTTTGCTTTTTCTTTATCGTTCATTTTTTTCACCTCCGGAAGAAATCCTATTTTCCAGCTTGCGGATTTTGTCCCTGATTACAGCCGCCTCTTCAAATGCTTCTTCCACAATCTTTTTCTGCAGCTCCCCTCTCAAAAGCTCAATCTCTTTTTTTAGCTTAACGTGAGAGCCTGCCCTCGCCGGAACTTTGCCGAGATGTTTTTGGTTACCATGAAGATGGCGAAAAAGCGGCAGAAGGTTTGTGCCAAAAGATTCATAACAGTGATCACACCCAAAGCGGCCGATCTGGCCAAACTGGGCATAAGTTAATCCACAACCGGGACACTGAAGGCCGCTGTACCCTGTCGAAGCAACTTTTTCTGAACCTCCGCCGGGAAAACCCATCAAGCTGGAAAAAAATTGATGCAGGGGAAATTTCCCTTCAAAAGGAAATCCCAGTTCACCCTTTTCACCCGCACAGCTTTCGCAGAGATACATTTCAGTCTTCTTACCATTAATAATTTTAGTTACATGGACAGAAGCAGTATTCTTGCCACAGTTTTCACAGAACATTTTTAAATTCCGGCCGGCCGCAAATAATAATCTAGATAGATTTTTTGGGGCCGGAACTTTCACCTCCTCTGACTTTTAATTAAAACTTAATCAATAACAGCAGCATATCTCTCAATAACAGCCCGCGCAGCTCTTTTCTGAAGGAATTATCTTCAACGACTTTAAGTCCACTTAAAGCCGACTCCATTAATCCCGATTCTCTCAATGATATATATTTTAACTCGT
>LSQX01328262.1_pt1 | contig 10193 bp, 11 predicted proteins | sample 654561 | NCBI WGS metagenome assembly LSQX01 (sample SAMN04489861, study PRJNA283612) | anaerobic digester metagenome | isolation source: 4 biogas reactors fed with cattle manure at either 37C or 55C with and... | place: Denmark: Kongens Lyngby | collected 2014
GTTCCACCGCCACGGTGCAGCTGGCGATGATCGCCTACGAGACCGGCAGCAGGGTGCAGTGGGATGGAGAGCGACAGACCATCACCGGCAATGAGGCTGCTGCGGCAATGTTAGCCAGACCTTACCGCGAAGGATATCAGCGACCGATATAACAGAGCGACTCTGTTTACATGACAATGGTAAGAAAAAAAACATATGAAACCAACATTCACCTTTGCATTTGTACTAATCACAGGAGCGCTGGCAGGACAGGAATGCTCCATTGTAGCGCAGGACGCAGGTTTAGAGAAGATTGAAACAGGATACGCTTTCACCGAAGACCCTGCTGTCGCAAAAGACGGCAGCATCTACTTCACCGACCAGCCCAACGACCGCATCTACCGCTGGATCGCGCCCAACGGAGATATCTACTTCACTGATGCCTACTACCACTGCGACTACTGGGCGGAGAGACAGAAGGAGATACAGGAGGTGAGGGGTGTCTATCGCCTCCATCATGCTTCGCCACATTACAGGCACCGAGCTGGAAAAGTATATTGCGTCGCATCTTGCCGGACCACTGGGATGGGGACGGTGGGGTTTCGGATATAAATATGCCGGGCAGGTCATTCACACTCCGGGTGGTGGTGGCAATGCACTGAGGAGCACTGATATGTTGCGTTTCTGCTATCTCTTGCTGCATCAGGGGCGATGGAACGGTAAACAGGTGGTAGGGTGAAGTGGGATGGAGAGTAACAGACCATCACCGGTAACAAAGCGACAGCCGCATTTATCGTGACATCAAGAAAGCCCCTCCTTTAATGTGAGGGGCATAAGTGCAAAAATACGAATTTATCATCCATCTAACTCCTGCAAAAAAAAACTTATTGTCGAGTATCTCCTGGCACAGATGTTACAACAGCAATCAATGAACCTGCAACAGCTCCATATAAGCCAAATATACCACCACATACATCAGCCCACGCAATTTCGACTAGATGCTCCGTGTCTTTTTTTGACCATCCACGTGTATTTATTTCTTCATTCCTAGAAAAAAAAGTATTCCAATACTTTGATGAATTTAATGCTATATCAAAAATATCTTCCGTGTTAATTTTGTCATCTGAACTTCGAAAAAACACTTCTTTATAAAGCATTTTCTCCTCTTCAAATTCACTTTCTGATATTTGATTGGAAAAAAACAACTCAATATATTCTCTAATTGCTATTAGATTTTTAATTTCGGTATCTGTTAAATCTGGTATTTCTTTAATCAATTCATTAACAGATAAAGCAATCACTGAATTACCGTCATTTACGGCTTTCACAAAACCATCTTTTGTGAAGGAAGGCATTATAAAACAAAGTAAATCTATCTCTTTCTTACATTTTTGGGAATCCTTATAAACATCATTGATAGATGTAATAATGTTATCATATGTCATTTCAGGATTATTTAACATCTTTTCAAAATCAATCTCCGTGAAATTATAAGAATTACTATTTATTCTTGAAGAGCGAGATTCTGTTTTTAGATATTTAGAAAAAAAGTGATTTGCAACCACATTGTGCATTTCTCCAACACTATTAAAACCATCTCTAGTTTTTTCATGTTCAATTGACTTATCACAATATGAAAATACAAATGCGATAATGATAAAATAAATATTTTTTTTCATAACTTTCCTCTATAAATCCCCTACGCTTCTTTTAAAGTGAACTTGTTATTGTACTGATAGCCAATCGACCCGAAAGTTGTTTGTAGACAGCACCGACAATAAATCACCGGAGGCGGCAATTTTGTCGTCTAAACCTATTGGTAAATAAGATACTTTCCTCTGCGAGCTTTCCTGTCTCACACCTGCTTTCATTACCGACTATGCCCTGGCGTGTTCATTTTGATTGACGGGATAATTATTCATTCGCCACAAAGTTATGGAACTGCGACATAGTCGGTGAGAAACCGCGTTTGGAGACGGAATCTCAATCAGGCAAAAGAGCCTGGATATTTTTTTCCGGATCGAAAGGCCTCCTTGTTTTCAGCACGTTGTAAATAATCACCAGCAACTTGCGGGTGATTGCAAGGAGCGCTTTCTGCGACTTCATCCGCTTGGACAAATACCTGTACTTGCGCCCGAGGAATGTTTTGTTTGATCGGGTGACGGACCACGAGCATTCGACGAGCATCTGGCGCAGATACTTGTTTCCGTGCAGCGTCTTGCGCGAGCGTATCTTTCCCGCGGTCTCATCGTTGCGCGGTTTCAATCCTGCCCATCCGATCAAATGGGTCGCTTTTTGAAACTGACTCATGTCATTCCCTATTTCGGCTAAAATACACAAGGCGCTGAAAAGCTTGATACCCGGTATGGAACACAGCAAGGAGATTTCCTCGGCAAAATGTATATTTGCCAATTCTTCTAAATGGGTAAGGCACGTAGCCTGCTGGTTTTCTAGTAAGTCTAGTTGCTCCATGCACTGGCGAAGCATTTCCACATCCGCTTGTCCGATGATCCCGTCCAGGGAATGGAGGATAACATCACGACCGTGCCTGTTCAGGGTACGCCCGTGAACCAGCGAGCAAAGGGCGGACGGGTCGCGTTCGCCCTTGATGATGGCACGGATGATCTTGCGCTGCGATACATTGTTCCCTTGATTGGATATGTAATTGCTGAAACGAATATTGCAGCGTTGCAACTGGTTGTCCATTTGCTGTTCTAATCGTGCCCGGTTCTTGGTCAACCGGTGACACTGGCGGGTATACTGCCGCATGCGTTGCAACAGATCCCCCGCCACGAAGCTACCTTTTATCTGGTTCTTCTGAAGGCACTCCCCGATCCATGCAGCATCCTTCGCATCGGTTTTCCTGCCGGGCAGTTGCCGGATGAAGAAAGGGTTGGCCAGGGTCAACTCGAAGTCCGACTCCAGCACATGCCATACAGGCATCCAGTAAATACTGGTACTTTCCATTGCTACTCGCCCACAACCGTGCGAGATTAACGTGTCGCGTAAAGTGGTCAACTCAGGGGTAAGCGTCCCGAATCGCTTCTCGAATTTTTTTTCACCCTGTTCGTCCAAAATACAAGCGAAAACGCTATCTTTGTGAACGTCAAGGCCACAAGCTTTTTCCATAAATTGTCGGAATTAAATTAATACTAGGGCTCTGGAGCCCGTTAATTAATTACAAAGGTAACAGTTGTGCTTCGAGCACGGTACGACAAGCCCCGGAAAAGAGTGGCCTTGATTTTTATTACACCCGCTTGGATATAGACAAAAATTCATCTATTTTTGAAACTCATCTTTAATGTTTAATAATATGCAGAATATAAAGAAAATCTTATTATTCCCAATAGTTTTTTTTGCAGGAAGTTGTTTATTGGATGTTATTATTTCACAGCCGATTGTTGTAAAAAAGAACTTACTTTTAAGTTTATACTATTCGATACTTATAATTCCTTTTTTATTATTGCTTCATAATAATAAAAAAAAATAATAAAAAAAAGAAGATGTGAGATTTAACTAGTTACATTTTTTTCATTTCTAAATCCATTTTTTTTATACATACCATAGATATTTCTATTTGAATATCTTCTAAACTAAGTGTTTGATCTTAAAAGTTGTAGATGAAATTTATCGGAAGTGATCATCATCCAGGCCTCAATTGGCCGTATTGCCGAAAATCCAATAGATTCCACATCCCCAACCATCATATCCTCTCCTTCAAGGCTGTCCAAATCCCTGCTGCAGGCATTCAGGGAAAACAGGACAATGAGAATAAGAAAACAGGAAAGATGCAGGAATCGCAATCTGGTCAGCCGGGAATCGCTACGCAAAATTTCAGGCGATGCTGACTGACAACCGGAAGTAGTTGTGTGTTTTGCATATTCCTTATCGATTAAAAAAATAGAATTACGATGTCAAAGTTGCGAAGCAATACCCTATTTTTCAAATTATTTAACCTAATTATTGTTAATATTTTAATTGAATTAATTTATCCCAGTTTTGAACAACTTTAGAAAATCTAATAACATAATGAACGATTTTGGATATATTTGCCTTTACCTATAGAGACTGGTAATGCATAAACAACAAACCGTGTAACATCAAAGAATTAGGGAATTACAGAAATAACAAAAAAACGTATGAAACCAACCATCACCCTTGCATTCATGCTGCTCACAGGAGCACTAGCCGCCCAGGAAAGCGACATTGTAGCTGAGGGTGCTACTCCACAGAAAGCAGAAACAGATTATCGTTTTACCGAAGGCCCCGCTGTCGCCAAAGATGGCAGCGTCTACTTCACCGATCAGCCCAATGACCGTATCTACCACTGGGATGAGCAGGAGGGCATCACCCTCTGGCTGGAGGGGACTGAACGATCCAACGGTTTGTATGTGAACGCGGAAGATCATCTGGTTGCCTGTGCGGATGCGCAGAACCGGATCATCCTCATCGACAACAACAAAGAGATGAAAGTCCTGCTTGAGGAGTTTGAAGGGAAGCACCTGAACGGCCCCAACGACCTCTGGATCGCTCCCAACGGCGATATCTACTTCACCGATGCCTACTACCATCGCAATTACTGGCCAGAGGGTCAGGGCGAGGGACAGGAGGTGCGGGGTGTCTACCGTCTCACTCCCGCCGGGGTGGTCACCCGTGTGATCAGCGACTACAAACAACCCAACGGCATCATCGGCACCCCCGACGGCAAAACGCTCTACGTGGCCGATATCGAGGATAAGAAAATATGGCGGTATAAGATCCTGCGCGATGGCACACTGGCCGGCAAAACATTCTTTGCCCCCCACGGCTCGGATGGGATGACCATCGACAACCGGGGGAACATCTACCTCACTATGGGCAAGGTATGGGTCTATTCACCGGATGGAGAGCTGATACAGGAGATCGACCTGCCCGAGAGCCCTTCCAATATCTGTTTCGGAGGGAAAGAACGGGATATCCTCTTTATTACGGCCCGCAGTTCGGTCTATACACTAAAAATGAACGTAAGAGGGGTTGATTAGAGCCCCCTCTTGAAATATATTCCCTACTGTGATTGATTCGCATCAATACAACTTGCGAAAAATAGTACAGCAAGGAAAAGATCCACAACACTATTGTCATTAAACTATAAATTAAAAACAAAATGAACGAAATCAACAAGTATGTAGAGCAACACAAGCAGCGCTTTTTGGATGAACTTTTTGAACTGATCCGCATCCCTTCCATCTCCTCCATTCCGGCACACAAACCCGATATGTACCGTGCCGCCGAGAAATGGAAAGAGATCCTGTTAGCTGCGGGTGCCGACAAGGCGGAGGTGATGGAGACCGACGGGAATCCGGTAACGTATGGTGAGAAGATCATCGACAAGAAAGCTCCAACCGTGTTGGTGTATGGTCATATGGATGTGATGCCGGTCGACCCTCTCGATCTTTGGAAAACCGATCCCTTTGAGCCGGTGGTGAAAGATGACAAGATATGGGCACGCGGTGCCGACGACGACAAAGGACAGGCGTTCATGCATGCCAAGGCGTTCGAATATCTGGTTCAATCGGGCAAATTGGGCTGCAACGTGAAATTTCTGATTGAAGGGGAAGAGGAAGTAGGCTCTCCCAATCTTCCCAAGTTTTGTAAAAAACAGAAGAAGATGCTGCAGGCCGATGTGATCCTTGTCTCCGACACCTCGATGATTGCCCGTGACGTGCCTTCCATCACTACAGGACTCCGCGGATTGGCTTACTGGCAGGTTGAAGTGACAGGCCCTTCCGCCGATCTCCATTCGGGATTGTTTGGCGGGGCGGTCGCCAATCCTATCAATGTCCTTTCAAAAATGATCGCCCAGACTATGGACGATGAAGGACATATCCTTATTCCCGGTTTTTATGACGATGTGGTGGAGGTCTCCAAAAAAGAACGTGCGATGATGGCCAAGGCACCTTTCTCCCTTCAGGAATACAAGAGATCTGTCGGTGTGAGGGAGCTGTCCGGAGAAAAGGGATATACCACCAACGAACGTACCGGTATCCGTCCTACTTTCGACGTATGTGGTATCTGGGGTGGCTATACCGGTGAAGGGGCCAAAACGGTACTCCCCTCCAAGGCGTACGCCAAGATCAGCACCCGCCTGGTACCCAATCAGGATCACAAGAAGATAGAGAAGCTGTTTGTGACATATTTTGAGTCGATTGCTCCCAAATCGGTGAAGGTGAAGGTGGAATACCTGCACGGCGGTCCATCCTACGTATGTCCTATCGATCTTCCCGCTTACAGAGCGGCTGAAAAGGCGTTAAAAGATGTGTATGGAAAAGATCCTGTACCGGTCCGTTCCGGTGGAAGCATTCCCATTATCGCCACTTTCGAGGAGATATTAGGTGTGAAGTCGGTACTGATGGGCTTCGGACTGGGATCGGATGCCATCCACTCACCCAACGAGAATTTCCCGTTGGAGCAGTTCTATAACGGTATCAGAACCCTTCCACTGTTTTATCACTATTTCAGTGAACAAAGAGATAAAAGCCAAAAGTAACACACCAAAAGGTTGCACAACGGACGAAGAATGTAGGTGGTAAATTTGAGATTTTGCCAACTCTATAAAATGTCCACATAGGCAATATAGTTGGTAGTCTTTGCAACGGGAGTCAACGAGAGGTAGCCGGAAAGTATTTTTCCGTTCTCTACCTTCAATGGGGATTCCCGTTGCATCTTTTCATGAAACGACAAAGCGCTCCCCGGTTTTTTACAATAATCCACTGCGAACCGCCCTTCTGCACCGGTATGGAGGTAACGATCGTGAAAGATACGCGCTACCATTCCCATATTCATCCGCATATTGATTTCCACACAGGGTTGGAGACAATATCCTCCGTACATTTCACACACCATCATATCTACTCCGGCATAACCGGTATAGAGCGGGAAACGGTCGGAAAGCTTTTTTATCAGTGACCCTCTAAGCCGATGCAATAATTCTAACGGAACATAGGCAGAGAGTTTTTTCTCAATCCGGGCATCCGAGAGCAGTTCATTCCCCATATAGGCACCGGACGAAGCAGCAGTAAACATGGAATAGCCGGTGAAACTTACCGCTCCCTTATCCAGATAGAACTCCATCGCGAAATCCTCTATCTTGTCCAGCACCGGCTCTGCCACCACTCCTCCCTGTTCGCGGACAACCCGGCGGCACCAGTCCCGTTGCTTATCGGTAATTCCACCCAATATCCATACCAGTCCTTTGCCGCTACCGGAAAGGGGCATTTTTAACACTTTATCCCCAGGTGTCGATGGTAACCATGCATCTAATTCATCGGCATCGGTAAAAAAATGAGACTCCCCACAGCATCCGCCCTCTTCGGCTTGCAACTCACTCAATATCTCCACGGCATGTCGACGATTAGAATAATTTCGCAACCGCACTAAATCCTCCGGCGACGGCAAAAGCTGCTCATTCACGCCCGCCGACATGAGTTTTTTTCGTAGCATAGGATTCCATCCCCAGGGAACAATATCCAGCTCGGGATACAAAGCTATATCGGAAAAGGGAATAAGGGATGCTCGTAACGGCAAGATCTTTTTGACCGCCTCCAGAAAAGAGCGGTTCAGCTCTCCTCCGGCAATTACTTTGGTATTGCGACAATCAACCCTACCGGCATTTGCCCTATCCATCGCCACATCTCTCCCCTCCACCAATCCTTCTTCTACCGGAGCGGCGGCATCGCTTCCGCCATACCAGATTGGCAACGCAGCCAACTCCTCCGCCAACCGGATTGCGGATGCCGGAGGGGTATAATTGGGAGAGAAATTGGCCAAGGCAAGGTCATTCTCCGGGTTAAAAAGATACATCTATTTGTATTCCTTTATCTCGATATCACCATTAAGGGCAAGCAACGCATTGGCAGCCAATGCGCCCATCTCATCCTGCCCGGGATAGATATGCACAGGTGCAATACGATAGACCCTTTCGATAATAAGGTTGCAAAACCACTTGCTGTTGGCAATTCCCCCTGTAATCAGGATTCCATCCACCTCCCCTTTCAAGACGGTGGACATCGCCCCTATCTCTTTAGCCACTTGATAGGCCATCGCTTCCAGCACCTCTCTACTCTTCTCATCGCCATCTTTCGCCTCCCGTTCGGCCAGATAGGCATCATTGGTACCCAAGTATGCCATCATCCCTCCCTTACCCACAATCATCGAGTAGAGCTCTTCATAGATGTATTTTCCACTGAAAGCAGCTTTCAGAACCGCTCCCATAGGGAGTGAACCCGACCGTTCCGGGGCGAAAGGGCCATCCCCATCCAGCCCCTGGTTTACATCCACCACCCTCCCCTTGCGATGGGCACCCACCGTGATACCGCCTCCCAGATGGGCTACGATAAGGTTGAGATCCTCATATTTTTTCATGATGGAATTGGCGTGCGAACGGGCGATCGCTTTCTGGTTCAAGGCGTGGAAAACGGATCGCCTCTCAAAATCGGGATGTCCCGAATACCTCGCCAGAGGATCGAGTTCATCCACCACCACCGGATCGGCGATAAAGGCGACGGCCGACGGGAGCATATCGGCAATATCAGCAGCAACCAGCCCTCCAAGGTTACTGGCGTGTTCTCCCCGTTTACACTCCAAAAGATCCTTCTTCATCTCCTCATTAATCCGGTAGACACCTGAGTCAATCGGCTTCACCAACCCTCCCCGTCCAATCACCGCGTCGATTGACTCTAACGGTATATCGGCATCTTTCAGCTCTTCAAAAATCACCTCTTTCCGGTATTCCACCTGATCGGTGATGCGACTATATTTTTTCAACCTATCGGGAGAATACTTAATCGTCTTCAAGAAAATCACCTTTTCCTGCTGGAAGATGGCAATCTTGGTGGAGGTAGAACCGGGATTAATCACTAAAATACGTGTATTTACTGCCATTTGAATCTCTTTTTATCGGTTTAAAATCTTTTTTATCGATCGGTAGGTAGTTAAAACAAGCTTCTACCCTTTTAAATCTATCGTAGCCGTGGAACTCCTCCATTAATCAATCAATGTAGCCAAAGCGATTGAGAGCAACTTGCTCCGCTCATCATCCGCCCGCGATGTCAACACTATCGGTACTGCAGCGCCCATTACCAGGGCAGCCGTAGAAGATCCCCCCAAGAAAATGAGTGCCTTATAAAACATGTTCCCTGCTTCAATATCGGGTGCGAGAATCACATCACAATCGCCTGCCACCACGCCTCCTATACCTTTATGCCGTGCAGCTTCCCTGTTCACCGCAATATCAATAGCAAAAGGACCATCTACAATACACCCTTTTAACTCGCCCCTCTCATTCATCTCTTTCAGCTGGAGCGCATGGACCGTCGCCTCCATTTTGGGATTGACAATTTCGACCGCAGCCGCTACCGCCACCTTGGACTTCTCAATACCAATGGCTCGACATGCTTTCACTGCATTTTGAATAATCTGCACCTTTGCATCCAGACCGGGAGCAATATTGATCGCCGCATCCGTCACACAAAGTATTTTATGCCAATAGGGCGATTCAAAGAAAGCCACATGGCTTAACAACTGACCGGTACGTAACCCAGTCTCTTTATCTAACACCGCTTTCAACAAATTACCGCTACTTAAAAACCCTTTCATAATGAAATCAGCTTCTCCGCTTTTAATTATAGATACGGCTATCCGGGCAGAAAGAGTTGCCTCCTCCCGATTATCAATCAATTCAATACCCTTCAGATTAAAACCGATTGATTGCGCTATCCGTTCTATCTTCCTCTGATCGCCTACCAGTAGGGGAGTGACGATCCCCTCCTTCGTAGCTTCCAGCAAGGCTTTCATAACATATTCATCTTCGGCGGCGGCAACGACCATCTTCCGTTTCGGGCGGCTTTTTGCTCTCAGTAACAATTCATTCAAATCACGAATCATAACAACTATTATTTTGCGCTGTTTTAATTACAAATAAACAAATAATCCGGCAATATATATCTATGAAAGAGCGGTTTTTTGACAAAAAGCAACTCAATTATAACTGTAAACTCGTCAGCTAAAGATAATTCCGCGAAACCGCCTGCACCACAATTACGTGGATGTCAACTTATAAGATGCGTTTCCACTATTACATTTGAATATAATTCTTACATCAAACTCACTTATTTATAAAATCTTCTGTTCAGCTTTATACCGGACACACAAGTAAATCGTTCAAGCAGATAAGCATT
>LSQX01197404.1_pt1 | contig 10192 bp, 9 predicted proteins | sample 654561 | NCBI WGS metagenome assembly LSQX01 (sample SAMN04489861, study PRJNA283612) | anaerobic digester metagenome | isolation source: 4 biogas reactors fed with cattle manure at either 37C or 55C with and... | place: Denmark: Kongens Lyngby | collected 2014
TCCCGCTGCCACTGGCCGAGACGAGGTACTATGTGCTGATCGAGAAAGCCGCGTACCTGCTGGCGCAGCGCTTCGGTTTGGGGGCTGTAGGCAAAATCCATGGTCCGCTCCTGGTGAAGGTGGTGCCCCGATATTCATGAAACCAACATATCCGGGGCTTACTCTCAGCCTAGGTGTGCGGTAGGATTCTGGCTATCTTGTATCAGCGGCTGAATCACATCTATTCATGTCGTGAATTAAAAAATTGACGCAAATCAATTTAAATGATTCGACTTGAAATATTCAGTTCGCATCCCCATATAGCTGATTCCTATATAGTCATAACCCATATAGCTAAAACCTATCCGGCGCTTAGGCTAAATTTATTTTCAGTATCCAGGCACAGGTCCTATCATGTGTCCTGTTTCCAACCCCAAAGACTAAAGCTCAATAAGGAGTCTTGAATGTCCGTTATCAATACCGAAATCAAGCCGTTTACCGCTCAGGCGTTCAAAAATGGTGAGTTCATTACCGTTTCCGACACCGACGTAAAAGGCAAGTGGGCGATCTTCTTCTTTTACCCCGCTGACTTCACCTTCGTCTGCCCGACCGAGCTGGGCGACGTTGCTGATCACTACGAAGAGCTGCAGAAGCTGGGCGTGGAAGTCTACTCCGTATCCACCGACACCCATTTCACCCACAAAGCGTGGCACAGCAGTTCCGACACCATCGGCAAGATCAAGTACACCATGATCGGTGACCCGACCATGCAGATCAGCCGCAACTTCGAAATCCTGCGTGAAGACGAAGGTCTGGCTAACCGTGGTACCTTCATCGTTGACCCGCAGGGCATCATCCAGGCTGTGGAAATCACTTCCGAAGGTATCGGCCGTAACGCTGCCGACATGCTGCGCAAGGTCAAGGCTGCTCAGTACATCGCTGCCCACCCCGGCGAAGTCTGCCCGGCCAAATGGGAAGAAGGCGAAGCTACTCTGACTCCTTCGCTGGACCTGGTTGGTAAGATCTAAGACCGCCTGAAAACCCGGCCCGCTGCGGCGCTCTGCGTCCAGTCGGCGGGCTGGGTTTTTTATATCCAGAATTTGCCAATCCACCCCACTTTTTCACAGGACACGCACACAATGTTGGACGCCAATCTGAAGAAACAACTGGACACGTACCTGCAGAACATCGTTAAACCGATCGAAATCAGCGTGTCCGTAGATGACAGCCCCAAGGGCAAAGAATTGCATGAGCTCGCCGTCGAGATCTCCGAGATGTCGAGCAAGATCGGCCTGGTCGCGGTAGAAAACCAGCGCACCCCGAGCATGGGTATTGCCGAAGCGGGCCAGAGCCCCCGTGTGCGTTTTGCCGGTATCCCCATGGGCCACGAATTCACCTCCCTGGTTCTGGCGCTGCTGCAGGCTGGCGGTCACCCGTCCAAGGCTGACCCGGCGCTGCTGGAGCAGATCCGCAACCTGGAAGGCAAGTTCCACTTCGAGACCTATATCTCCCTGTCCTGTCAGAACTGCCCGGATGTGGTGCAGGCGCTGAACCTGATGGCCACCCTGAACCCGAACATCACCCACGTGATGATCGACGGTGCGCTGTTCAAGGATGAGGTCGACAGCCGCCAAATCATGGCCGTACCCACCGTGTTCCTGAATGGTGAGCACTTCGGTCAGGGCCGCATGACACTGGCCGAGATCGTCAACAAGGTCGACACCGGCGCCGCTGAACGCAAGGCCGCCGAACTGAACGAGAAGGCCCCCTACGAAGTACTGATCGTGGGTGGCGGACCGGCTGGTGCTGCCGCAGCCATCTACTCTGCGCGCAAAGGCATCCGTACCGGTCTGGTCGCCGAGCGCTTCGGTGGTCAGGTAATGGATACCGTAGGCATCGAGAACTTCATCTCCGTACCCTACACCGAAGGCCCGAAACTGGTTGCCAGCCTGGAGCAGCACGTCAAGGAATACGACATTGACGTGATCACCGAGCAGACTGCGGCCAAACTGACCAGCAATGGTCTGGTCGAGATCGCTCTGGAAAGCGGCGCGACCCTGCGCAGCAAGTCGGTCATCCTGGCCACCGGTGCCCGCTGGAGAGAGATGAACGTACCCGGCGAACAGGAATACCGTGGCAAGGGCGTAGCCTACTGCCCGCACTGTGACGGCCCGCTGTTCAAAGGCAAGCGCGTAGCGGTGATCGGTGGTGGTAACTCCGGTATCGAAGCGGCCATCGACCTGGCCGGCATCGTCGAGCACGTGACCGTGCTGGAATTCAGCGACACCCTGCGTGCCGACGAAGTCCTGCAACGCAAGGCCCGTTCGCTGCCGAACGTGAACATCATCATGAACGCCGCCACCAGCGAAGTACGTGGCGACGGTAACAAGGTAGTCGGTCTGAGCTACACCGACCGCGTCAGTGGCGAAAGCCATCAGGTAGATGTCGCCGGTATCTTCGTGCAGATCGGTCTGGTTCCCAACACCGATTGGCTGAAGGACAGCGAAGTCAACCTGACCCGCTTCGGCGAGATCGAGATCGACGCCCGTGGCGCCACCTCGGTTCCCGGTGTGTTCGCTGCCGGTGACGTGACTACTGTGCCGTTCAAGCAGATCGTGATCTCCATGGGCGCCGGTGCTACCGCCTCCCTGGCAGCCTTCGATCACCTGATCCGCACTTCCGCCGACGTCGAGGAAGCGGCTACCGCCTGATCCGTCTGCCGTTGTAACGCAAAACCGCACCTCTGGGTGCGGTTTTTGCGTTATGGCCTACTGAAATTGCTGCTCTTTGGGGGCTGGTGTCTTTAGGGCTGGTGGGGCTGGTGATTCTGTGCAGGCCTCTGCGTTGGTACACCCCTGCTACGACACGCTGCAAGTACGTCCGTGTAAGCTCATTGATGACATCCATGTCATCAAACGGTCGTATCAGGGGTGTCCCAACGCAACGGCAGATACTCCGAGTGACTGAGGGTTTTACTCCCAGCGGCTCGGAGTGTGTAGGCGGGCTGGGGGGCAGGGTTGTGCCGACCGTCGGTTTTCAGGGATGAAAACCGCGAGCTTACAGGGACGTACTTGCAGCGTGTCGGCACGGCCCTGCACCCCAGCACGACCTTGCACGGACTGCTAGCAGCGTCGTACCGGCACAGAGGCCAGCACGGATACTCCAGCAATATTTTTAAAGGTGAAGCTTACTTCCGCCCCGTCAACGACCCCAGCAATCCCCGCGCCAGTTCCCGGCCGATCTGTCTGGCCAGGGTCTGTACTGCGGTGCGTACTGTGGTATTGATCACGCCGTCGGTCACGCTCTTGCCCGCGGTGCTCTTGCGATTGCTGCGCGACTCTTCCTTTGCCTTGCTCTTGCTCTCGGCTTCGGTCTGCGCCTGCTTGGCGGCCTGTTCGGCGCGCTGGGCGAGGATTTCGTAGGCTGATTCCCGATCGATCCCGCGCTCGTAGCGGCCGGCCAGCGGTGAGGCCTGGAACAGTGCGGCGCGTTCGGTCTCGTTCAGCACGCCGATACGCGAACGGGGTGGTGCCATCAGGGTGCGCTGCACCACCGAGGGGCGGCCCTTCTCGTCGAGCACGCTGACCAGCGCTTCACCTACACCCAGCTCGGTCAGCACCTCGCGGGTTTCGAACGCCGGGTTGCTGCGGAAGCCATCAGCCACCGCGCGCAGGGCCTTCTGCTCCTTGGGCGTGTAGGCGCGCAGGGCGTGCTGGATGCGCAGACCCAGTTGGGCCAGCACCGCATCCGGTACGTCACTGGGGGACTGGGTAACCATGAAGACGCCTACGCCCTTGGAGCGGATCAGTCGCACCACCTGCTCGATGCGTTCGTGCAGGGCCTTGGGGGTGCGGTCGAACAGCAGGTGCGCTTCGTCGAAGAACAGCACCAGGCGGGGCTTGTCCGCATCGCCCTGCTCCGGCAGTTGTTCATGCAGTTCGGACAGCAGCCACAGCAGGAAGCTGGCGTATACCCTGGGCGATTCCTGGATCAGTTTGCTGGCTTCCAGCAGATGGATATGGGCGCGACCGGACAGGTCCCGCTGCATCAGATCCGCCAGTTGCAGGGCCGGCTCGCCGAACAGGCGCTCGGCGCCCTGCTGCTGGAGGATGACCAGACGCCGCTGGATGGCCTGAATACTGGCCGAGGATATACCAGCGCCGACGCCGGTCAGTTCCTGCGGGTGGCGCAGCAGCCAATCCATCAACGCCTGCAGGTCCTTCATGTCCAGTAACAGCAGGCCCTGCTGGTCGGCCCAGGCAAATACGCTGTAGAGCGCGGCCAGTTGGTTGTCATTCAGATCCAGCAGGCTGGCCAGCAGCAACGGGCCCATTTCGCTGATGGTGGTGCGCAATGGGTGGCCACGGTCACCGAGAATATCCCAGAACACCACCGGCACGGCGGCGGGTTGCCAGTCCAGGCCGGGCATCAATGCCAGGCGTTTGTCGATCGCTGGGGAAGAACTGGCGGCGATAGCCACGCCGGACAGGTCACCCTTGATGTCAGCGGCAAACACCGGCACCCCGGCATTGGCAAAACCTTCAGCCAGTACCTGCAGGGTGACCGTCTTGCCGGTACCCGTGGCGCCGGCGATCAGGCCGTGCCGGTTGCACATGCGCAGCGACTGGCTGATCAACTGGCCGTCGCTGCCCCCCAATTGCAGAACTGGATTCATGGCTGGAATATTCCTGTGGGTCCGCCGGGCTCGTGCCCGGCTGGCTCAGCGGCGTTTCGGTGCGCCGTGGTCGTTGTAGGTTTTCAGTGCGCGCAACAGATCCCGACGGCTGATCTGCCCTACCAGCTTGCCCTGCTCAAGCACTGGCAGGCGCCGCCGACTGCGGGTCACAAAGTGTTCGGCGGCCTGAAGAATGTCGGCGTCAGCGTCGATGGTTTCCACTACCTTGCTCATCAGCGAGGCCACCGTGCCGCAACTTTCCTCGTAGTAGGCACCATTGAGTATGCCCTGCAGACAATCACTCTCGGACAACACTCCCACCAGATTGCCCTGGGCATCCACCACCGGTGCCCCGGAAATGCGGTGGGCCAGCAGCACATCAATGGCCTTGAACAGATTGGTCTCGGGAGACAGCGTGATTGCCTCCCGGTTCATGTAGTCCCGCACTTTTATTGATCTGTGCATTGTCTTGCTCCCCTGCGCCCCCAACCGTGCCGGTATCCCGCCAGCCAATACTGCTAGGCAAATACCACGGTCTTGTTATCGTGAACCAGAACCCTGTCTTCCAAGTGATAGCGCAAACCGCGGGAAAGTACCATCTTTTCCACATCTTTACCGAGACGAACCATATCTTCGGCGTTATCCCGGTGGCTGATACGAACAACATCCTGCTCGATAATCGGGCCTGCATCCAACTCTTCGGTAACATAATGACAAGTTGCGCCGATCAGCTTGACGCCACGAACAGCTGCCTGATGATAAGGACGGGCGCCAACAAAGGATGGCAGGAAGCTATGATGAATATTGATTACCCGCCCGGCATATTGATCGCACAGGCTGGACGGCAGTATCTGCATATAACGCGCCAGCACAATACAATCTGCCTGCTGCTCATCCACCAGACGAGTTACTTCATCAAATGCCGGAGTCTTGTCTTTCGGGTCAACCGGTACGTGGTGGAATGGAATACCATGCCACTCGACCATGCTGCGCAAGTCATCATGATTGGAAATGACGCTGGTTATTTCACAGTCCAGTTCACCACTGTGAAAACGGTGCAGCAGATCAGCCAGACAATGGGACTCGCGGCTGGCCATCAACACCACCTTCTTGCGCTGCGCGGAGTCACTTACCCGCCACTGCATGCCGAACTCGGCGGCAATGGGTGCAAATACGGTACGCAGGCCGTCGACGTCGAAGGGCAATGAGTCGGCACGAATTTCATGACGCATGAAGAACCAGCCGGACAGGTGATCCGAATGGTGGCTGGCTTCGGTAATCCAGCCGTTGTAGGTTGCCAGCAGGTTACTGACCTTGGCCACTATTCCCACGCGGTCGGGACAGGCTATTACCAGACGAAAGGTACGCATCTAATCAACTCCGGAGGTGCAGGTTGCCCTGTGGTCATCATGCTGAGCCAGGGGCGCTTCGAAAGCTGCGTATTCTACTCTGGCCGGGCAAAAATTTCAGCAGCTGCGCCCTCACCCCGGTGCCATTCAACAGCATAATCCTGCTGCACATAATTACTTAACTTTCTTGTACAACTAACGAAATATAATCTACTATTACTGCCACTATTCAAACACCCTTTAACGAGGCCAGATATCATGTCCATGCTGCAGCAATATCGTCAAATTGAAGACACCATCCGCGAATTGAGCGAAAAACTGAAATCCCTGTCCAACGACGACAAACTGAAGAAAGAAATCGAGTTTGAAAAGAAGCTCACTGCATTGATGGAGCAATATGGCAAGAACCCACGGGATGTTCTCGCCATTCTGGATCCGGACAATAAACTGGCTGGCCCGGCAAGAACCGCTGCCGCACCTGTCAAGCGTGCCCGTCGGGTTAAACGCTACAAGAACCCGCACAATGGTGATGTGATTGAAACCAAGGGCGGTAACCACAAGCAGCTGAAAGCCTGGAAAGAGCAGTATGGCGCTGACACAGTTGAAAGCTGGGCCACCATTCTGGACTGAGCCGCAGCCGCAACTGTCTTAACACATGAAAAAGCCCCAGCATCATGCCGGGGCTTTTCATTATGGGACTGATATTCCCAGTCTGGTTGCCAACTCCGTGGCATACAGCTGCCATTGGTCTAATAGCTCCCCCTGCTGCCCATCAACCTCCGGCAACAACTTCTGTATCTCCTGCATGAAGTTGCCCAGGGTAATCGGGGCACCCGCCACTTCACCACTGAGTTTCTGCCTGCAGAAGGCCTGCCACTGGCCCTGCTCTGCTGCGTTAAGCGAGTCCGGGAAGTTACGGGCCCGGTAGCGGCTCAGCATATCCGTCAGGCGTTGGTCTTCCAGCGGCCAGCGCGACGCTGTCAGGTCGACCCCATCCGCCTCGCGGATGGCGGGCAACAGGCGTCGATCCCGATCCGAGGTAAAGCCATCGTACAGCAGGGTTTCCGCCTCGGGTTCCTGGTCCGCCTCCAGCGGCCGGGTCTGCTCGGCGTAGATGCTCGCCAGCTTGTGCTGCGCACCGGGGCGCCACTGGGCCAGTTGCCCGGCGCGCTCCAGCAGCAGCGGCATATCCAGTTGCAGCCGCTCGATATCCGGCGCCCGCAGCACCTTGATCGTCGCCAGCACCGGACATTTGTTGATATGCACCAGTTTCAGTCCCGGACGTTGCTCGCCGGGCTGCAGATCTTCGTTGCGGGTGTACAGCCGCTGGCGCAACTGGTCAGCGGACAGGTCCTGCAACTGCAGCGGATCCACCGCCAGATCCCAGACAATCAGCGCATTGCGGTTCTTCGGGTGCCAGCCCAGTGGCAACACCACTGCCAGGCCGCTGCGTTCGCGGCCGAAGCGCCCGGATACATGCACCAGCGGCACCGGGTTCTGCAGGTCGACCAGAGCACTGACCTGGTGCTTGCTGCGCAACTGATAGAGGTAGTCGTACAGCCTGGGCTGAGCTTGCTTCAGCAGCCGGGCCATGGCGATGGTGGCACGCACGTCGGCCAGGGCATCGTGGGCCTGGCCGTGGTCGATGCCGTTGGCGGCGGTGAGCAGCTCCAGACGCAGGCTGGTAAAACCTTCCTGCTGCGGCCATTCAATGCCCTCGGGACGCAGGGCATGGGCGGTGCGCAGGGCATCCAGCAGGTCCCAGCGGCTGTTGCCGCCCTGCCACTCCCGGGCATAGGGGTCGAAATAGTTGCGAAACAGCGAGAAGCGGGTCATCTCGTCGTCATAGCGCAGGCTGTTGTAGCCGGCGCTGCAGGTGCCCGGTACCGCCATCTGTTCATGCAGCAGGTGCATGAACTGCGCCTCCGGCAGTCCGCGCTGCATCCGCGCCGGCTCGATGCCGGTGATCAGGCAGGCCATGGGATGGGGCAGGATGTCCTCGGCGAGGCGGCAGTCCAGACACAGGGGCTCGCCGATCTCCTGCAGTGACTCATCGGTGCGCACACCGGCCACCTGCAGCGGACGATCCCGGCGCGGGTCGATCCCGGTCGCCTCGAAGTCATACCAGAAAATACTTTTGCTCATCAGGGTCCCCCTCGCTTGCCGAATCCGGGAGCAGGGTAACCCGGTACGAGCCGGACTACATCAGGCATCCACCTGATGCATGAAAGAAAAATAGCGTTTGAGGGCGATCGACAGGCCAGCGAAGATCTGCTGATTGTCGGAAATGCTGAAACCCACGTCGTAATGCCCCGGGGTCAGATCGGGGCGACACCAGCGGCTGACAGCCCGGAAAACCACAATGGTCTCCCCCTCTCCACCCAGCGGCGGCAGGTGCAGCTGCATCTCGTACTCTTCGTCGAGCAGCACCGGGTGAGGACTGATCAGCATGAAGCCATGGCAGGACACATTGCCCATGCTGCCCATGAACTGGCCGGAATAGCTGTTGTACACATTCAGGTAAGCCTTGAGCTGGTGCCGGGCAATGCCGCGCTTCAGCTGTTCAGCTACCAGGTTGGTGTTGCCATGGGAAGCCATGCCGGACATCAGGACGCTCCTGTCAAAGATGGGTGAGTGCTGAGTTATCAAGGGGCGGCATGACGTTCGACACGGAGGTCGGCTCGTTCCCTGAACACGAGCAGTCAGAATAGACCAGCGCATTTATCAGTCCAACCCCTGTTGGTCGGAATGCCATCATGCCGAGCAACTTTTGACCTGCATCAGCACGACACCGTCACAATTTGCATTACTCTAGGGGTAATAACCACAACCGGGGACAGTGAGAAATGAACCTCCAGCACATCATGGTGATCATCGATCCGACCAGTGAAACCGATCAGCCCTGCCTGCGCCGGGCGGAGAATCTGGCGCGACATTACCCCAATGCCCGCTTCACGCTGTTTCTGTGTGACTACATCCCCGCCCTGGATGGCGGCCTGCTGTTCAACAACGAGCTGCTCAGCGACGCGCGCAACAAACTGCTCGGCCACCGCGAGCAGTACCTGGACAAGCTGGCCACCGGCCTGCGCAGCCAGGGACATACCGTCAACACCATGGCGGTCTGGGGCAAGCGCTTCGAGCGGCACATCCTCAAGGCGATCCATGAGCAGCAGCCGGATGTGGTACTCAAGACCGGTCAGCACCATAGTCTGCTCAAGCGGCTGATGCTGAGCAACAGTGACTGGTTCCTGATCCGCTACTGTCCGGTGCCCCTGTGGCTGGTCAAGCAGCCGGAGTCCGAGCTGCAGAACATCTGTGCCAGTGTCGACCCGCTGCACGAAGCGGATCAGCCTGCCGCACTGGATCACAAGATCCTGCAGACTGCCCGGTCTCTGGCCGGCGTAACCGGTGCCAGCATCAAGGCTATCCACTGCTACAACCCGCTGCCGCATACCCTGGCCTTCGACACCGGGCTGGTAGTTGATTACGACGACTATGCCGCGCAGATTCACCAGCACCATCAGAAAGCCTTTACCGAGTTCGCCGACAGCAATGGCCTGAGTACGGACCAGCAGCACCTGCTGCGTGGCTATCCGGAGCAGAGCATTCCGGAGTTTGCCGCCGAGAACGGGGTGAACCTGCTGGTGCTGGGCGCCATCTCCCGCTCCCGGGTGGAAAGCGCCCTGATCGGGCATACCGCCGAGCGTCTGCTCGATGATGTGCCCTGCGATATGCTGATCATCAAGCCGGACGGTTTTGTCGACCCATCCCGCCCGAGCTGATCACCTGCCTGAGGCAGCTACCGACTGCTGGCACAGGCGGGTGATGACGTCCCAGTCACCCGCCTCGACCAGCGCAGGAGGTACCATCCAGCTGCCACCCACCGCCAGCACATTGTCCAGTGCCAGATAGGCGGGCAGTTTCTGTGGGTCTATGCCGCCGGTCGGGCAGAAATGCACGTCATGGAAGGGCCCGGCCAGCGCCTTGAGCAGGCTGACGCCGCCACAGACTTCCGCCGGAAACAGCTTGAAGCTGCGATAGCCCAGGCGATAACCGCGCATGATCTCCGAGGCCGTGGCTACTCCCGGTAGCAGCGGCGCCGGACTGTCCAACCCCAGGGTCAACAGCTCATCGGTACAGCCGGGGCTGACGATGAAACGCGCACCGGCATCCAGCACCGACTGGAACT
>LSQX01257669.1_pt2 | contig 10192 bp, 9 predicted proteins | sample 654561 | NCBI WGS metagenome assembly LSQX01 (sample SAMN04489861, study PRJNA283612) | anaerobic digester metagenome | isolation source: 4 biogas reactors fed with cattle manure at either 37C or 55C with and... | place: Denmark: Kongens Lyngby | collected 2014
TGCACCTCTTCGGTCAGCCCATCGACCCAATCCTAGACGGTAGAGTGTTAACAGAGGCGATGAAAGACGGTGCCAGCCCAGGAGAAATTGTTCCGAAAGAGCTTTCGTTCACCAGCCGAGCGGAGTACCCGGACTTCACTTACGAGGCAACAGCGAGGATAGCTAGAATTGACAATACCTATTACTTGAGACAGGCCAATGGTACTTCTACGAAAAAGGAAATCTAGGTGGTACAGCGCCGAGAAGGGGGACAACTGGAAGTGGGTAGGCACAGGATGAGACTCGTGGCACACAGGGGATGGAGTAAGCGTTTTCCCGAAAACAGTTTGCCATCTCTGGCAGCAGGGGTTGCGGCAGGAGCGGACGAAATCGAATTTGATTTGCGCTTGAGCAGTGATGGAATTCCCTTTTTATGTCATGATGCTGAAGTGAATCGCGTTTCCAATTTAGAAGGACCTACGAGCTCCTTCACTATGCAGGAACTGAAGCAGGCCGACCTGAAAATGCCCGATGGCACCGTTCTGGAACATCTAGGCTTTTCCAGTGTCGATGAGGTTTTCCAGACATTCGGCGGTTTGATTGCCATGAACATCCACATTAAAGACGGTTCGGAAACAGGCAATATACTGGCGTACATTACGGAAAGGTATGATCTGCGAAAATACCCGGAGATATACATTGCCGGCGATGCTCAGATGCTCCAAGTGGCTCTGGAAGACTATGCATTCATTCCCAGATGCTGCCTGGCCGATGCAGCCAAGGACCCCGAGTTGCTCGTGGATAATGCCATCAAGTATCGCTGTGCACGGTTACAGTTTAGGCGCACCAATTACACAAAAGAGTCTGTGGCAAGAGCCCTTGAGGCTGGTTTGACACCTAACCTCTTTTACGCGGATGATTTGGATGGTGCCCAGCAAGCGCGGGATTATGGAATCATGGCCCTGTTGACAAATGATATCGGATACCTGAAAAAGAGGCTGTAACTGGCATGAATGTGAATAGTTTTGCGAAGCTATGTTCCCTGTACTGTGGTTAGGAGGTGAGCAGTTCAGCGTATTGGGTCTGTCGACTGAAGGAAAGAAAGTAAGGGAGGAATTTCAGAGATGAGATTAGTAAAACCAACCGTATCGCTGTTGCTCGTAACTGTCTTCGTTCTCATGGCAAGCTCTTTGGGATTTGCATACCAACGAGACGTTCTGAGAATCGGTATTCCAAGTCTCCCCAACGAACTGGACGGCCAGGTCACGATGGGGAACGAAGGCCAGCGTGTCATGTTCAATATCTTCGAAAAGTTAGTTCACTTCGACAAAGAAGATCCTTCTATTGTCACCCCTCAGTTGGCTGAGAGTTGGGTATGGCTGGATGACAACACGCTGGAGTTCACCTTGCGGCAAGGCGTCTTGTTCCACAATGGGCAGCCCATGACAGCCCACGACATCAAGTATGGCATGGATCGGGCCATGAACCCTGCAACCGGTTCGGGATCCTTTTTCGCCATGTTAGCAACCATTGACAGCATTGACGTAATCGACGACTACACCCTCCGCATCACCACGGCTGATCCAGATCCCATTCTCCTGACCAGACTGGCATCGCTCTGGGGCAGTTTTGCGATTCCCAATGGCTATATCGAAGAGGTTGGGGAGGAAGCATACATTACTAAGCCTGTATCCACGGGCCCATACATGGTTGAGAGTTTTGAGCCGGATCGCATCGTGCTCCGGGCTTTTGAAGACTATTGGGGTGTAAAACCCAATGTCCAGGAGCTAGTGTATATCGAGATTCCTGAGCTGGCTGCCAGAATGACAGCTCTGATCAATGGCGAAGTGGATCTAATCTCTACCATTGGTCCTGACCAGGTAGGTTTCCTAGAGGGCTATGACCACATTTATGTGCTCAGTAAACCCATTGCCAACATGCACATATTGACGTTTAACATCACACAACCGCCCACGGATAATAAGCTGTTACGCCAAGCCTTGGCCCTTGGCATTGATCGCCAGGCCATCGTTGATGCGCTGTTCTTTGGCGGCACAGAAGTTCCAAGATCCTACCAGTTTAGGGAATATGGAAGCATGGTCAACGAAGACATTCCCCAAAACATTTATGATCCAGAGAGGGCAAAACAACTGGTGGCCGAATCCGGGTACAAGGGAGAAGTCCTCTACTATGACGGGGTCGCCAACTACTATACTGGCACCAATGAAGCCGCGGAAATCATCGTCGAGATGTGGAGACAGATTGGAGTTAACGCTCAGATTCGATTCAGTGAGAAGGCATGGCAGAACCCAGACTTTAATGTCCATACCTGGTCAAATACCATGCGTTTCCCAGACTTCTCCGCACAAGCCCTGCAATGGGGGATCGGAACTACCAGGCAGGATGGTACGGAAATTACCCAAACCTGGCCCGATTCTGAACTACGCAGACAATACAATGAACTGCAGGTAGAACTGGAAAGAGAGCTGGATCCCGACAGGAGATACGACATTTATCAGGAAATGTTAGCTATCTGGCGGGAAGAAGTGCCAGCAACCGAGCTGTGGTTTGCGCCTGAAAGTTGGGCCATGCGTGCAGATATCGTCTGGAACCCATACTATGCCCACATTATGGATTTCGGTGGGCACAACCTGAGTTTCAAGTAATCGCTTCATTTGAAGCTCGATTGGAGAAGACGAGAATCGCGTATTCTCGTCTTCTACTCATACAATACGCGCATTGTTTGAGTGGATCTATCGTTATTTCTTGACACCAAAAGGATGTGAGAAGATGGCCTTTTTTGTGAGAAGGATTTCCAGAGCAGTGATTACATTATGCGTTGTTTTGACCATCGTCTTTTTCGCGACCAGAATTACAGGAGACCCTGTAATGTGGTTGCTGCCAGATGACGCATCCATGGAGGCTATAGAGAATACGCGCATACGACTAGGACTGGACAAGCCGATTCATGAACAGTTTTCCATTTTTGTGAAGGGTGTTCTGCAAGGCGATTTTGGAACAAGCTTCCTGCATCGCAGATCGGTCACAAGTCTGTTTCTCGAACGGATTCCCCAAACAGTGAAATTGATGTCCTGGGCTTTAGGACTAGGGATCGTCTTAGGCATTCCCCTCGGAATCATTGCAGCCCTCAACCGCAATAGTGCTCTGGATAGATTCTTGATGACAAGCAGTTTTTTGGCCTACTCTATCCCCAACTTTGTGTTAGGAATCTTCTTTATTCTCATCTTTTCCTTAACGTTGCGCTGGCTGCCCAGTGGAGGATATGGCAATTGGCGCTATATGATTATGCCCGTTGTTACCTACGGCGCTTCCCATGCTGGTCTCGTAGCCAGATTAATGAGGAGCTCCATGCTCGATGTGATCAGACGAGACTTCATTCGGACAGCGGACTCCAAGGGTTTGCCTCGGCACACAGTGATTATGAAACACGCCTTTCGCATCGCAGTCTTACCTGTGATCACGCTGATAGGTCTTAGGCTGCCGCATCTGATTTCAGGCTCTTTTGTGATCGAAACCATTTATGCATGGCCCGGCGCTGGCAGGCTCATTATTCAGGCAGCCAAAAATCGAGACTTTCCCGTTTTGCAGTACGCTGTGTTTGTGACTGCGATTTTGGTTATTGTCGCCAATTTGCTGGTTGACCTCGCCTATGGTTTACTCGATCCGCGCATTAAATACGACTGATCAGTGAAAGGAGCAGCGCAATGTCAAAACGAGCCTTATCGTCCATACTTACCAGCATTAAGAAAATGCCTCCCATGATCATTATCTGCTTTATTCTCTTGTTTGCCATGATAGCTGCAGCGGTATTTCTACCCTTCTTGGAGGCTATCGACCCATATACGCAAAATCTGCTGGGGCGACTGGCCAAACCCAGATTCTTGGACCCCGCTTCCAAATATGTACTGGGATCCGATCCGATTGGTCGAGACCTGCTTTCCAGAACCGTCTATGGACTGGCCTGTTCTCTGGTCATTGGAGCACTTGGCGTGATCATCGGTACTGTTTTGGGTGTCAGTTTGGGTATGTTGAGCGGATTAGGCGGAGGAATATTAGATAACATTATTATGGCCGTGGCCGAGCTGCAGCAATCCATACCCCGAACTCTGATCTTGATTGTCGTTGTTGTACTGGTTCGGCCCAGTGTTACTGTGATGATTGTGGTTCTAGGAGTATTAAGTTGGAATGGGTACGCCCGCTTGGTGCGGGGACAGATTCTTTCCATCAGAGAAGAGGAATACGTGCTGTGTTCGAAGGCCTTAGGCGCTTCACAGTTCTACATTGCTGTCAAGCATGTTCTGAAGAACATCGCCTCTCCCATCATCGTTCTAAGCACGTCCAACTTGAGCTCGATCATCCTTTCCGAATCTACCTTATCCTTTCTCGGTGTGGGCTTACAGCCCCCGGCCGTATCCTTAGGCTTGATGATTAGTTCAGGACGGGACCATCTCGCTACTTCCTGGTGGTTGACGATTATCCCCTCCATCGTTTTGGCCCTACTGGTAATAACGACCTCTCTAATTGGAGACTGGCTGAGGGATGTGCTTGATCCGCAGCTGCGGCATGGCGCCTAAGGAGAAATCCGAGGTCAGGAGCCCCTAATCTGGGTAGTAGTGTGAGGAGGACGGAAACGTGGTTGAAAGAGATAAATTGCTGGATGTACAGGGTTTAAAAACATATTTTGAAACGGATCGCGGAGTGGTCAAGGCCGTCGATGATATTTCCTACCATGTCAAGGAAGGCGAGACCGTCGGCATTGTGGGGGAAAGCGGCTGCGGAAAGAGTGTAACTGCCCTTTCCATCATGAATCTCGTACAAGGACCCCGTGGCAGAGTGGCTGGTGGAAAGATCATGTACACTACCAAGGGCGGCGAACGAGTTGAGATAACGGCTCTTCCGCCTTACAGCCCGAAAATGCGTGCTATTCGCGGTAGTGAGATTTCCATGATCTTTCAGGAGCCCATGACGGCCCTCAACCCTGTCTACACCATTGGTGAGCAGATTGCTGAAACGGTCTGTCTGCATCAGAAAGTGAGTAAGAAAAAGGGGCGGGAACGGGCAATTGAGATGTTGGAATTGGTGGGCATCGCCGCTCCGAGCAGGAGAATTAACGAGTATCCCCATCAACTCAGCGGTGGTATGCGTCAACGTGCGATGATCGGGATGGCGCTTTCCTGCGACCCGCGTTTTCTCATTGCTGATGAGCCAACGACGGCCCTCGATGTCACCATCGAAGCACAGATCCTCGATCTGATGCTGCACCTGCAAGAAAAACTAGGGATGGCTATGCAGTTTATCACCCATGATCTGGGCGTGATCAGCACGATGGCCAAACGTGTAGTCGTCATGTACACAGGTCATGTTGTGGAAAAGGCGTCTGTTGACGACATCTTCTATGATCCTAGGCATCCTTATACCAAGGGTCTCTTAGCTTCAGTCCCCACGCTGGGACGTCAGGAAAGACTGGTTCCCATCAAGGGTACGGTACCAAATATGAATGAACTCCCCAAGGGGTGTTACTTTTCTCCCCGTTGCCAGGAAGCGATGGATATCTGCCATCAGGAAGAACCGCCCTCCTACCAACTGGAGGGTGATCACATCGTCAAGTGCTGGCTGTGGGAACAAGAGGGGGTACGATTGCCTTGAAAGATGATAACGTAATCCTTAGAGTCGATGACTTGAGGAAGTATTTTCCGATCAAAAAGGGATTGTTCAAGCGAGTTGTTGGTAATGTCAAGGCAGTGGATGGAATCAGCTTCTTTGTCCGCAAAGGTGAAACCGTGGGGGTTGTGGGTGAGAGCGGTTGTGGGAAAACCACTGCGGGACGATGTATTGTGCGAGTGATGGAGCCAACGAGCGGCCAAGTTCAGTTCCGCAGAGGTGGCCAAATGGTGGATCTGCTCGCCTTAAGCAAGCACGAAATGAAGAAGGCGCGCCAGGAAATTCAGATGATTTTCCAGGATCCCTTTTCCTCCCTTGATCCTCGCATGACGGTCAAGAAGATCATTGCTGAACCTTTGGATATTCACAAGATCGGAACCCGGCAGGAGCAGGAGGAGAGGGTTAAAGAGCTGATGAGTCATGTGGGGTTAGGGGCCTATCAACTGGAACGTTATCCCCATGAGTTCAGCGGTGGGCAAAGGCAGAGGATCGGCATCGCCCGAGCCCTGGCACTGAACCCCAGTTTCATTGTGTGTGATGAGCCCGTGTCCGCTTTGGATGTCTCGGTACAAGCCCAGGTGATCAACTTGCTGTCTGATCTACAGGAACAGTTTGATTTGACCTACCTGTTTATAGCCCATGACTTGAGCGTTGTGGAGCATGTTAGCGATCGCATCATGGTTATGTATGTGGGGCAAGTGGTTGAAATGACGACTTCGAAGAGCCTGTATACGAATCCGAAACATCCTTATACGGAGGCGCTTCTGCAGGCGATCCCCATCGCGGACCCCAGGTCCCGCAGAGACTTCAGGCCCTTGGAAGGCAATGTGCCCGATCCTTCCAATCCGCCTCCAGGCTGCAAATTCCATACCAGATGTCCCTATGTGCAAGACATCTGTAAGCGTGAACCGCCTGAGCTAAGGGAACTGAAGGGGATGCACGATCATTTTGTGGCCTGCCATCGTGCGGAGGAGCTTGAACTGCAAGGAATCCAATCCCGTACGGCGGTGAGCCGGTCGTCCTAGGGGGTATTTGCTATGGCCAACAAAGTACTTCTGATCATCATGGACGGACTGCGTCCTGACATGATATCCCGGGAGACGATGCCCTTTGTGCATAGTACCATCAAGCAAGGGGTGGAGTTTACGTCCAATTTCGCCTCTTTTCCTTCGAAGACCAGGATTGCCTCGGCTGTCTTGGCCACTGGCTGCTATCCTGGCAGGAATGGGATCATGAATAACGGCCTCTATTTTCCAGCACTGGGAGGAGCCATCGGTACCAAGGATTATGAGGATCTTCAGCGGCTGCATCAGTCGCCTGCAGGGCCGGTACTCGCGGTTCCAACTCTGGCGGAGCGCTTGGTGCGAGCGGGCCGGCGCGTGGCGATTGCCACGGCCTTTAGCACCGGGGGCACCTATCTGCAGGATCCGGAGGGCTATGGGGTTAGTGTCAACCATTCCTATATCTATCCTGCTGCGAATAGGGAGATGCTGGAGAGCCGCTTTGGCAAAGGACCTGCCGAAACGCTGCCTGATGTGGGGCGGAATCAGTACGCAGTTCGGGTTCTGACAGAGTATATGCTGCCTGAATTGAAGCCCGACTTTGCAGTCCTGTGGCTGTCTGAGCCCGATCGCACACAGCACAAACATGACTTGGGATCGCCTACCGTAAACCAAGCTTTGAGGCTCGCTGACGACTGTGTGCGACAGGTGGTTGATGCACTGGATGATTACGGTTTACTCGATTCCACCGACCTTTTTCTCATGTCCGATCACGGTTTTATCAGCTCTGATCCTGCCGCGGAGTCTGTTACAGATAATGCCATAAGGTGGCTGAGCACAGATGCCAGCCCAGAAGCCCTCGTTGTCAACTTCAACAGTATCTATATCCAGTCCGAGGCGCAGAATGCTCTGCAGGAGATCGTCACCTTTTTGCAGCAGCAAGAGGGAATCGGTCCGATTTTTTCTGCCAGGCCCCTCGAAGGTGTCCTTCCTTATTCCTTGCTGAAACTTGATCATGAGCGCAGCCCGGATCTGTTCTTTTTTCCCCGCTGGTCCCCAAGGCCCAATGACTATGGCGTTTTGGGTATGTGCCCTGGATATCATGCTCACTACCACGGGGCCGGCAGCCCTTATGAACTCTTGACTACGATGCTCTGTGTCGGTCCAAGTTTTAAGCAGGGCGAGGTTGTCCGTCATCCCACGGGCGTAATCGATGTGGTGCCAACGGTGCTTCACTTGCTGGGTTTGGAAGTAGACAGCGGGATCGATGGCCGGGTGCTTGCAGAAGCATTCCGAGACGGCCGAACAGCTGCGGACCTCCAGGTGCATGAGTTTACCTATCGATCCCAGCTTCAGGCTGGAGATTACTCTTACGAAGCCTATGCCAAAGTGGCCAGAGTTGACAATACCTATTACCTCAAAGAGGCCAATGGTGCCGTACACTTTTCTTAGCACGTCAAGGAGGAAAGAGATGGATCGTTTCTTTGCCTACGCTAAGCCCGAAGAAGTGGGGATTCGATCAGAACATGTCCAAGATTTCATTGAAAAACTTGATGCTTATGATTTGTGCATGCATAGTGTTCTCTTGATCCGCAGGGGGAAGCTTGTAGCTCAAGCGTATTACGCGCCTTTTACGGCCAAAACTTTGCACCGTATGTTCTCCGTGACCAAGAGCTTCACCTCTTTGGCCATCGGTTTGCTGCAGGAAGAGGGTAAGCTGTCCCTTGATCACCAAATTGCGGACTATTTCCCTGAAAAGCTGCCCAACCAGGGCCTGCACCCCTATCTAAGGGAGACGACGATCAGGGATATGCTGATCATGGCCAGCCCCCATGCGACAACCACGTACCAGCGCCGTCCCGTTGAGGATTGGGTGCAAAGCTTTTTTGCAGTTGAACCAACGCATCCGCCTGGAACGATTTTTTCCTACGACACATCGTCGAGCCATACCTTGGCGGCCTTGGTGGAAAAACTAGCAGGCATGCCTTTGTTAGACTATTTGCGTAAGCGCTTTCTGGATCAAATCGGGTTCTCCAAAGAAGCCTATATCCTTACTGATCCCATGGGCGTGTCCATGGGTGGAAGCGGCCTCATGGCCACTCCCTTGGATGTAGCTAAGGTGGCCTGGCTTGTACTGCGGGGAGGAGCCTACCGGGGGCTGCGCTACTTGCCCCAGGACTACATTAAAGACGCGGTCAGCAAACAGATTGACAGCTCCCTCCGGGAAGAGAGAATGGACGGACGTCAGGGTTATGGTTACCAGTTTTGGCGTGTTCGTCATAACGGCTTTGCCATGCTGGGCATGGGGGGACAGTATGCGCTCTGTTTTCCCGATCAGGATCTCTTGCTTGTCACTACAGGCGATATCCAGGGCGTTCCCTTTGGGCGGACTGCCGTTTTTGATGCCTTCTTTGACGAAGTTCTGGCCAACTTGGAAGATCGGCCCTTGGAGCCTAATCAAGGGGCCTGGGAAAGACTGGACACTGCCTTAAAAGGCGCGGCCATGAAGCCTTTACGGGGTCCGGAAAATGCTGCTCTTGCTGCCCAGATCAATGGGAAGATCTACAGGGTTAGCCCCAACAAACTAGGCATCGAACAGGTCTTCCTCAGTTTTGAGGCGGATAAGGGAACACTGCACTACACGGATCAACAGGGCAGCCATCAGCTGGACTTTGGCCTCAACGCGCATTTGATCAGCACATTTCCCCATTACAATTTGCAGTGCGCAACTTCAGCCGCTTGGCTGGACCGGAACAATTTGCTGCTTCGGAGTTGTCTGATCGACTATGAAATAGGCATGATGACGATCCAGCTGTGCTTTGACCATGATCGGGCTACGGTTTTACTCAAACGCAATGTGGAAATTGGCGGCACATCGCTCTTGCGAGACACCCTGGTTTTTAACTTACTGCAAGAGGAGCAGAGCTAGGATAGGAGCTGGTTATGGACAAGATCATTATCCAACGGGATATTTACGAACGAGGCAGAGGGATCTTTTCGGTAGCGAAGTTCGAGTTCTTGCCTTTTGATGTTAGTGAAGAAGAAAAGATGCTCCAGGCCCATCAAGAGACTAAGGCACGCTGCTTGATCATCGGTGCGGAGAAGTATAGCACACAGTTCTATGAGTCCCTTGCTCCCGGGTCTCTTGTTTTACGTTTTGGCGTTGGTTACGATCATGTCCCCCTTGATATCTGTAAGAAAAGGTCCTTGTTAGTGGCTAATACGCCTGGAACTCTGGATCATTCCGTAGCAGAACACACCATCACTCTTTTATTAAGCTGCGCCAGGCGCATCTTGGCCAATGACGGGGCTGTGAGAAGAGGGCAATGGCCTGCCGACAGCGGCATTGAAGTTACGGGTAAGACTTTAGCCATAGTGGGGCTGGGCAGAATCGGGACAATGGCTGCGCGCATTGCCAAGCATGGGTTGGGCATGCGGGTTAAGGCCTTTGGCAGAACACCGCTTCTGGATGCAGAGGCAAGCAGCCTTGTGGACTATTATTCAACCGATCTAGCCAGCGTCGTAGAGGC
>LSQX01028115.1_pt1 | contig 10191 bp, 7 predicted proteins | sample 654561 | NCBI WGS metagenome assembly LSQX01 (sample SAMN04489861, study PRJNA283612) | anaerobic digester metagenome | isolation source: 4 biogas reactors fed with cattle manure at either 37C or 55C with and... | place: Denmark: Kongens Lyngby | collected 2014
AGTATGGCTGCAGTGTGGTGTAATCCCCGGCGCTCAGCTTGCTGATGACCAGTTCGTCGAAACGATGTCGATCGACCATGGCGGGGATATAATCGTTGGCTGTCCATCTCGCCACAAACTGATAGTCAACTCGGACACCATTCTCAATGGGAGTGACCCAATAACGTTCATATGCATTGCTGTAAGTGGCGTTGTCCTTGGTGACCCGCCCTGGATCGTGCACCAAGTTGATCTGGGACTTCTGCGCCGATTGAGTCACCCCAACCGGATTGCTCAGCCAAACCTTGCCTGTCTGTTTGCATTCAACAGCTATGGAAGTGTCTGTTTCATTGAAGTACAGGACGAGATACTCGTTTTCCGCCACCTTCTGCTTGTCTTCAAGGCCGGTGGCGGCCAAAACAGGAACGGCGCCGCCAATCACTGCGATTATCAGTAATAACAACAAGTGCTTCTTCACTTCGAGACCCCCTTGTCAGCGCGTGGCCTAAACCCTGTAGACGATTTCGTTGTACAAATCGACTACAAACAGGATCAGCCGGTCAATGATCATGAAGAAGAGCAGCCACACAAAGGCGACCAGCTGGATTCCGGCAATGATGATGATGATGGTCAAGACCGCCTTCGACACAGTGTAATCGTGAATCATGATCGTGCCGATGAACAGCAGGCATCCAGACCAAATCACGGCGACAGCCATGAACAGATAGTAGAAATAGCCTTCACCTGATACCATGTAGTTGCTGATGAAAGTGATCGGGATCATGATCAGCACAATCGGCGACAGGGCATAGGCGGAATAAATGAAGATATCCCGGAAGTTGCCCTTGCCGTCCGTCAGCGTGGTGAATCCCCAGTTGACCGTACACCACAGCATGAAGGTCACGAAAACGGTCGCCATTCGCCGTAACAGATTCACTGTCCGAAAGTCGTTCGTGTTGAAAACAAAGCCGGTATAGAAGGTGTTGACCACAACACTGATCAGCACCAGCACCAACAAGATGACGGCACTGGTCACCGAACCTCGCTTTTCGTGTTTGAGATCCCAGAACCCATCGAATGGGTGGAAAAGAACATGCCAAGCGTAAAAGACCTCTCTGCCCCGCTGCCGCAAGACGCGCATGATTCGGTTGTCCGCATCAAGCACAGCGCTGACTTGCGCCTTGGCCTTGGCAAACACCTTCATCCTGTTCAGCAGCGAGAAGATCAAGACGACAATCACAAGCACTGTCAGGATCTTGTTGAGATTTGCCTTGAGCAGTTCCTGCCTGTAATATGTATACGCTTTTGAATAGTTGTCCCGATCCTCGCCCAGGCGGAAATAGTTCATAGCCGAGACAAAATCTTCCTGCAGGAAGTAGTTCCAGCCGATCCCGACGTAAGCCATCTCATAGTTGGCGTCCAAGGTGAGGACATAGCGCCACATTTCAGCGGACGCCTCGAACATTCCGCTTTCATACAAATCTATAGCCTTGTGAATGGCCTGGGCGTATTCCGTGGGTTGAAATACACTGATGGTGTTCTTGCCCCGGTCGCCGACAAGAATCAGATCACCATAGACATCTAAGGAATAGGGGCGGTTGAACATGCCCTGGTGGCTGCCGGGACCGCCGAAGACATATAGCAGGTTGCCGCTGCTGTCGTATGTGAAAACCCGGCCTCGCTTGCTGTCGAGGACGCTGTAGATACCATTGTCCCGAGCGACAATATCCACCAAGGTTGACGGTCCGGAATATGGGTCCAGGTTGAGTGGGGGATCGATGTCACCGATCGGTACGAACTTCCCACTGCGCGTCAGGCTGTCGGTACCAGCCGGGCTTAACCGCTTGATGACATCCGTTTCTTCTTCAGTGCTCGCCACTGTCGTATAAATGAAGCCAATGTCATCAATGTCCAGCTTGCTGAACTCAACGGGTATGAACAGCCTTCTTCTGGCTCTTTGCTCTTCTGTGGCCAGTTTGTACCAGAATATTTCCGTTAAAGTGGGCGTGACCTGCGGCGCGCCTATAAAGCCGAGGAAATCACCATCTGAAGTAAACTCCATAATGCCGTCATAAATACCTGCCGAAATGACATACAGCTTCTTGCCGACGCCTTCGGCGATACTGCGGGGGCGGAAGCGGAATCCTTCCACAAACACTCCCATTTCCTTAATCTGCTGGGGATCGAACATGATCGTCCGGATCCAGGTTTTATCCTTGTCCAGGACCACAATCCGCTGATTGCCTGTGTCCCCTATATAAATGATTCCTTCCTGGCTGACATAGACGGTTTCAGGCGAGCTGATCTTTTCCACGCCCTTGTCAGAGACAAAACTCTCGATAATATCCAGCACTTCTCCGTCCAGGTTCAATACGAGGATCTTGTTCTTGCCCGTGTCAGCCACCCAGATGGTGCCGTCATGGGCGACGTAAAGATCGCGCAAATCGGTGACATAGGCGTTAAGATCGATTACTTTGTCCAAAATGTATGGTTCAGGCGCGGCGGTGACCTCGCCCCAGAAATCATAGTTGTAGCTGCGGTAAGGACTGGCGCAGCCGCTTTCGCCGCCCCATACGCAAAAGGCCAAAACTAGCAAAAAGAACACCAGTAGAACTCGTTTGTTCATGAAGTAACCCACCCCATATTCCTTAGGACCAGAACAACCAGCGTGTCCAGGCATTGATGCCGTGCCCGGCTCAGACACTAGGTAATCTTATGTGCGGAAGTGCTTATATGATGAAACATCAGCGCAAACATGAAAGCGATCCAATCCTCGGAAGCTGCTCGCTGAAAACGAAGCATTCTTGTGGATATCGAACATGCTATGGAAAACTTCCTGACAGCCGCAGCCCCAGGACAGTTTTCCATAGCAGTCGACAAGTCAAGTTCGCAGCCTCAAGGCTTGATTACACAGTTATTTGCCCATCAGCTCGACAATTTCTTCCGCCGTGAGGGCGACATTGCTGATGTACAGCTCATCGATCAAGCCGTTGAACAGAGGATCCGGCCACTGGCTCTTGCCAATGTAGTTCTTCGCCGGCCTGAAGTCCTTCGGCACGATGCTGATGGCTCCGGAGGCCTTCAGTTCACCGTTGACATACAGCTTGCCTTCGCCGTTGCCCAGAGTGACGGCCACATGCACCCATTCGTTCTTCGGCAGAATGTCGGTCTGAAGAATCTGCTCACCGCTGCCGGAGGTGATGGCGAAGCGCAGGGTGTTGGCATTGGACGCAGGTGTGATGAAGAAATACTGGGATGTGCTGTTGCCGAAGTCGAGAATCCTCTGCCAATGCACGCCTTCACGCCACAGCACCCAGCAGGCCACTGTCATCTGTTCGGAAGTGGAAATTGGGTGCTCCGCTGGAACCTGAATGAACACATTGCCGTCCAGGTTCAGAGCCTGCCCCTTGATACCGGGCTCAAATGTGATCTCGCTTTCGGCGAAAGCGGCATAGGCGCCCAGAGAATCATTCAAGTTCCCTTCGAAGGAGTAGAGGGAGGGCTTGGCGATAAAGATCTTCGACTTGTTGAACTTGGCCATGGCTTCGTCCAGCGCTACCAGAGCGGCAATCTGCCCTTCCTCGCCGGGAGCGAAGTATTTATCGGCCAGTTTGGCATTGGCGATAGCCAGCACCAGAGTTTCCACTGCGCTGTCCGGGAAGTCGAAGAGCTTGTCCTCAAGCTCCGCTTCTGTGGGCAGCAGTCTCAGGAGTTCATAAGCTTCACCGACCTTCCTGCTGATGGTCGGCAGATACTCAAAGGCGTTGACACTGACACCGGCGAAGATGGATTCGTCTCTCTTGGTACCTGTGGGGACGATCTTGATGGTATGCGTGCCGGCTTCAACAACCTGTTCGAACACGACAACAGCGCTGGCACCCTCGGTGGCGTACAGGTCGATCTCGGCCACGAACTCGTCATCGAGATAAACATTGGCCTTGCCCCTGTTCGGGCCTACCGAAGCAATCCAGCGGATGGCGGAACCTTCGAAGGTGAAGGCTGCTTCGTGGATATCCCGGTCGGAGTAGATCTCAGAACCGCCGATCGCATCCGCGTTGTTGATCTTGCGCCAGTTGGTCAGGCCACTGCCGTAATACTTCACTTCCGAGGAAGTGACATGCACAGTCACCCAGCCAGGAGCAGCTGACACCAGACCAGTACCCAGAAGCAAGCTGACAATGATCAAGCTTACAATCAGGGTGGCTTTCCTCGTCATTTCTCATCTCTCCTTATGATTGGACATTTTAGAGGGTCCCAGTTCGACTGGGATCATCCTCGGGATAGGCATGGAAAACCTAGGGCTTCCACACCTGTCATCAGCTTTCCATGCCTACCGGCAGCTCAGCCGCTGGATTAGTACCGGAACAGCTCGTCAAAGAAGGCTTGGATCATGGGAGCGATTTCAGCGATACCAGTCTCTGGAGGCTTGGTGCCATTCAGGACGATGTCTTCGATAGTGCGAGTGTATCCGTCAACAGCGAAGTACAGCTCGAACGGACCCATGGCGAACGCGTTCTCGTTCATCCACATCAAGGTCTCGATGGTCTCCAGATCTGGAGCGTTGACGCCGATTACATCGGTCCAGTACATATCCTCGACCCTGTCGGCCGACCTGGCGTTCATAGCGCTGCCGTTGTAGACCGGGCCTTGGACGAAGGGCTCTTGATACTTGGTGAATTCATACAGATCATGATACAGGGCAATCAATGCTTTAGGATTCTTCGCTGTCAGCGGCAGCACACCGAAGCAGGTGAGGCGGTTCACAGCGACGTGGTCAGTTGCTCTTGGGCCTTTCGGCAGCGGCACATAGCCGAAGTCGAAGTTGACTTGGTTGATGAAGTGGTTTTCGTGAGTGCCGTAGAGCTCGCTGGGGATGTTGATGTTCATGGCTACCTGGCCGTTCTGCCACGGNNCCCCAGATACCGTAGTCCAGATAAACGCCGAGGTCAACCAGTTCACGGGCAAACTCCAGGGCTTCGATAGCCGCCGGCTCGTTCATGGTGAACAGCAATCGGCCGCCTTCAAACCGGATAGGCTCGCCGCCGTTCATGTAGATGAAATACTCGATGGTACCAGGACCGGTCATGGTTCCCCGCGATGTGTAGCCCCATTGATCAATAACACCGTCACCGTCGGTGTCGGCAGTGGCTTTGACAGCGATATCTTTGAATGCTTCCCAGGTCCACTCGCCCGCCGCGTACAGATCATACAGGTTGGGCAGGCCTTCCCGCTCGAAGAGTTCTTTGTTCCAGTAAACGGCCTGGGTCTCTTGGAAGAACTTGTCAGGTCCGCCCATCCAGCCGCACTCGAACCCGTACACTTCGCCGAAGAAGGAGTTGTGCTGAGGCATCACCAGGCCGACGCCGCCGGGGAGAGCATCGTAGTAGCCTTGATCAAGAATGTCGCCAACGGGCAGCAGCAGGCCTTCAGCCGCGGCGTAGTAGATCCATTGGTTCTGGCCTTCAAAGATGGTGTATGGAGCACCTTCCATAACGGCGGTAGCCACGTTCTGAACGAACGCGTTATGGTCGCCGCCTGGCCAGCCAAACACAATGGTGCAGTTGTATTTCTCTTGGATAGCTTCCAGGTGAGCCTGGCCTCTGCCGCTGCTGAACGCGGATCCAGCCCAGAACTCTACGATGGTGACAGTCTCTCCTCCGAAGTCATACTCGTCTTCCAGCCAGTGAGCCAAGCTGATCGAAGAAACTGTCAGGACAAGAGTCAGCATCAGTACCATACTCAAAACTCTTCTCACTATGGTTTCCTCCCTTTGTGTAGATTCTCAAGACAACAGAAACCTGTTCATGAACACTACCCTGTAGCACCTCACCCCCTTTGTGTTTCATACCACGGCCTTGGCCTGCCTGGCTTAGACTACACCCTACTCCACAGGCAGCCCGTAGAGCTCCAACTCGTATACCACCAGATTCTGGTTTATTTCCACATTGCTGGGGCGTGTCACATACAGCCTGACATAGCGGGCCTGGATCAAGTCCAGATCTCTCGATGTCGTGCTGGCAGTGTTGCCCTCCACGGCATCCACATCTGTCCAATTAACCCCATCATCACTAACCTGCAGTTTGAAATCGGCGGCGTTGAAAGGACTCTCGGGAATCCTCGCCAGCGGCCCAGTGCCGTGCAGCTTGCATACCCAACGATAGAGCAGATACGGCTGCTCCAGGTCAACCATCAACCAGTACGGCGGTGTCTCCCGCGGCGCCCAACTGGTGTCGACACTACCGTCCACTGCCCGGTAGGCCCGCTCCGCCAGATGGTTGGCTTCCACAGGCTTGCCGGCGGCGATGTTTTCCTGCGGAAGGGTGGTGATGGAAATCACCTCGGCCTTTTCCGCCCAGTGCGCTCCATCAAAATCCCCTGAATCGATGAAGTGCCATCGATCCGCCGCGGTGCCACCTGAGGCGAGAGTCATAATATAGCTCGTCGCCATCTCTATTTTGGCAGCCTGGCTCATGGGGAAATCCAGATCAGCGGCCTGATATTCACCAGGCTTGAGAGTGCCCAGCAGTCTGCCTTCGGCATCTTTGAAGATTACAGCGCCGGTATGCTCCGCCTTGTTGACATACCACGGCCTGCTGGTGTCCACAATGGCCCAAAACGCCGGCTTAGGTTCGTGATCGCGCCCGAAGAGCAGCGGATTGTCGTCCCCGCGCCAGGATGCGTCGTCAGCCAGACCCCACAGCGTGACGTTGGTGATTACATCACTGTACTTCTTGAACAGTTCAAAGACCTGACGGTACCGCTCCGCCTGCTCCTCCTCGGTGTAATTCCCTATGCCGATATCCAGCTCGGTGATGTGGATCTCCAAGCCCAACTCGGCGTACATCTTGATCGACTCTTCGATCTCAGTCAAAGTTGGACTGTCAATGCCCCAGTGCCCCTGGATGCCTATGCCGTGAACCGGCACTCCCTCGGCGAGCAGATCCGCCAGAAGTTTGTGTATCCGGCCGCGCTTGTACGGGGCTACGGCGTTATAGTCGTTGTAGAACAGCTTGATGTTCGGATTGACTTCATGAGCCTTGCGGAAGGCAATCCTGATGAACTCTTCACCGATAGTCCTCATCCACGGCGATTCTGGCCGCAGAATGTACGCTGCGTCGTCGCTGACAGCCTCATTGACCACATCCCAGCAGTAGACGTCGTCGCCATAGTGAGTCATGACTGCCTCTATATGTGCTTCCAGACGAGAAATGACCAGCTGCCGGTCCTCTTCGGTGACTGTCTCTTTTTCATAGATCAGCCGGCCGTCCTTGTCCCGGAAAAACCAGTCAGCAGTTTGGGCATGCCAGACCAATGTGTGGCCTCGGACAACCATGCCGTGTTCTTTGGCGAAAGCAACCAGGTTGTCTGGTTCCCGGAAGTTGAACGCTCCTTCCCGCGGCTGGAGATAATCGGGCTTCATGGCATTTTCCGCTGTTACGCTGCTCAGCTGGCCCAAAATGATATCCCGGTGGGAGACCAAGGTTTTCGGCGCCCAGCTGGCGACCGACACCGCGCCGCCGATGTGGAAGTAGTCTTTGTAGATCTCCCGCAGTGAGGGGAGGACATAATCCTCCGCCCAACCAACCGCAGAACCGGCCAAAACGAAAGCAACCACTAATACTGCTGCAGTTATCCTTTTTCCCAGCATCTAATTACTCCCTCCACGCATTTTGTTCCTGATACCCGCTACTGCCGAGGCAAAAGCCTAGCCCCCGCCCAATCGGCGTGATCATACGCGTTGCCGTCTCCGCCGTCGGTAACCACCAGCTTGAGCATTCTCACTCCCGAAATATCGACAGTCAACGGCTGCGGCCCCATGCTGCCGTCCAGCCGCTGGCTCTCCCAAAGCTTGACATTGTCTCCCCACACTTGAAAGACAACACTGCCGCGGCTGCCAACTTCATCGTCAACACCCACATCCGCCGCGAAAGTGGCGAAACTGCCGCCGATATCGTACACGACTTCACTGTGGGCATGGACTCCCAAACCCTTGTTGTACTGGACGCCGCCGATGGTGATCACCCGGCCGTCGTTGGCAGCTGTTTCACCATTGGACTGGTCGAATTCCACCGGGCCCCAGCCATTGCGTGTCGAGAGCGGCTTGAGATCGCTCAGGTACACGCTTCCCTCGGGAGGTAGAACAACCAGCCGGACGTCTTTGCTCCATGACCTTGCGCCGGCGCTGTCACTGTATGTCACCATAACGCCGACAACATTGAAGCCTTCGGCATGAGGCGGCGGCATAATCCGCCAAACAGCGGCCGCCTCTTCACCCACATCCAAGTGGGAGAAACGGTTAGCCGTCAGGGCTTCAGCCTCCCATCCTTCGGGAAGCCGCAGCGTGACGGCGGTGTCCTCGACATCTTTCAAACCAGTGTTGCTCAAGTGAACAGTAAACTTGAAACCCGCCTCGGCACTGACCACAGTGTCGGTCTCGACTGCAAAGGCGACATGACCGGGAAGCTGCTCCACGGGCACCTGGCTCACCCGAAAAACGGCTGTGCCGTGGACAGGAACCACAGCTTCGATCGCGTCGGCGGTGCCAAACTCGCTGTGCTGCCACAAATCCCGGGCAAGATATCCATATCCCGGCCGGGAAGCAAAACCAATCTCCGCGGCAGTAACCCGGATCAATGCTTCCTCTTCTCCCCTGTTGAGCAGGGCCACGGCATAGTCACCGTTGCTCAGGGGCTTGACGTAGACTTCTTCATCGCCGTCGTCCCTGATTTTGGTGCACTGGATGCCCAGTGGATCCTGGTTGACGGCGATCAGCTCCTTATTGGTCAAAATCTGGCGGGTGGTTTCGTCCATATTCCGCAGATCATTGCCGGCAATCAGCGGCGATGCCATCATGCACCACATGCTGAACTGAGTCTTATACTCCTCTACAGTGCAGCCCCCGTTGCCGATCACAAACATGTCGGGATCATTCCAGGCGCCCGGTTTGGCGTACCTGGCGTAGCGCATGTTGAGGTCAATGGCGTTGATAATGCCCACAAACCAATCGCTGCCGTTGTCCCATTTGTCCACGATGTCTCCCGTCGTCCGCCAGAGATTGCCGACTTCCGGCATCCAGGCCTGGAAGCCCCAGGCGCAGATACTGTAGACAATCGGCCGGCCGCAGTCGGCCAGAGCCTCTTGCATCCGCTTGTAGTCACAGCTGATGCAGTTGCCCACCGTATTGCAATTGTCATACTTCAGATAATCAATTCCCCATTCTGCGAAGGTCCTGGCATCTTGTTCCTCGTACCCGTAGCTTCCGCTTTGAGGGATATTCATGCATGTGGCGGTGCCCCGGTCACCATAGATCCCGATCTTCAATCCCAAAGAATGGATGTAGTCGGCCAGCGCCTTGATACCGCTTGGAAAGCGCCTGGGATCGGCAATCAAGTTCCCATCGGCATCCCGGGCCGGATTGGCCATCCAGTTGTCGTCAAGGATTATGTACTCATAACCGGCATCTTTCATACCGGAGCTGACCATGGCTTCGGCAATCTGCCGAATTTTCACTTCGTCGATTTCGCCGCGGAAGGCATTCCAGCTGTTCCACCCCATGGGCGGAGTCAAGGCCAAACCATTGTCAAGCGCCTCGACTGCCGCGGTGGATATCAGGATCAGCGCCAGACTCAGGCACAAACTGATACATACAATGGTTCCCCGAGCTCTGTCTCTGGTTGACACCGAGGCCCACCCCCGCTCTTAACATATTGATAACAAGAAATCATCATAATCATAATCGAAACCGGTTTCAGAAATATGGGAATGCATCCCTGATATTACAATTCAGTTATTCAACAACCATTCTCTTTCTTCCTGCTAGTGTTACCGAAATTTTTTAACGAAACCGTAACAATATTCTCAGGCCAGCTCCTAGGCATCCGATTGCGCCTAAGCTTGCCGCAAGCGGCAGGGGTGTTCAACAAGAACACCCCTGCCCCGGCTGAACCACAAAAGCGCCGCACAAGGTCTTATGCAAGCCACTCATTCTCACCGGCTGTGGTTCACAATCACAGGCCCGGCTTAGAGCTTGATCGGCTTGTCGCCGGTAATCTTGAAGTCGTCGATGTAGTAGGAAGCTTCCACATCGTCGCATTCCGGATAGATGGAGATGAAGTTCAGGCCTTCAAGGCTGAAGGTCCAGTCCTTCACCACAAGTTCCACCCATTCGCCGTTCTTGGCGGGAACAGGTTCGGCAAACCGCTCATAGTGCGG
>LSQX01158711.1_pt1 | contig 10191 bp, 8 predicted proteins | sample 654561 | NCBI WGS metagenome assembly LSQX01 (sample SAMN04489861, study PRJNA283612) | anaerobic digester metagenome | isolation source: 4 biogas reactors fed with cattle manure at either 37C or 55C with and... | place: Denmark: Kongens Lyngby | collected 2014
CATATGGATTGCTTGCATGACTCATCTTTTTGTATTCTGTTTCATCTTCAAGTAACAGCTTAAAAGTGTTGTAAATGACATTTTCGTCAGTACCAACCAACTTAAGCGTCCCTGCCTCGATCCCTTCAGGGCGTTCTGTTGTATCTCGCATGACAAGCACCGGCTTACCAAGGCTTGGAGCCTCTTCTTGAATGCCGCCACTATCCGTTAGAACCAAATAGGATCGTGAGAGGAAGTTATGAAAATCCAATACTTCGAAAGGCTCAATGATTCTTATCCTGTCGCAGTTACCAAGAATTTCATTAGCAGCTCCTCGCACAACCGGATTCATGTGTATCGGATAAATAACCTTAATATCAGGTGTTTCGTCTACAATTCTCTTAATCGCTCTAAACATATTACAGAGTGGCTCACCAAGATTTTCTCTTCGATGGGCGGTAAGCATTATAAGTCTACTATCCGATGCCCACTCTAGCTGTTCATGAGAATAATCATCTCTAACAGTTGTCTTAAGTGCATCAATAGCGGTGTTTCCAGTTACATGAATTGTCGAGGGATCTTTACCCTCCCTGACAAGGTTCTGCTTAGACATTTCGGTTGGAGCAAAGTTATATTTAGCTACAATTCCCACTGCTTGACGGTTAAACTCTTCTGGGTATGGAGAGTAGATATTGTATGTCCTCAATCCAGCTTCAACATGTCCTACTGGAACCTGCATGTAAAAGCAAGCCAACGCCGTTACAAATGTTGTAGAGGTATCACCGTGAACCAAAACCAGGTCGGGCTCTACTTCTTCTAAGACTTCCTTCATCCTCTCTAGAATGTTGATCGTTACGTCAAACAATGTTTGCTTAGCCCTCATAATTGACAGGTCATAATCTGGAACCACGTTGAAGGCTTTTAAAACTTGATCGAGCATCTCCCTGTGCTGCCCGGTCACACAAACCACAGTGTCCAATTTATCCCGTGTTCTTAGTTCCTTCACTAAGGGACACATCTTAATTGCTTCTGGTCGAGTCCCAAAGACAACCATTACTTTCTTTTTCACCTATATCAACTCACTTATTTATAGTTTGTATACACCATCAAAATCACAGATGTTCTTGGTATCCAGTATAAGCTTGCCTTCAATCAAATCCATATTTTTCTTGATATGGTCATGCCCGACCATAATTACGAGAATCTCAATTTCGTTGAGGAAATCTTCAAAGTTCATAAACTGGTGGTCTACTATCCTATTCTTTATAAATGGGTCAAACACCTTAACGCCAAAGGCCAAGTGCTCGTCCATTCTTTTAAGTAGCTGAAGTGTTGGGCTTTCTCGCGTATCATCGACATTCTCTTTATAGGTCAATCCGTATAACCCAATCGTAGATATATCGGCAATGTTATGCTCTCTCATGATATCTCGTATTCTTCCTAGTACATGGGTAGGCATAGAATCATTTATTTCTCGAGCCGTCAAAATGAGCCTTGTAAGATCAGGATAGTCTCCCACTAGAAACCATGGATCTACAGATATACAATGACCACCTACCCCTGGCCCCGGTTGAAGAATATTTACCCGGGGGTGTTTGTTAGCAATTCTGATAATTTCGTATACATCCATGTTGTCAGTTCGGCAAATCTTAGTAAGTTCATTAGCAAATGCTATATTGACGTCCCGGTAGGTGTTTTCAACAACCTTTGACATTTCCGCTGATCTGATATCAGTTACCACAATCTCAGCCCTACAGAAACTGGAATATAACTGTTTTACCTTCTCCCCAATTTCTGGATAGTCTGCTCCGACGGTTCTCGAATTATGTTCCAACTCATATATCATGTTCCCAGGTATAATTCGTTCAGGAGCATGAACCAGGTGTACATCTTCACCCAAAGAAAATCCTCTTTTCTCTATCTCAGGGCGAACATACTTATCAATAGTTCCGGGAGAAACAGTTGACTCAATAATCAGCACAGCACCTTTCTCGCATAAATCCAAAACCGTATTTATGGCAGAAATAACATATTTCGGATCAAGCTTTTTACTTGAATTGACATATGGAGTTGGTACCGCAATAATATAAGTATCTGTCTTTTGATATTCGGTTGTAAACTTAATTCCTTTGGAAAGCGCTTCTTTAAAAAGATTCTCTAACCCATCTTCTTCGAAAGTAAGCTTGCCTTCAGATAATGATCCCACCAATTCTTGATTAAGATCCGTTCCAACTACTTCTACCCCACTTTTAGCAAACATCAAAGCGGTTGGTAAACCAATATAACCAAGTCCAATTACATTTACTGCTTTTTTCATATTCTATCATCTCCTTTTTCAGCATCCACAATCACCGGAAATCGTCAACAATGATCTATTACTTCTAGAAACTTCTCGGCTATTACCTGAACGGTGTGATACTGCTCTACGAATTTCCTACCGTTTTCCCCATACTCCTTACCTATAGTGCTCATATTATTATAAATATATAATATGGTTTCTGCCAATTTTTTCGGATCACCAGGTTTTATAGTAATCCCAGCCTTAGCTTCCGTAATTAAACTACCTCTTACATTGGATGCGAACACAATCGGTTTGCCTGATGCCATATAATCGTAGAATTTGTTCTTGCTTATTCCATATTTAAAAGCTTCGCGTTCCATCAAGCCTGCAAAAAGGACATCAGACTTGCTGAGCACTAAAGGAACAGCTTCTCTAGGAATTCTATCAAAAAGAATGACATTTTGTAGTTTTTCTCGACGAATGATATCCTCTAGCATGGTTTTTTGATTACCACTACCTATAAGAACGATCCTTATATCAACAGTGCCACTGAGGTATTTTGCCGATTCTATAAGAGTTCCTAACCCTTCACTTTTTGATAATGTTCCTGTATATGTTACACAAAAATACCTCTCCAAAGTTTCTTCAAGCTCGTCGCTTATTACTTGCTGGGCCCCATTAAGGCTTTGATCATACTTTTCTAGATCAATACCATGAGGAATATGAACGATCTTATTACGATTAACTCCATATTTTTCTTCGATATACTCAAATGCAAATGGGGCGGTAGTAATTATCTTATCCGCCAAGACATAGTATTTTTTTTCAAAGTACTCAAAGAAGGCAAAAATAGCATTACGAGTTATGCCAGTAAAATCTTCATACATACTTAATGGCCACAAATCCCTAACTTCAACTATAAATTTAGCACCATATATTTTACTCAACTTATATCCAGCACTCCACGCTAAAGGGTGCACTGACGATGCGATAACTACATCCGGGATTATTTTAAGATTCTTAGGTTCACCCGCTTTCAGCATGAAGTGTGTATAATTTGCGAATCTGCCAAGTGTATTTCTATAACATGGATAAGTTTTTAGCCAGATATAATCAAAATTACTTTTTATTGTTTCAACAAACACGTTCTCGCGATAGTGATGTCTTTTCTTTCTTGGACTATAGGATGATGTTAAAACACAAACATTATGATCGGCTTCCGACAACAGATCACCCAGTTGATAGTGCCTTCCTCCGCCGCCGACCCTTGGCGTTGCCGCATGGTGATTTATTATTGCAATATTATGACATTTATCGTTTTCCAAACCTCTTGTCACCGCCTAATGAATTCTCGAATTAGTGTCAGCTATTCGGCCCTAGCGCAAATTCACCTTCAAATGGACTAAGATACCAATAAAGCGCTAGACCATACGTGGTTTTCTGAACAACCACCCAATTTCTATTTTCCTTAGCGTTATACATATAAAGCGTTAAGTTTTATCTTTGTCTATAGCTAAAGATAAAGATACACTTCGCAGGATATCGTTTGTCATTTCACCAAAAATCGGACCTTGAATAAGTTGTAAAATTGTTATATTGGGATTCAAAAAATTCAGTTCAATCAATACTGGATTGGCATCCTTATCCAATATAAAATCCCAGAATACAAGTCCGAAATGGGCAAGTAGAGGGTGTATAGACTTAATTGTACTAATAACCTTACTAAAAGACGGAATTTCTATACCCGCAAAATCATTCCCATTAGGATGGCGATAAATCTTTTCTTCCTTTAGGTTATAGCCATATGGATTCAATCTTCCGGCTTTATCAATACCAATAAGTATCCTGTCAAGACCTGTATTATCTGCAAAGTGACCCTCAGATCCAACCCTCAAGAATGGAGCAAAACAGTGTACTTTATTTTCGAGAAACAAACTTGTTATTCGGATGGTATTTACAGAAGAGTCGTTGATAGCCGATAATATAGAGTGTTGCTTGACAACTCGTTGAACTATGAAATCCCGTTGATATCGCATGAAAATCTGGTCAATATTCGAGGCATGGGTGTATTTACTAACATTTTTGCCACCACCTGTTTCCAAAGTGGGCTTCACCACAAATTCGCTTTCATGAACTAGTAATTCTTTAGCTTCTAATCTCGAAACCAAATTATAATCCTTATCATAAAAACTCCCGTTTATGTTCCTGATAAGCGTCTCGGGCATCTTAACATCTCTCAATAATAAGTTGAAATAATTTTTATCTTTCCATGCTTTAGCGAAATGTAGATTGTTAAAGTGTGTTTTTATCGTAGTATGAAATAGGCTATCTGGAATAAATGCGGGATCAAAAATTCCCGTCTTAGCATAGTAATACTGGTGCTCTAAGTAATTCTTTAATCTTAGACCGTTATCTTGATAGAACATATAAATCTGTTTTTTCTGGTTCGAGGTGAGTTCGGGTATTGTATCTAGACCCTTCAACTTAGCTTTGATCCTTTCACGATGAAGATGGCGCACATAACCGTTTCTTAACATTATAAAGGAACTGGTCGTTTTATTCTTAATATATTGCTTGACGCTTCTATTGACATGCATTTCTTATCCCCTCTGTTTATATAATTATAAGTCTATAAGGATTTTTTCAGGCCCATTACCTTGGTGACCATATGTTTATTTAGCACTATGATTTCTTTGCGCAATCTTCTCCAATACCGTCCCTAATATATACCATGATAGTTTAGTCACATTTTACACGAAAGCCTCTTATCGACGCAGCTGAGAGCATTTATGTTAAAAGACCAAACGAAAACAGATTTACATGAACCATCCCACATGCAAAATTCCTGACAATGATCATGTCCTCATTGTCAGGAATCCATTCTACCTTATCCGAGATTGGACTGATTCTATCACTCTGACAATATTAGTATAACTATTACCGTGTAAGCAAATGCCTAATAGTACTGTGTTGCCTTAAGCCCCCATATGCCAAGTCAGGCGAAGCAAATCCTGGTTGAGCATTCGCCTCAATAAGGACAGGACCTTCATTGGTGATACCAACGTCCCAACCGACAAGGACATTTGGTAACATGTCCATCAGTTCATGTATAAGACATATGACGTCTGCAAAAAAAGGGATGGTAAATCCATCAAATCGGACCTGTGAGTCAGGATGCCTTTCCCATCTTTTCCATCCATATTGTAGGAGCTCTTTCCCAAGGCCAGTTAAACATCCCCTTTCCAAGTCTATAGCTACAATCATTCCTCCACTAGATGCATTGTCCACCTGAGTCCCGTTCCTTCCAAAGCGCATATAGGCTGTAATGATTTCTCCTTTATCCTTGTTGTTTACAGATATAAATCTTAATGTGTTCAAACTGTTGCCGTATATGCTATTAATCAAACGATGTTGCTGAACAACCTCTTCAAATATGTAAGCTTGTCCCTTTTTGAGTAATTCTAAATGCCAGTTATTCTCTAAAACCAACTTACAACAACCACGTCCTTGGTTGCCATCGATAGGTTTTGCGAAGACGGCAACGTGATCAGTAGCTAACTTCTCAAAAAACTCATCGGACGACAACACAAACTCATTATCAGTTATGTAGTATTTATCAGAAAAATTATATCCTAGTAATCGTGGTACTCTTATGTCAAACTTTTGCATAAATAGATGAAAGTACAGTTTGTTATTCAGCAATATGAGCGCTTCTTGATTGGCCCTTCCAAATTTTCGATGTAAGTAGTTATTCTCTTTTACGGTAAGAAAGTCTCCGATATTTCCACAATCTTTCTTGTATAGAAATCGTGTCAAATAGTGTCTGGGTAACTCTTTATTGCGAATTGTCAGTTCGATCATCTCAAAAACCATCTTATGAAGAGGTTTTTTATCCAGATCCCTCATGAAGTTTTTTATTTTTTGCACATTTCCACCCATGTGTCTCCTACTCCTTTAACCTTTAGGGTTATAGTTGCATATTGTATTCTTAAACTTACCAGAAGAGAGCACTGGAATTTTGTCAATATATTGAATCTCGATTTCAGCATCTGCTCCTAGAATTGATCGAAGGGTTTTGTCAAAATCATCTCTTGAGTATACACCTTCTGCCCCATTAACTTTCAATGTATATTTTCGTTTACCATCTTGAATAAATTGCCATTGACGCAGCCTATGATACTTTCTCATATGGACGCTCCAGGTATGAGGTGTTAGCATATTGCCTTTTGTGTCATAAATAACATCTACCCTTCTACCCTGAATGCTACTAAGAGTAGTTAAATTTTCGCGTTCATCATCATAGGATATAGCCAAGTCTCCTGTATCATACCGAATTATGGGCATAGCACGATTATAAAGATCGGTTATTACTATTCTGCCAAGCTCACCTTTGTTTACTGGTTCATCACTGCTCAATTTCAAAAGTTCAACATGATAACACGCCTTGTTTACATAAAATTCTCCAAATGTATCACGAGTCTGCGCTAATACCCCGTTTTCTTGATTGGAATACCGATCGATTATTGGACACATGAATACTCTTTGTAGCTTTTTCTTAGTTTCTTTAGCCAGCAACGCAGAACTTGAAAACAGAGCTTCAAGTTTAAATGTTTCTGGCTCATCTTCTCTATCAATTAAATAATCTGCTAATTTCTCATAAGTTGACGCATAAGCCAGTATACTTCTGATAGACTTATCCTTTTTTAAGATCAAACGTATTTGTTCCAATACCTGTTCATTCATGCTCAAAATATCTAGCGGGATCACGTTTTGCTTTAAAATATCAAGTTTAGACTTTGGTTTTGGAAACGCCTTAATGTATAAATACCGCTCTCCAAGTTTTTGACCGCCTATCTCATTAAAAAATATTAATTCGGCTATAGTACGTTTCCGCTTGTTTGAATCCTGGATCACTGTGAAGGGAGTTCCAGTAGAACCGCTAGTGGACATTTCGTGCAGAGGTTTATTCAGGTATTCCTGGGACTTAAAGGCCTCATAGTCTTCCTTATAATGGTTTTTCGTTACTATAGGGAAATCATTAATATCAGTACTCTGAATACGTCGATAAAAGGGAACATTTACTACAGCATATTCTAGTAACAATGGGAGTTGATGTCGGAAACTGTCGTCATTGTTAGTCATAATTGATTTGATGTCAAGGTAATGTTTCTTTATAGTCTTACCTTTTAGACTATCTATTCCCCAAAATATGGCTCGTCTAAGACTAGGTCCGATCACAACGCTCCCCTCACAATTCTTACTTCATTATATTTCATCATGTATACATCCTCATTATACTTCCCAATAACTTCATCATTTGTCTTACCCTCAACATTATTAATAATCATTCGAGGCACGTTAACCCCACACTCATACGCATGAGGGTACCCTCCGCCGAAACGTGGATTAACCTCAGAAATATAATATTCACCGTTGACTTTGAAAATATCAATATCTATAATTCCCCTAAAGCCAGACATCTTAACAAATCTCTTAATCAAATCAAAAAGCTTTTCATCTTTTATTGAAACTGCTTTATCAGTCTCACCTGCTCGCATTTTGATTTTTTCTTTAGTAAATATTGCTGCAGGTTTACCAGATATCATATCTATGTAGACATCCGCACCGTATTCAGTTCCATCCATATATTCTTGAATCATGAGATTATCAAATCTGCCAAATAATAACTCGATTTCTTTTCGTGAACTCACTTTATTGATGTTGATACTAGCACTGCCCTTTACAGGCTTAACAAACACGGGGTAGCCAATAACTCCAGCTTCTACATCTTTATAAAAGAGCTCTTTGTCTACATAGCTTCTAATAGTTTTAAATCCATTTTGAATTAGGAATTGATACATACGATACTTATCGAAACACATCTCAACAATTCTGTAGTCGGATACAATAGGTGTAGTCCCTATCCGAAGAAACTCCTGTTTATGTTTTGCGAGCAAGCTCAGCTCAGGATCAATTAGTGACAGGACTGCTTTAATGGCGTGTTCTTTGCATATAGAAAGTATGGTATCTAAATAACCCTCATCATCCATCCTTGGGACAATAAAATGCTTGTCTGCCTCATAAATTGCGGGAGCAAGTTCGCTACAATCCGTTGCCATGACTAATCCATTACCTGCTAATTCTCTTTTAAAGTACTGTACAATTTTGTTTCTTGTTCCGCAACTTAAGATGAGTATATTCATAGCCTTATTCATTCGCTAGTTCCCCCCACATCAACGTACATAGCTTTGTTAAATAAACTTTTCCATAATCAGTACATTCCTATACTTGCCCTTAATATAGCGTTCTTCTAAATATTCACCAATAACTTCGTAACCTAGGGAACGCCACATCTTTACAGCTCCTTGATTATCTGAAACGACACTTAGCTTTATTTTTCTTAAGTTCAGATATTCCTTTGCAAATCCCTCAATCAGCTGACAAGCCTCTTTGCCATACCCTTTTCCTGTCCCCTCTTTATTACCTAGATAGACACCTATCTCACAGGTACGGTGAATCCAATTAATATCGTAAAGACCTATCATCCCAATCGCTTTATCTTCAAAATCACAGATTAGAAAACGCTTATTTGAGCCTGTAGTATCTATCAAAGAGTCCATCCATTTTTCCTGCTGATCGATTGAGGTTGGCATGTAGCCCCCACCCAAGTACTGGTAGGTTTCTTCATCATTCTTCCATTCATTCAAGTGAACAATGTCTTTTTTTAAAATAGGTCGAAGATACACCCTGTCGCCTTTAATCACATGCTCACCTCATTTGAATCCTTTTCTTCTGTTAATCCATGCGCCTTATCTGTTTCCATGTAGATGTTTTCTGATTTGAATAGCTTAAGAACCGTCTTAAACAGAATCCTTATATCTAGCCATAAATCAAAGTTTTCAACATACTGATTGTCTACCTTAATCCGTTCATCCCAACTAACGGAGTTCCGTACAGTAACCTGTGCTAATCCAGTCACACCCGGACGCATAGTAAAGCGACTCTTAGTCCAATTGGGATAGTTTCCATACCCATCATACGGATAATAGGTAACTGGAGGACGAGGACCCACTAAACTCATCTGACCTAAAACAACGTTGAATAACTGGGGTAATTCATCAAGGCTTGTGGCTCGGAGAACTTTGCCAATCCTCGTTATCCGATCATCATCATTGCTTTTAATGGAGAGACCATCACCGATTTTTTCTGCATTAACTACCATGGTTCTAAACTTAAGAATCTTAAAAACCCTACCGTTTTTCCCTAGCCGTTCTTGTCTGAAAAATACTGGACCTGTTGATGTAAGTTTAATAGCTAGTGCGATAATAATTAAAATTGGAGATATTATGAGTCCACCTATTACACTACCTAAAATGTCAATGAGTCGTTTAAAAAATAAGTTTAAAGCCCTCACATGAACAACCCCTTAACTATCCCAATCACTCTATCCAAATCCTGATCTGTCATCTTTGTATCGGATGGCAGGCACACACCATTCTCAAATAACCATTCGCCTACACTTAATGTCTTACTAGTACCGTCGATTCCCTCTTCCTTTGTCGCAGCCACCAATTCACCAGCAACTCCTTCATAACCACAAACAAAATCATACTTCTCAAAGAAAGGTTGCAAGTGTATTGGCTTCCAGATAGGTCTTGACTCAATGTTCTCTTTCTCAAGAGCTTTCATAACAACAATTGGCCTTATAGCCCCACTTAATATCATACAACTCAACCAGTAATTAGGCTCATTCCAATCATTGACTGGCATAAACTGAACACCATCAAGCCCACCAAGTTCCCGCTTATAATACTCAAATATGTACTTCTTCTTAGCAACCCTCTGATCCAACACTTTAAGCTGTCCTCTACCAATTCCCGCTACAACATTGCTCATACGGTAATTAAAGCCTAATTCGCTATGTTGATAGT
>LSQX01220006.1_pt1 | contig 10191 bp, 6 predicted proteins | sample 654561 | NCBI WGS metagenome assembly LSQX01 (sample SAMN04489861, study PRJNA283612) | anaerobic digester metagenome | isolation source: 4 biogas reactors fed with cattle manure at either 37C or 55C with and... | place: Denmark: Kongens Lyngby | collected 2014
TCCCGGTGCCTGAAGCGTTCGGTCAGCGCCTTGATACTCCCGGGTATCCTGAGCCCTGCGGTCGGGGTAGCTCCGTATGCTTCCTCTGTCGAGCCCTGCTCCCTGCGCTGCAACACCTCTAATCTCCTGGAGTATTTTTTATAGTTAATTAGTCCCCTAAGTTAACTATCTTATGTATACTCGCGAGGGTCTTTCCTGGGTGACGATCTCCTTGTGCGTGGCGGTGATGGTGGCCCGATCGTCGCGTCTGCCACAATCGATGAGAACCCGGACGGCACGGATGTTTTTCTATGAGTTCATCTGTTGGTTATGTGTAGTAACACTTATTATATAAATTATAATAGATTGTAATACTGGTGCAGATACGTCCGGGAGAATAAAAGATGGTATTCGGGGAAGGGTAGGGCCGTGCAGGTATTCTTTTCCGCGGTGAACGCCGTCCTGCTGGTAACCGTGGGCATCGTCGTCGCGAACATCCTCGCCGAGACCGGGGTCTTTTCCCGGCTTTCATCGTTCACCGGGCCGTTTTGCAAGATCTCCGGCCTCTCCGATGCGTGCGTCCTCTCGATCGTCGCGATGGGGGTCAACGCCACGGCAGGAAAGTCGATGCTCGCCGAATACTACCGCGACGGGAAGGTGACAGAGCGGGAGGTGATCCCGATCCTTATCATGGGCGCCTTCCCGGTGGTGCTCGGGGAATCGCTCTTCCGCGTCCAGCTCCCCGCGGCCCTGATCCTCCTCGGCCCTGTTGTCGGGGGGATCTACACGGGGCTGAACCTCTTCTCAAGCGGCATCCAGGCGCTTTTCGCCCTCCTCTACAGCCGCCGGTTCCTCGCAGATCCCGGACATGTGATCGCCCCGGTTCCTGCTGCCCCCGTGGCCGCGCTCGCGCTCAATCGGGGTTCTGTCATCGCCGGGTGCAGGAAGGCGGTCCCGCCGCTCCGGCGGGTCGTTCCCATCACCCTGGTCGCGCTGATCGTTTTTTCGCTTCTCTCCGCGACGGGGGTCATGGACGGCGTCGCTGCCGCGTTCGACCCGCTCCTCCGGGCCGTCGGCCTTCCCGGCGAGAGCGCCGCGGCGCTCGTGGCGCAGTTCGTCCACTTCTCGGCGGGCTACGCGATCGTTGCGTCCCTGCTGGACGGGGGCGTCCTCACGCTCGAGACGGCGCTCGTCACGCTCGTCCTCGGGAGCATGGTGGTCATCACCATGATCTACGTCAAGTACTCCGTGCCGCTCTACCTCTCGCTCTTCGGTCGGTTCGGCGTCCGGGTGGCGCTGGTCACGTACGCGGCGAGCATGGCTGCGAAGGTGGTCACGGTTGCGCTGGTGATGGTTGTGTTATGAGGGGGTGCGGGGTTACCATGCCCGGGGGGTGCCGGGGGAAGCCTCCGGGCCGTTCGGAGGCTTTCCCGGAATCGGTCTCAGTACTTCATTATACGGATTTGTTGAACCCCATCTGTACTGCCGGGTGAAGAACTATATGTTACCCACTGGAACGAGCTCTCCGCTGACAATGCAAGAACAGCGTGCGTCAGACGATCAAATCAAGAAAGAAGTCCCGATACTCATCTCCTGCCCCCGTAGGGCAATCTTCATCATCTCCTCGCTCCCAGGTACGATCAGGAGGGAGCAGAACCCGTATGGAAGCTCAGGTCCGCCGGGAGAAGAAGAGCATCTTCGTTGACAGGCTGGAAGAAGCACTCCCGCTGCTCCGGGAGCGGTTCGGCGTGGCGAAGATCGGCCTCTTCGGATCGACCGCCCGCGGCGAAGACCGGCCCGAGAGCGATGTGGATGTGCTGGTCGAGTTTGCACCCGGACAGACGACGTTCCGGAACTTCATGGAACTCGCGTTCTACCTTGAGGACCTCTTTTGCCGCCGGGTGGACCTCGTCACCGAGCAGGGGCTCAGCCGACATCTCCGATCGTATATCGAGAAGGAGGTCGTCTGGTGTGAGGCGTGACGATCTCTTTCTTCGGCACATCGCGGACGAGATTGCATTTCTCCGTGAAGTCGGCAGGGAACTGACGTATGAGAGGCTGCTTGCGGATCCGGTGCGGCAACGTGCAATCGTCCGCTCCATCGAGATCATCGGGGAAGCGACGAAGAACATCTCCGAACCCCTGAAAGAACAATACCCGGAGATTCCCTGGCGGCTGATTGCCGGTTCACGGGACAAGTTGATTCATGCTTATTTTGAGGTCGACTGGAGGATCGTCTGGAATATTCTCCAGAACGAGGTCACGGCCCTCGAACCACGAGTGCAGGCAATTCTTGCCGAACTCGACACACCGTCAGGGGATACCGAATAAGGGCCGCAGGACCCGGCCCGGACACCGTTGGTGGGGGCGAGCGCCTTGTTGATCTGGCGATACAGCCGCTTCTGCAAACCGATGCTGGAAAACTGCCGCTCAGAAAAAGGCAACCGGCGAGGCGGCGTTGCAGGCTGCATTGTACCGCTCCATCGTGGCGAGCAGCATCCACCGTTCGTTGGGCCGTGAAAGCGTGTGGGAACATGGTGAGGCCGATTCCTCCCTCGGCTTAAGCCGGGGGGCTCCTCGGTCCACGTTCCTGAAAGATTCCCCGGGATCGTTCCCGGGGCGAAGAAGAAGAGGGTGCGGGGTTACCGCTTCCGGAGGAAGTACCATCCCGCCGCCAGACTTCCGGCGGCGACCAGGCCCCCGACCGCGATGAGCACCCACGGAATTTCGCCGTCTTTGGGCTGCTGCGAACCGGGTCCGGACGGGGTTTCACCGCCGGGAGTCGCGGCGGCCGGTGCGGCGGTCGCCTTCGCCGGGGGTGCGTCGGCCCACGTCAGGGCGAATAGGCTGAAGTGCGAGACCCGCGCCGTCACGGTCCGGGTTGCCGGGTCCACGGTTGCGGGGACCTCCTGCCAAGCGCCGGTCCCGGGGTTGTACCACATCACCCGCAGGGTGGCGGGGTCGCCGTTCCTCCCCCACTCTTCCTCAGAGAGTGTGTAGGTGAGGGTGGCCGGCGGGTCGAAGGTGGCGCCGGCCGGTCCGCAGGTGAGGGCAAACCCGATTGTCGTCCCCCCGGGGGCCGGTGGCAGCCCGGCGGCGTCGGCGCGCGCTATGGTCACTTCGCCGAGCGGGTTTCCGTCTTTGTCGCGGGCACGCGTCCCCTCGCCGACAGTCAGCGAGCCGGCACCGTCGCCGGTCCTGACCGTCACCGGTGCGCTGACTTCGCCGGTCTCCGAGAGGGGGAGGGATGCCTGCCCGACGGACGTCACCGGTGCGGACTGGGTCGGGGCGGGGGTCGATGTTGACCCCTGCGACCCTCCACCGCCGCCGCCGTTACCGCCGTTGCCGGGCGTGGGCGTGCTCCCCCCGGCAACGGAGAGGTCCAGGCAGGTAGTGCTGTCCGGTGTGAAGGGTGCCGTCTCCCGCGCCGCCCGCCCGTTGACCAGGAAGGTGATCGTCTCCCCGGCATGGCCGTCGGTCGCACTGACCACCAGGCGACCTCCCTCATGCCGACTGGAACTGCCGTACTCCCCGGCTTTCGTCGTCACGATCGAACCGTATGTCGTCTCCCCGATCGTGGCAGTGATAGTGGTCCCGGCGGGCGCCGGGGCGCCGTCGATCGTCACGGTTCCGTAGAACTCCTGGGGGAAAGAGGGAGGGGACGTCTCCGCCGCTGCCGCGACCCCGATCGCGAGGCCCAGGAGGAGGACCAGGGTCATTCCATACTGGAGTTTCATCATCACGCCCCGATTGCGGCGAGTGTGTCCGCGTCGTTCATGTAGAGCCAGTAGCCCTGCGTCGGGAATAACTCCCGCGTCTCGCCGTGGCGGCCGGTGGCGCCGCGGATGATCGAGACGTCGTAGGCCTGTTCGTTCGTCTTCCAGCCGAAGAGGGTCGCCCAGGTCGTCTCGACCGACCGGAGCGTAGTGACCGCCGGTTCGGGGACGGTATCGGTGAACCCGATCGCGTTCCAGCCTTCATCGAGGTCTTTCGTGGGTGGTGTGGAGATCGACCCGGCGGCGAATACGAGCGGGATCGTGTACGACGTATTCGCGTAGATCCAGATCCCGTCCAGCGGCCGGAACGCCTCCTCTCGACTCAGCGCCTCCCACTGGTTGGTCCCGTTGTAATACAGCACCGAGCGGTCGGCGGTGTCCACACCGTCGAAGATTGCGATGGTGTCCTGGCCGTCGGCGAGTTGTTTCGGGGTCGAGACGAAGTTCCAGCCTGGCTGGAGGGTGATCGCCGACGCGTCGAGGTCGAAGTGGACCGAAGCGGTCGCTCCCGCGGCGACGGTCACAGTCTCCTCTGCGTCGAGATAGCCGTCAAGGCTCACCCGGACGGTGTGGGTGCCGACCGGGACGTTCGTCAGCGTGGCGTTGGTGGTTTCCCCGGTCTCCGCGCCGTCGAGGACGATCCGGGCGCCGTCGGGCGCCGAGGTGACGACGATGCTCCCGGCCGGTGCGGTAAGGGTGAACGAGACCGTGGCGATTTCGTCATCGGCGACCGCCACGGTTGCCGAGGCGTCGGCGTAGCCGGCCTTCTTCACGGTGACGGTGTGCTCGCCGGCCGCGACGTTCTCCAGGATGGCGTTGGTCGTCATGCCGGTGTCGATGCCGTCGAGCCAGATTGCCGCACCCGTGGGCGTCGAGGCGACGGCGATGCTGCCGCGGGCCTCGACGAGGTCGAGGTGGAGGGCTGCGGTCTCGTTATACGCGACGGTGACATCAGCCGTGGTGTCGGCGTAGCCGTCCTTCTTCAGGGTGACGGTGTGGGTGCCGACGGCGATCCCGTCGAGGGTTGCGTTGGTGACTTCGCCGGTATCAGCGCCGTCGATGAGGATCGCAGCGCCCTCGGGCGTCGAGGTCACGGTGAGGCTCCCGGTCAGGGTGGTCAGTTCGAGGTCGACCTCTGCGGTCTCGCCGGTGGCGACCGTGACCGGCATCGAGGCGTCGGCGTAGCCGTCGAGTTTCACGGTGACGACATGGTCGCCGGCCGGGACGTTCGTGAGGGTGCAGTCGGTGACTTCCCCGGTCTCCTCACCGTCGAGCCAGACCGCGGCGCCGGTCGGCGTCGAGGTGACGAGGATGCTGCCGGGTTCGGGGGCATACTCGACTATCAGGAAGGCTGCGGCAGCCTCCATGTAGTCGGCGCTGCTCTGGAACGCCGCGACGTTCTCGCCGGCGAGGAGCGAGGTCACATTGCGCTCGTCGACGCCGATCTGGCTCGTTCCCGTGTAGTTCCAGACGTTCGTCCAGGTCTCGCCGTTGAAGATCAGCTCGCCCTCGTTCGGCCCGGCGCCGGGGGCGACGGTGACCAGGCGGGCGCCTGTGGCGTTCGCGGGGTCGAGGGTGAACGGCGCATACGCCGTCGCCTCTTTGGGGGTGGTGCTCTGGCTTGCGCCGCCGTAGAGGAGGTCGAAGCCCTCGTTCATCAGCACCGTATGCGGGGCGGTGACGCCGTCGTCATAGACGACCGCGAGGAGCATCCCGCGGACCGAGACGTTCCCGCCGCCGGGGAAGGTGTTTGCGAGGACGGCGGTGTTGCCCTCAGGGCTGAAGGCGTCGGTGACGTTGTAGACGGTCATGCCGTAGGGATACGAGGTGCCCCATCTCTTCTCGTCTTCGTAGAAAGCGGCCTGCTCGACCGCTGCGCCGTTAAAGGTCAGGGCGACGTTCTCCGGGAAGACCGGGCCCTTGTCGTAGGTGTAGGGGACGTAGAGCCGGGCGCCGGCGATCGTGGCGCCTTCGGGGACTGTGAGATCGCTGGCGGTCCAGTTGACGGTGTAGTCGGCCCAGTTGGTGCCGGCGGAGAGGTAGGCGCCGTCACCGGCCGACCAGAGGAGGTCGCCGCGAACGTCGTAGGTTTTCGCGGTGACGATGTCTTCGCCGTCGGTCCAGCGCTTGCCGCGGTAGCCGTTGTGGACGACGGTCTTCTCGATGCTGAGCAGGTTGTTCTCTTCGTTCGATTCGCCGATGAGACCGTCGGGATCGGCGACGGCGGTGATCGTCACGGCATCGCCGGCGTTGCGGATGGTCTCGTCGGTCCAGGTGACGGTGGTGTTTGCGCCCGCGGCGAGGCCGTCGACCGCGACCGTGCCGGTTGCGCTACTGGCGTTGAATTCGACCGCGAACGCGCCGGCATCGGCGGTGCCGATGTTCGTGATCTTCGCGGTGTAGATGTTCTCGGCTGCGGAGAAGACTTCACCGTTGTTAGAAGCGAGGGTGCTGACCGCGAGATCGGGGGCGTCCCCGCCGGAGGTCGTGTATTTTACGGCAAGTGTTGCGAGCGTGGTCTTGTACGATCCACCGTTCGGTACGTAAGTGAAACTGCTGTCATTGCCGGCAGCCAGGTCGCTCGTGACGTCCCAGGTGTTCGTTCCAAAGTAACCAGATGGGGTCCCACCCGTATAGGCAGCGCCGTTGAATGTATACAGGGCGTCTTTGGAAGAGAGCATGATGTTTTGGAGGGTTGCACCCGTCCAGCCTGCGGTGAGTCCGCCGGTGGCGAAGGTCGAGGTAACCCCGCCGGCGCCGTTCGCCTGGTAGTCGTGTCCGTCATTCACCCAGTAGTGTACCACATCGCTGTCGCCATCATTGTAAGCGACCACGAGGACGAGCTCTTTGATGCGGCCGTCGAAGTTCGATGCCACCGGGGTTGAGACGACCTCTGCTTTCGGGCTCTGCGAACCGACGAGATCGGTCACGTCGTACCAGAGCAGGTAATCCGAATACTGGCGGTTCACATGATCGTTGACCGGGTAGACATTGGCTGTGTTGTCCCCGGCGGTGGCAAGGGTCTCGATGCCGAGCGTATCGTATGTGCCGTCGCCGTTGCCGTCGAACCTGACGGTCGCGGTTCCCGTCCGGTTATCCGTACCTGCAGCGTATACAACCGTATACAGCCGCGCCCACTGGACATCGGTGTATGCCGGGAGGGTGAACGTCCGGTTGAACGTGTTCGTTGTATACTGGGTCCCGGAGCCGAGTCCTCCGTACGCCCCCACGTAAAGATCGCCGGAGACCGTGCCGTTTTGAACCGTGGCGAGACGTTTTGCCCCTGCGGAGGACGAGATGTACTGGGTCTTTGTTACGGTGTCGTTTCCGTAGGCGTTGCTCGCGGTGAGCCGGATGTCGTAGGCTCCCGCTGCAAAGTCGTATGTTGCGTTCCGGTTGGTGGAGAATTCAGTCCAGTTATCACCTGTTCCGGACGGCCGCGACTCCCATGACCATGCGGTGGGGGTGTTGGATGAAGCGTCGGTGAAGGTGACGGAGAGCGGTGCAAGCCCGGTCAGCGGGGTTGCGGTGAATGCTGCAACCGGCGCATCTCCTCCCGAACCGCCGTACTCTACCACGAGGAAGGTCTGTGCCGCGACCATCGCCGGCCCTGCCCAGGTCGTGTCGCTCTGGATCGCCGCCTCGTTCCCGGTCGCGCTCAGGAGCGTCGTCACCTCGCGCTCGTCCACGGCGACCTGCGTGGAGCCGTGGCTCCACACTCTCGTCCCGATCTGCTCGTCGTTGAAGAAGAGGTTGCCTTCGCTGCCGCTGCCCCACGGGACGAACGTCGTAAGGTCCGCGCGGACGACGTTCTCCGTCTCGATGGCCCTGCCGGAGAACGGCACGTACGCCGTCGCCTCGGACATGCTCGTGCCGTAGTCCGTCAAGCTGGCGCCGAGGAGATCGAACTCTTCGTTGACGAAGATCTGCTTCCTTGTAGCGGAGGCGTCCTCGTAGACCACGGCGAGGGTAAACCCGGCCGGCGAGATCTTGGCGTTGGTGTCCGTCCGTGCGAAGAGAACTGTGTTGTTGACGTCCGTCTGGTAGAGGTCGGTCACGTTGTAGGTGAGCAGGCCGTAGTAATGGTCGGCATACGCCCCGAAGTTCGAGACATCGCTGTACCAGTTCACGTAGGGGACCCGGACACCGTTGAAGTCGATCGAGATGTTGTCGGGCGCCGAGTAGGTGTTGTCCCAGCAGTAGGGCACGTAGAGCCAGGCGTCGTGAACCGTCGCGCCCGCCGGGAGCGGGAGGTCGCCCGCCGTCCAGGTCACGGTGTAGTTTGTCCAGCCCTCGCTGCCGAAACTGCCGGACATGTACTGGCTGTTGCCGAAGGAGTGGATGATGTCGCCGCGAAGGTCGTAGGTCCGCACCGTCGTGACGTTGCTGCCGCCCTCCCAGTACATTTTGCCCTTGTAGCCGTTGTAGAGCACATCCCTGGCCGGGCCGACAGCGACGTTGTTGGCTTTAGTGCTCTCGGCGATGGTGTTCTCCGGGTCGAGGACGGCGGTGTAGGTCACCGAGCCGCCCTGGAGGTGGCGGATGGTGGGGTCAGTGACCGTCACGATGGCCTGCGCCCCGCCTGCGAGGGATGCGATGGGCGTGGTGACGCTGACCGGGACCGTGTCGGAGACGTCGCTTGCATACAGGGCGATCGCGATCTCGGAGGCGTCTGCGGGTCCGTTGTTTCTAACGTAGATCCGTATTACGTTTCGGTCCCCGACAAAGACCGCAACACCCGGGTACGGGATCGGTCCGTTGTAGATGGTCAGGTCGCAGAGAGAAACGTTCGCGGTCACCTGTGCGGTCCCGGTCACGCCTTCCGCGGTGGCGGCGACGGTCGCCGTCCCTTCCGCGAGGGTGGTGAAGAACCCGGTCTCGTTCACCGTGCCGACGGTCTCGTTGCTGCTCGACCAGTCGAAAGCGACGTCGGGGATCTTGTTCTCGGCTGGGTCCTTTGCCGTAGCGGTGAACTGCTGCGTGGCGCCGACAGCCAGGTTCGCCGTCGCGGGCGAGACCTCGATCGTGGTCAGGACTGGCGCGGCACCTCCGGTGGAGTAGGTTACGTTCAGGTAGGGTCGTAGTGCGGGGTCGGAATGCTCCTTGCTTCTCAGGACTATCTTCAGATTTTTGGAGGTCGTGGACTCGTCGTACGTGAGCACCCACCCGTAATTCGGGGTGCCTTCCGCGTATGCCTGTACGTCCTGCGTGACGTCCCAGCTGATCCAAGCACTCTTTGACGTACCAGAATCGATCACGCTGGTCGGCTGCGTAGCATTGGAAGGTCGTGTGTTCCAGGTGACGCCGGTCTCGGTCCATTCTCCGGTCACACGGTACGCGGAAACACGCTGGGAACCGGTGCTTTTGTCATACATCCTTGTGTAGAGTGTCGCCGACTCGATCGTCGATCCTTCGGGGATCGAGGAGAGGTCGAAGCGGATAAGGCCGTTATAACGTGCGGAAGCTGTACTTAGACTAGTCTCAATATTACCTATAGTTCCATAATTTGTGTCTGCGTCATTTGACCGGATATGCGCATCGGCGTCCACCTGGAATGTTTCGGTGGTCGTCGCCGCCGCTACTGGCGCGGCGAGCACGGCCACGCACAACAGTGCGGCTATGCAGAGAATCAAAATTTTTCGTTGCACCTTTTTCAGCTCCTGTTATCTTGCCCGGCTCACCGGCACCCCTATCCTATGGCCGGGAGCGCCGATGGTCAAATGGGATGTTCAACAAGTATCATTTCGTCATATATAAAGTGTGATCATTCACACTTGATCGTTATTTTTATAACAAATGTATTAATTTAAGCATCTTTTTTGAAAACTCGTGCCACTTCAACGAATAATCTGTTAAAAGCCGGATACTGCCGGAACGGGAGGGACGGCGCTCCCCCAAGCTCCCATGCCGGCCAAAAAAGGTGCCGGTCGTCGACCGGGGGGCCGACAACCGGTTTTGCGCCGTTTGCCCTGAACTGCGGGGTCGGCGTCGCGTCACGAAATCGCTGTCAGGAGCTGCGCGCTCACTCCTCCACCGTCAGCAGGGCGAGCGGGATCTTGAAGTAGCCACTGTACTGCCCGCCGGTGGTCGCGTTTCGGTCGAATGTCATCGTGCTGACTCCATTAGAGTTTATGTCGCCGGTAACGTCCCACTCCTGAGCACCCAGATATGGTCCAATCAGCGGATTTTCCCAGGGAAGGACGTTGTTGTTGAATTCGTAGTTTGCGTTGTAACTCCCCAGGTAGATGGCCGTGAGAGTTGCCTCACTGGGGTTCGTGACTACAGATGTGTCGAAATCGGTCTCCCCGATGTAGGGATGAAAATTAGTATCGGCAACAGCCGAGTCGGTGTCGTGACCCTGGTTCACCCAGTAGTGAATCGTGTCTCCGGAAGAGAGATCGTTGTACGCCACAACCAAGGCGATCATCTTCACCCT
>LSQX01061226.1_pt3 | contig 10190 bp, 7 predicted proteins | sample 654561 | NCBI WGS metagenome assembly LSQX01 (sample SAMN04489861, study PRJNA283612) | anaerobic digester metagenome | isolation source: 4 biogas reactors fed with cattle manure at either 37C or 55C with and... | place: Denmark: Kongens Lyngby | collected 2014
GTTCGAGCCCTGTTGTGCCCACCACCTGAAGGGAAGTAGAATTTTTCTACTCCCTTTTTTTATTTGTCTGATGGCCAAGGAATTCAACATTATTCTTACCCCCGTCAGGCAAAATCTTCTCTCTGCACCAAATCCTATCAAAAAGGGTCCGGGAAATAATTGTTTTCTACGTCTGTATCTGGTTTTTTGTCGCAATCTTTTTTGGACAGGCCTTTCTATATTGACAAATAATTCACCCCATCTTTGTTATAATACTCTCACCTGCAGGCAAAATACAATGCTGACTCGGTGGTGAACCAAATGAAGAAACAGGGATATACCTATTTTGAAGCCAATCCCCTGGTTATGGAGGCTCATGATAGGTCTAAAAGGGGTGCTCTGAATGAGGAAAGGAAAAGAAGGGTTAGAGAAAAATATATTCAGCTGTTGAATCTGGTAATTATTTCAGCCCTATGCTTTTTTATAGGGCGAACCTTTATATTCAAGGATATTGCCCCCTTTGGTACAGCTCTCTTTGCCGCCATGCTGTATAGGCGGCAGGGTAGCCTTATAGGCTTTGCTGTCATTCTGGGGGGCATGCTAAGCGTACATATAGGGAGCTATATACTCAAATACCTTGGGGCAATGGGACTGGTGTTCGTAATCATATATGTCTTTGATATAATCCGAATTGGACGCAGAAAATTTCTCCTGGCCGCCATCACTGCAATAGCGGTATTTTCTGCAAACCTGATATATAGGAGCCTAAGCCCCGGGGGTATCCTGCTCTATGACTATATCCTGGCCAGCCTGGAAGGGGCCATAGCCCTGGCCCTGGTCTATGTCTTTGAAAACGTCCTGTCTGTAATCCTGGATGTAAACAAGAGGCGGATCCTCTCAAACGAAGAGATGATTTCCATAGGACTCTTTGCCGCCCTTCTTATAGCGGGGATATGGGATATAAGGTTTATGTCCATGTCCCTTAGAAATATACTTTCGGTCTTTTTCATAATCCTGGCCGCCCATATTGGTGGGGTAGGGGTCGGGGCCGCCATGGGCATCCTTATGGGATTTGTACTCACCATGGCTACGGGTCCCGATCCCCTCTTAATCGCCGGCCTTGGGGTATGCGGCCTGGTGGCCGGTACCTTCAGGGAGCTGGGAAAGAGCTTTACCGGCCTTACATTTCTTCTGTCCAATGCCTTTATGGCCTTTTATGTAAGCGGTTCCGCCATAACCATCCTGTCCTTTCGGGAGATCCTGGTCGGTACAGGGCTCTTGATGGTCATTCCCAATAAATTACTCGACCTGTTGCGCCAGTTTGTCGATTACAGCCTTATGAGGTACAAGGAGCAGAAGTTCTATATAAACAGGATGCAGGAGTTGACCGTGGGAAGGCTCAGTGAATTTTCCAAGGTCTTCAAGGAGCTGTCCGCCGCCTTTGGGGAAATCTCCAATAGTGCTATAAGGGGACAGGACGATATTGCCAAGCTCCTGGACATAATATCCGATCAGGTATGCAGTACTTGCCCCCTGTACGGAAGCTGTTGGGAAAGAAACTTCACCAGGACCTATAACAGCATGTTCGATATAATAGATACCATAGAATCCATGGGAACCCTGGAAGGGGCTAATATCAGGAGCGATCTGTTCAAGAGTTGTATCCATGGGGATAAGCTTACCGGCTCTATAGAGCGGGTCTACGGCCTGTATAAGTCCAACCTGAAATGGAAGGCCAAGATAGACGAGTGCAGACAATTGGTTGCCCAGCAGCTGGACGGTGTATCCGATGTAGTGGGACAATTGGCCAGGGAGCTCAATATAAGGATAAGCTTCAACAAGGATCTGGAAGAGACCATCTCCATAGAACTGGATAAGGCCGGTATTCGGGCCAGGGAGGTCTTGGTCATGGAAAAGCCCGGCGGCAGCCTTGAGGTAAATATTCATAAGAAGTCCTGCAACGGACGCCGGGAATGTACCCGCAAGGTGGAATCCATAGTCAGCAGGGCCCTGGGCAGGAAAATGTCTGCCAATCAATCCGGCTGTACCGCCCTGGCCAGGGAGGAATGTGTTTTGAGACTGTTGGAGGCCGAGGAATTTCAGGTCAGCACCGGAGTGGCCAGAAAGCCGGGCAAATCCGGGGAAGTCTCCGGGGACAGCTATTCCTTCAACGCTCTGGCTCATGGAAAGTATATGCTGGCCCTCAGCGACGGTATGGGGATAGGGCATAAGGCCAGGGAGGAAAGCCGGGTGGCCATATCCCTACTTGAAAATTTCCTGGAAGCAGGATTTGATTTAAAGACTACCATCCGCAGCATAAACTCCACCCTCCTGCTGAGGTCCCAGGATGAAATATTTGCAACGGCGGATCTCTGCCTTCTGGACCTGGTATCGGGAAAGGCGGATTTCGTAAAGATCGGAGCGGTCCCGACCTATATTAAGCGGGACGACAGGGTGGAGGTGGTCAAGGCATCCAGTCTGCCCATCGGCATCCTGGACAGCATCCAGCCGGAGACCACAACCCTTAAGCTCCGGGATGAGGACATGATCATCATGATTACCGATGGGGTATTGGATAATTCGTCCATGGGCGACAGGGCGGAGGAATGGCTCATTGGGATCATCGGCTCCCTGGAGACCAAAAATCCCCAGGAGGTGGCGGATTACATCCTGGAGTCAGTCCTGAAGGTGGACAATCGTGTCATCCCCCTAAAGCCCAATCAGGGTTCCGGACAGGATAAGTCCCGTACTGTTACCCCCCTATCCCAGGATGATATGACCGTTATGGCCACCAGGGTTTGGAGGTCGATCTTCTAGCGTCTACTTCTAAAACCAAATCTATCTCCCTGATAACAGAGCTAATTTATCAATTTGCATAACATATAGCTAACTCAAATAGTTTCTGTATCAATAATTATTATGGCTATTGATTGCTCCTTCACTTCATTGATTTATCCTATTGTGCTAGTTCATAATCTTAAGTAATGAGCTATTGATAAGCGGATGACTTCAACGATGATGTCACTCTTACAAGATTAAGGAGCGGTCAATAGCCATTACCAGCATAAGATTAACTAGCACAACGCGTTGATTTAGCTATTAAATATAAAAATAGTTAGGTTTCATAGAATTGCTACTAAGGAGGATGGATTTGTGGAGGCAGATTCCCGGTAATTATTTCACTTGAAATATAGCCGGAAAGATAATAAAATAAGGTAAGCCAAATTCGGAGCTGAAAGAATGTTTAACAGAGTATATGAATATATTCAAAAACACAATATGCTGAAGCCTGGTGACGGGGTGGTTGTAGGGGTATCCGGCGGTGCCGATTCCATGGCCCTTATCCACCTTCTTTGCAGAATGCGAGAATATATTCCTATGGCCCTTTATGTGGCCCACATAGATCACGGTATCAGAGGCGAGGCGGCCAAAGAAGATGCCCTCTTCGTTGAGACCATGGCAACGGAATGGGGGCTTGATTTTTTTCTGAAGGAGACCTCTGTGCCAAAGCTGGCCAAGGAATGGGGCCTGTCGGAGGAGCAGGCCGGGCGGAAGGTCAGGCATGACTTCTACCAGGAAGTAAGGCGAAGGGTAAATGGCCATAGGATTGCCCTGGGTCACCATAGGGATGACCAGGTTGAGACGATCCTGTTCAATATAATACGAGGATCGGGTCTGGCAGGACTGTCGGGTATGGAACCCGTCAGAGACGGCGTAATCATAAGACCCCTTCTGGAGATTTCAAGGCGGGAGATTGAAGCCTATTGCCGCAGGGAAGGCATTGAGTACAGGCATGATCAGACCAACGAGGAAATAATCTACACCAGGAACAGGGTCAGGCATATGCTAATACCCATGATAGAGGAGCATTTTAATCCCAGCTTTTCCTCCAACCTGACCAGGATGGGGGATATCCTCAGGGATGACGAAGCCTTTTTAAGGGATTATTCAAGGGATGCCTTTGACCGGGATGCCACGATTAAGGAGGATGAGATATCCTTTAGCCTCCGGGACCTTAGCCAATATCCCGAAGCAATCAGGAGAAGGCTTCTTCGGGAGGGCTTATTGCGGCTAAAGAAAAACCTGGTGGACATTCATCATATACATATAGATGGGATTTTGGATCTTGTCAAGGAGTCCCAGGTTGGCTCCACACTGGATCTGCCGGAAAATATAAAGGTTCGAAAGGACTACAGGGCTCTGATACTATATAGGGATGATCCGGAAGAGGACTTACCGGTGTCGGATTTTGAATACAGGCTGAAGGTTCCGGGTAAGACATGGATACCCCAGCTGAATATGTCGATTACCCTGGAGAAATTGACAAATTCAGGGGTTTTAAATGGGGGTAATGGGTGTATCTATATTGATGCAGACCGTGTACGGGGAGAGCTGTATATAAGGAATCGCAGGAACGGGGACCGGTTCAGGCCCCTTGGTATGAGGGGCACTAAAAAACTAAAGGACTTTTTAATCGACAGAAAGGTTCCCCGCCATAAAAGAGACAGCATACCTTTGGTGGTAGACAGGAACAATATTGTATGGGTTGCAGGATATCAGATGAGTGAGGACTACAAGGTGACCCAAAAGACCAGGCGGCTGCTTAAAATGGAGATAAGGGAGGATTAATCTCCCAATATATAAAGATCCCCAAGTAGAATAAAGGTAGCATTATTTGTAGTTTTTTGTTATAACATATTTAATACTGGCGGCTGGGAGACCGTGTGGTTCTTCTGACTGCTAAATTCGGAACAGGTGGTGTAGCAGTGGAAACAGTAGGAAAAATACTAATCGATGAGGAAAACATCAAACAAAGGGTTGCAGAATTGGGGGCACAGATAACAGAGGATTACCGGGACAAGGATCTTTTGGTGATTTGTATTCTAAGGGGCGGTGTAGCCTTCATGGCAGATCTGGTCAAGGAGATCAAGCTCCCCCTGACCATGGATTTTATGGCGGTGTCCAGCTATGGTATGTCCACCAAGTCCTCAGGGGTAGTCAGGATCATGAAGGATCTGGATGAAGATATCGAAGGAAAGGATGTCCTGGTAGTGGAGGATATAGTAGATACCGGGCTCACCCTTCATTACCTGACAGACTATCTTAAGTCCAGGGGCCCAAGAAGCGTTAAGATTTGCTCCTTCCTGGATAAGCCGGCCAGGCGTAAGGTAGAAGTAATCGTTGATTATATAGGCTTTGAGATCCCGGATGAGTTTGTGGTGGGTTATGGCCTGGACTATGCCCAGAAATACAGGAACCTGCCCTATGTATCGGTCCTGGACGCCAATAATCTGCCAGAGGTCTGAACCTGAAAGAGGACGGCAAATTCGTCAGAAGACCTTCATTGATTTTAGGTCTTGGGTGTGTTACAATGTTACAATGCAGTGAAATGTCATCATTTGGGATGAAGCATAAGACAACTCACTAAAGGAGGGTTGATATTGAAGAAGTTCTTGCGGGGCCCGGGGTTTTATTTATTGCTATTGCTCGTGATTATTTTTATCGTATCCACCTTGGGGGATACGGCTGCCAATAAAGAGGAAATCTCTTATCCGGAGCTATTGGAAGCAATCGAAGCAAACAAGGTAGAGAGAATACAAACCATAGAGACAACGGTTATCGGTCTTTATAGGGGTTCATATATTAAGGAAAAAGATTTTTTAGCCGGTGGTAAGTACGATTTTAGATCCAGGATTATCACCAGGGAATCATTTTACGATGATATAAAGAAGATAGAGGCCAAGAAAACAGGTAGGCCGGTTGAGGATATTACAGCCAGTGACTTTTCTTTTACCATCGACGTTAAGCCGCCACCGGAGGCGCCATGGTGGTTAAACCTCCTGCCCTTTGGAATCGTTATAGTACTGTTCGGGCTTTTCTGGTTTTTCTTTATGCAGCAGACCCAGGGAGGCGGAGGCGGCAACCGGGTCATGTCCTTTGGCAAAAGCCGGGCAAAGGTCCATACGGAAAGCAAGAAGCGGACAACGTTCCGCGATGTTGCAGGAGCCGATGAAGAGAAGGAAGAGCTTAGAGAGATCGTGGATTTTCTAAAGAATCCCAGGAAATATATTGAGCTGGGTGCCCGTATACCCAAAGGGGTATTGTTGGTAGGGCCTCCCGGTACGGGGAAAACCCTGTTGGCCAGAGCTGTGGCCGGTGAAGCGGGTGTACCCTTTTTCACCATCAGTGGTTCGGATTTCGTAGAAATGTTTGTAGGTGTGGGGGCTTCCAGGGTCCGGGATCTGTTCGACCAGGCCAAGAAGAACTCCCCCTGTATAGTCTTCATTGACGAAATCGATGCCGTGGGCAGGCACAGAGGTGCAGGCCTGGGCGGCGGACACGACGAAAGGGAACAGACCCTGAACCAGCTCCTGGTTGAGATGGACGGTTTTTCCGATAACGAGGGAATCATCATCCTGGCAGCTACCAACAGACCGGATATATTGGATCCGGCCCTTTTAAGGCCGGGAAGGTTTGACAGAAGGGTATTGGTAGGGGTACCTGACGTCAAGGGCAGGGAAGAGATCATCAAGGTCCATGCCCGTGGAAAACCTCTCTCCCCGGAAATCGATATAAAGGTATTGGCCAAGAGGACACCTGGGTTTACCGGTGCCGATATTGAGAATATGATGAATGAAGCCGCCATATTGGTGGCCAGAAGATCCGGCAAGGAAATTGAAATGCAGGATCTGGAGGAAGCAATTACCAGGGTTATTGCCGGCCCTGAAAAGAAGAGCCGTGTCATAACCGATAAGGATAAGAAGTTGGTGGCCTATCATGAGGCCGGGCATGCCGTGGTGGCAAAGCTCTTGCCCAACGCAGATCCGGTTCACGAGATATCCATTATCCCCAGGGGAATGGCAGGGGGCTACACCCTGACCCTTCCCGAGCAGGATAAATACTATGTCTCCAAGTCGGAGATGCTGGATGATATAACCCAGCTCCTCGGAGGAAGGGTGGCTGAAGCCCTGGTCCTCAACGACATCAGCACAGGGGCATCCAATGATATCGAAAGAGCCAGCAATATGGCTAGAAAGATGGTTACCGAGTACGGCATGAGCGAAAATCTTGGGCCTATAACCTATGGAGGCAAGCATGAAGAGGTCTTCCTGGGAAGGGATTTCAGCACCCATAGGAACTATAGTGAGCATATAGCCTCGGCCATAGACAACGAGGTCAGGAGCATAATCCAGACCGCCTATGCCAAGGCAGAGCAGCTGTTAAACGACCATTTGGACGGACTTCACAGAGTGGCCCAGGCCCTCTTGGACAGGGAAAAGCTGGATATGAACGAGTTCGAAGAAATCTTTGCCAGTGCTTAAGGGAACCGGATAGATTGTTTATAAGTCAGAGGTGGGAGGTTGGAGGCCGAAGAGCCGAGGCCTCCCTTTTTAGTACTCTAATATATATTGGCTATTGATCGCTCCTTAACTTTGTAAGAGTGACGTCATCGTTGAAGTTTCAAAAAATCTATTTTAGCTTTTATATAACCAACGCTTATGGTAATGTGTTTTTTGAAACTTCTCTCCTTCCGTCATTAATTTGGAGAAAACTAAGGCTTATTCCATTNNGCCAAGTTTTCTTAGCCAAATCAATGAAGTCGTTCGCTTATCAATAGCTCATTATCGTTAGGACCGCTATACAGATAAGTGAAATTTGTATATGGGTTAAAGATTCGAATCTGAGATTTAATGGCAGTCGCTAGGGAGGATGGATTTGTGGAGGCAGCCGGAATAAACCATCCTCCCATTCAAAGACATAACTTAACATGCAATAGCTATTAATGGATTAATGGATCAATATCCATTATGATTGTAGTTACAGACATAACTTGGTTATTAAACTTCTCCCCAGCAATAGGAGATAATGATACGAGGAGGACCTAATATGAAGCGGATAGTAACAATCGAAAGGCAAAGGCGCAGCAGAAATCGCTACACCCTCCACTTCGACGACGGTGAGTGGCTGGGCCTCTTCGACGAGCTGATCATAAAGCATGGCCTGGAGGTAGGTAAAGAGGTGGACTCTGAGAAGCTGACCCAGTTGGCCAGGGAAGACGATGCCAAAAAGGCCCTTGAGATGGCAATAAGGTATTTGGGGTATAGGAGCCGCAGCCAAAAGGAAATGATAACCTACCTGGAAGGCAAGGGCTTTGACAGGGATCTTATAGATGAGACCATGGAAAAGCTTGAAGGTTACGGCTATATAGACGATTCTGCCTTTGCCCGGGATTGGGTGGCCGGCAGGATGTCCTCAAAGCCCATGGGGAGGGCCATGATAAAAAGGGAGCTGATCTTCAAAGGGGTGGAGGATGAGGTAATCGAAGAGCACCTCGGTAGAATCAGCCAGGATCAGGAGGAGGACCGGGCCTACTCTCTGGCCTTAAAATATGTTAAGCGGTACAAAAATCTTGAACCCAGGGAGCAATTTCACAAGATTGGTGCAGCCCTGGCCAGGAGGGGCTTCGATTGGGAGACCATCAAAGGAGCTGTAAGAAGGCTTAGCATTGGAGATTTAGATGAATAACCCAGCAATTCTATGAATATTATTGATAAATAGAGATAATCCCATTTTTTCACACCAGACAGAATCTAACAAATTAATTCCCGACTTATATTTTAACCTTGTTAAGGTATAATATAAGATGAAGGTCAAAGATGGTCAAAAGAAAGGGAGTGATTATCATAGCCAGGATTAGTGACGTAATAGAAGAATTTATAAAATCCTTAATTAAACAGAGTGAAGGTGAGCTGGAGTTTCAGAGAAACGAGCTGGCTGAATACTTTGAATGTGCACCCTCCCAGATAAACTATGTGCTGGCCACAAGGTTTTCTTTGGACAGGGGATATTATATAGAAAGCCGAAGGGGCGGCGGCGGTTTTGTCCGCATCGTCAAGCTGGATTTGGATGAAGACGATTACCTCTTATACCTTATAAACAAGCGTATTGGTGCGACCATATCCCAGCAGGAAGCACAGGACATTGTTACAAATATAATGGAGAGGGGTATAATTAATGAGAGAGAGGCTGCTATCATAGAGGCTGGGCTTCTGGACAAGGTCATCGGCATCCCCACCAATGTAAGGGGAGTAATCAGGGCAAACATGCTAAAAGCTATGTTGGTGGCAGTCCTCAAGACCCAGGGCAAGGATCTTTGATGGGAGGGAATGATAGATGTTATGTCAGGAATGCAAGAAGAATCCCGCAACGGTTCATGTTACCAAGATCGTAAACAACATAAAGACCGAACTGCATCTGTGTCAGGAATGCGCCGGAGAGAGAGAGGACCTCAATTGGGTTTCTCCCATATCCATAAATGATCTTATGACCGGATTTTTAAATCCCATAAAACCTGCCAAGGCAGCCGATACCGTCCCCACCTTAAGGTGTGACAGGTGTGGGATGGATTACAGGCAGTTTAAGAAGATCGGCCGACTTGGCTGCGATAACTGCTACAGGGTATTTAAAGATGAAATACGCCCGATAATAAAGAGGATACAGGGCGGAGCCACCCGCCATACTGGAAAGATCCCGGCAAGTCTGGGCACAAGGCTCAGCACCACCAAGGAGATAGAGGACCTGAAAAGGCAGCTTCAGAGCGCCATAAACATTGAGGCCTATGAAGAGGCGGCCAGGATAAGGGATCGTATAAAGAAGCTGGAAAAGAAACAGGAGCAGGGGGGATAGACCATGAGCTGGATCAACAATACGGGTCCCTTGGGGGACGTAGTTCTCAGCAGCCGTGTAAGACTGGCCAGGAACCTGTCCGACACCCCCTTTCCCTCCATAGCCGATAGGTCCATGACGGATTCCGTCATACACCGGGTACACCGGAGCATCGCAGGCCAGGGTTCGCCCATTAAGAGTCAATACCAGTTCCTGCCCATGGGGGATCTGCCCCCTACGGACAGGGAAATCCTGGTGGAAAAGCATTTGGCAAGTCCGGACCTTCTGGAAAACTCCGACAGGTCTGCCATCTTAGTAAGCAGGGAAGAGGTTTGCAGCATCATGGTCAACGAGGAGGACCATATAAGGATGCAGTGCATTTTCCCCGGTTATCAGCTGAAGAAGGCTCTGGAGTACTTAAATACAATAGATGACGTTTTGGAAAAGCAGTTGCCCTATGCCTATGATTCCGATCTGGGATATCTGACCTCCTGTCCTACAAACCTGGGTACAGGTATGAGGGCGTCGGTGATGATGCATCTTCC
>LSQX01053146.1_pt1 | contig 10189 bp, 7 predicted proteins | sample 654561 | NCBI WGS metagenome assembly LSQX01 (sample SAMN04489861, study PRJNA283612) | anaerobic digester metagenome | isolation source: 4 biogas reactors fed with cattle manure at either 37C or 55C with and... | place: Denmark: Kongens Lyngby | collected 2014
TCTCAAATTCGATGACGGCGGCCTTGAACCCGGACGCCGGGGCCACAATGAGGACCCACTTCGCGCCCACCAGCTTGTGCTCGGCCTCGCCGCTACCGCCCATGTACAAGGCGTTAGTGGTCCAGCCCGGAGTGTTGTGGGAGTTGACGCTGGCGCAGAAGAGACAGGCCCCGAACTCGCGATCATACGTGGCGCCGAAGGCGAGACCCAGCTTTTCGAGGCGCTTGACGTGGAAGCTGACTGAAAGCTGCTCGACGTCCGCTGGCTCGACCGAGACCACTTCGATCAGAAAGTGCGTCGGTCGCGGCGTGATCCGCAAACTGGCCTTCACGGTGGGTTCGAGGAACTGGAAGTTCAGCTTGTCGCCCTCGCGAGCGACGGAGTAGACCGGCAATTCCACTCCCTCGCGGCGCAGTGAGATGACCGGCGCCTCGTCTTGGGCAGCATATTCCTTACCGGAAGCCTTCGAGACGAAGCTCTTCAGGACGCCATTGGGCGCGATGGTCCAGGTGATGTGATCGTTGCTGAAGGTGATGTCGGGGGCGCTGGCCGGAGCTTCGGGCAGGGCCAGAGGCTCCATCGTGACGTCGTCGATATCGAGGGTAGCCCCGCCGCCGGTGGAAATCGCCAGTGAGGCATTCGCAAAGGCCTCGCCGCGAGGCTGGTAGTAGGTAACATAGCGCCGCCAAGTAGCGGAGGCCTGCTTTACCATCGCCACATTGGGCGCATTCATGGGCTTGCCAGTGAAGTACTGATAGAAGCACATTTCGAACGGAGCGCCGCGCGCCCAGAGGCTGACCCGGTACCATTGGTTGAGTTTCAGTCCAGCGATCGGCTGGTAGAGGTGGGCGGAATTATTGGCGGGGGAGCCAATTCGCACGAACTGCTTGCCTTCATGGGCATCTGCGGTAACGACGGCGAGGTTGCCGACATAGGTGCTATTCATCACCCATTTCGAGGGAGACAGCGGCGGATCGCCGAGCTTCCAGCCGTTGTGGAGGCCATCCGCGGCGAGCGGGACGGGACGTACGGTCTCGAAGCCCCCGTTCTGCACGAGCGGGGCTTGGGCCAGCGCAACTGAGGCAACGAGCCAGGCAAAGACGAGGCTGAGCGGTCGAGTGTGCATGTCGTGGTCCCTCTGCGCGGGGGGCGCGGGTAGATTATGCAGAGACAGTGGTATTCCCTGTCGAAACGGTTCCTCCTCTGATTATCAGATACGCCAGTGCCTCGGGAAGGGCACGGGGACCATCATGGCGAAAACCGTCGCATCTCGGACCAGGGAACATTGCCTCAATGAATGAATCACAACCTGACCTGATCTCAGCGGAGGCGATCGGCGTACGCTCGGCCTCCCGTCCGTCATTGCCCAGGATTCTCACCCTGTCGACCGTGCTGCTGGTCATCAGCGCCCTTTGGGTGCGGAAGACCTCACTGGTTGGCTTCTCGATTCTGGTGGCTGAGGGCGCACCACCCATCCCCGCGCTCGCGGCCCTGGTGGGCTTGACCGTCATCGGCTTCATGGTCCACCGCCTGACGCGAACCTCCAAGCTGAAGAATGAGGCGCTGATGGTCTACATCACCATGAGCCTCTGCCTCGTCACGCTGGAGGCCAATGGCGTGCGTCAGCTACTGGCCGCGTTGACGGTGCCTCGGTATTTCGCCGCGCCGGGCAACGATTTCGCCGCCTTCGCCGAGTATGTGCCCTCCTGGATTACCCCTAACAGCGACCTGGTGATCCGCGATTTTTACGAAGGCAGCGCCAACGGCCTCATCCCCTGGGGGGCGTGGACGGGGCCGCTGCTGGCGTGGGGCGGGATGTTCATGCTGGTCGGACTGACCCTTGTCTGTCTGATCTCCCTCTTCCGCCGGCCGTGGTCCGAGGAGGAACGGCTGACGTACCCGCTGGCCGAGTTGGTCCTGCAACTCAGTCCGGACCCGGTCGAAAGAGGCCATACGCACCTGCTGCGCAACCCGCTGTTTTGGTGCGGAGTGGCTGTGGCAGCCATCTACAACGCCTCGAACATCGCGCACGCTTTCTCCCCCTCCACGCCTGCGATTGGCCAGAGCTACGACTTCAGCAAGCTCCTGACCGAGCGCCCATGGACGGCTCTGCGGCCACTGAACCTCGCTTTCCGTCCCGAGATCATCGGCCTTGGCTACCTGGTGCCCGTCGATGTGCTGCTGTCGGTGTGGAGCTTCTTCCTGCTCTTCCGCTTCGAGAACCTCGGCGCGGAAATGGGCGGCTACTCGATCAGTAACTTCCCCTTCGAGGCGGCGCAGGGCATGGGCGCGTACGTTGGGCTGATGATCTTTTTGGTCTGGGTGGCGCGCAAGCATCTGCGGGAGATCGCCATCAATGCCTTCGGCGGCCCCAAGCCGAGTTGGGATGCCAAAGAGCTGCTGCCCTCTCGCTTCGCTTTCTGGGGCGTCGTCACCGGCGTTGTCGGCATGATCACCTTCTGCCTGATGGCGGGGATTGAGCTGCGCCTCGCGCTGCCATATGTGCTGCTCAGCCTGGGCGCCGCGCTGGTCTACATTCGCGTCCGGGCGCAGACCGGGCTGCCGGTGAACTATATCCTCCCGCGCGAGCAGGTCTTTGAGAGCATCTTGGCCCTCAAGCCCACCACGGGCCACTTCGGCGCGGCGGAAATACGCTCCGAGACGGTGTTCACCACCGTTACGATCATGAGCCGGATGACCTTCCCGCAACTTGGGGCTTTTTCGATGGAAGGCATCCGCATCGGCGACCGCGCGAAGATCAGCAGCAAGCTGATCCTCACCTGCATCACCTACGGTCTGCTTGCCGGCTTCGTGATCGGCATGTTCATGCACCTGCAGGCCTACTACAGCTATGGCGCCAACGTGCTCGATGGCGGCACCACCGAGGGCGGCTATCGCATCCGCGGCGCAGTCGGAGCCTTTGACCGGCTGCAGCAGCGCGCCTCTCAGCAGGTGCCGATGGACGTCCGGACGACGACGGCGCGAGTTATCGGTCTGATGCTGACGCTCGCAATGCTGTGGCTACGGATGAAGTTCCTGCGCTTCCCGCTCAACCCGCTCGGGCTGGCGGTCGCGGGGAGCTATGGCCACTCGATCTGGTTCGCGGTCTTCATGGCCTGGCTGTCGAAGACGCTAATCATGCGTCTGGGCGGCGCGCACACCTATCGCCTCGCCACACCCCTGTTCCTGGGGCTGGCGGTGGGGCATGTGCTGATGGCGGGCGGCATCTGGGGCATCGTCGGCGCTTTCAGTGAGGATGTGGCGAAGCGCTATCTGATCTGGTTTGCGTAAGGCGCACGACTGACCATTCCCGCTATTGCGGTCGTCTGCAAGAACCTATATGATCGTTATACGAATGGGCACCTATCCGCTGCTGCGACCGGCTGAGGGCGCATACTGATGGGCATCGCAAGCACCATAATTGTCGCCGCGGTCCTGCTCGCGTGGCTGGTGCCGCTTATTGTCGGCATTCGCCTGTTGCGAAGCGGGCAGCGCGCGTCCGGGCTGGTGCTGACCATCATCGGCACGGTGTGGGCGATCCCGTCGATCCTGGGCATGGTGGCCGCAGTTCTCTACTGGACCACGATGCGCAGCGACTTCGAGGTCAAAGACTTCAAGCCCGTTGAGTATCGTGGCGCCACCGGCGTCGCTCGTACGCGCTACCGCGGCCCGTGCAGTCTCACAGCCTCGCGCCGGGGCGAGCGCGACCAGGTGCGGTATACCAGCGATAACGGCACTTTCACGATGCCCGTCGGGACATACGTACCTCAGAACTTCCACGCGAGCGTCCAAACCCCCAAAGGCGAGAAGTGGGAGGTGCGAAGCAGCCTGTACACGCGTTCGGGGAGTGGTTTCGAGGTGAAGCGGGACGCGCCGCAGGAACTCAGAGTGGGACCGCCTTACCTGGCGCAAATCAGCGTCAGCGAGCGATCCGGCAAAGTCTACCTGTCGCTCCAGTGCCAGGATGTCGGCGGCTACGATGCGATCATTCAGCAGACAGGCCGCGCCGCGACTGCACCGGGGTTCGTAGTCGCCAACAAAGCCGGCAAGACGCTGTTTAGCGGCAAGTTTGCTTTTGGCTGAGGCGGCAGTTGCTCGTATTCCGGTGGAATACCCAAAAACGTAGTTGGAGATGTCATCATCAGACCCAAGTTTGCCGGGGTGCCCTTCCCGATGCAGATCAAGGACACGCCCTGGCATCGCAGCAATGGTACTATATCGACCAAAACCGACAAGGATAGGCAGGTGAAGTGATTAGGAACATGCCCTACCATCTGTTTGCGGTAGTCATACTGCTGGCCATGCTGCTTTTGGCCACAGCGGCCGGGGCGGCCCCGCCCCAGCCCGTCAAGTTCATGAGCGCCAAGCCACTCTTCGTCAAAATGGCGATGGGCGGCGAGGGCGCGCCGGTCATGGCCCTCGCCTTCGATGAGACACAAGGCACCGGCAAGGGCTATGACACCGTCTACGCCGACACCAACGCCGACTGCGTCTTCGAAACCGCGGAGAAGTTTTCCGCGCAGAAGGGCACCGGACCGCTGACGTTTTCGGTCGCGCTTCCGGCGCCACTTTTTCCCGCTAAGATCGCCGCTGCGAACGTGGAAAAGACGGGCGAGCTGCGCGGCACGCTCTACTCACTGGGCAATCTAAACCCCTCGGTCATGCTGGCGCTCAACCTGCGCCTCAAGCGTGGCCAAGAGACTTGGAACTACTCGATGACCTCGAGCGGAGGCACTCTGAGTAACGACTTCAACAAGGCCACCGTGCTTCAGGCGGGGCCGGTGGAAATCGTTCCGACGGTCCGACCGGGCACACGCTGCGGAATCGCGGCGCGCTTCCAGGCGGGCGACTTCAGCTTCAGTTGTTCCGGCCCCAGTGGCCGCACGAGCAACATCACGGTCCTGGTCAAGAACCAGGCTGGCCAGGCGGTGCACGAGGAGTCCGTTCCCCTCGGCCGTCTGGGCTTTGGGTGAGGTGGCTCATGCCTGTATTCCGTTGGAATACAACCAGGACAATACAAGCTGAATTTGACGGCGGACCTCGGGCTGCTGGGCAAGACCTCCACCGAACAGGCGCTGGTCATTCCCTGATTTCACGCCTGATAGTTGACCGTCCCAGCGGGCCTGCTAACTGTGTTGGCAGGCCCGCTGTACGTTCTGAGGGAGGAAGCCGCGTTGACTGAACAGGATATTCTCAAATCACTGGCCGAAGCGGTCATCGAGATGGATGAGGACCGCGCGCGGGAGCTCGCGGAGGCGGCACTGGCGGCGGGAATGGAGCCGTACCGGACGATCATGGAGGGCCTCGCCGCGGGGATGGCCGTGGTCAGTGAGAAGTACGACAACGAGGAGTACTTCGTCCCCGAGATTCTGCTGTGCGCCGACGCCATGTACGAGGCGCTAAGCGTCCTGCGGCCCCACCTCAACCCCGAGCAGAGCGCCGGGCGGGGGAAAGTCGTTATCGGGGTGATCAGCGGTGATATTCACGACATCGGCAAGAATATCGTGAAGATGATGCTGGAAGGCGCTGGGCTGCAGGTGCACGACCTCGGCCGCGACGTGCCGATCGCGAAATTCGTTGATGAGGCGGAGCGGGTAGGAGCGAACATCATCGCCATGTCCACCCTGATGAGCACGACGATGGAGGGCATGCGCAAGGTGGTTGAGGAACTGGAGAGTCGCGGCGTGCGTGGAAAGTACAAAGTCCTGATCGGTGGCGGGCCAATCTCTCAGAGCTTCGCCGACAAAATCGGCGCGGATGCCTACGCACGCGACGCCTCCGAGGCGATCAGGGTGGCGCGACGGCTGCTGGAGGGGAAGGTCGCGGCAAGTGCTTAAGGACGCCATGACGCCCAAAGAGCGCTTTTTAGCTTTCCTGAGCGGAGAGGCGACTGACCGACTGCTGTGCGTGCCGCTGATCCTGAATCATGCCGCACACGCCGCCGGGATGACGGTCTCCGAGGCCGGACGCACGGGCGAGAGCCTCGGCACGGCGCACGCCGCCGCCTATCGCAAGTATGGCCAGGACCTGATCACCATTTTCAGCGACACCTCCCTGATCGCTGAGGCGATGGGGACGGGGTTGTACTATACTGAGGACGACGCGCCGCGCGTGCAGAACCCGCGAGTGCATTCGATGGAAGAGGCGATGGGAGTGCAGGCTCCCGACCCGCAGGCGGACGGCCGCCTGCCGCAGTATCTGGAGGCAATCCGCACCGCCAACGCCGAAGTTGGTGAGGAAGTCTTCGTCAGTTGCTGCTTCGCAATGCCCTTCACGATTGCCGCGGCACTGATGGGGACGGACCTGTTTGTGAAGTCTTTACGCAAGCAACCGGATCTCGCGCACCGCCTACTGCAGGTCTCAATGGAGGCGGCTCTGCTCTTCGCTGACGCCATCATCGAGGCAGGAGGCATCCCGGTGCCGGTAGACCCAGTGGCCTCATGCAGCGTGATCGGCCCACGCCAGTACGCCGAGTTCTCCGCGCCCTATACGCAGCCGATCATCGCGCGGATCGCCGCGTCGGGCCTGCCGCCGGTGCTGCATATCTGCGGCAGCAGCCACCTGATCTGGGATCAGATGTGTGACACAGGCGCGTCGGTGCTGAGCCTCGATCGCGTTGATCTGGAACAGGCCAAGCAGGCCGTCGGCCACCGCGTCTGCCTGATGGGCAACGTCGACCCCGCGGAAACGCTCCTGTATGGGACACCGGCTACTGTTGAAGAGCAGACGGCGCTGTGCATCAAGCAGGCGGCGGATAACCCACTCGGGTATATCGTCGGCAGCGGGTGCGAGGTGCCACTGAACACCCCGCCGGAGAACATCCACGCGATGATGGATGCGGTACGCAAGTATGGAAGGCTGAACTGATCATGACCGAAAGACAGCGTTTGCTCAGCGCCCTGCGCCGCGAGCCGTTGGACCGCCCGCCGCTCGTCTGCCCCGGCGGGATGATGTCGCTCGCCATCGGCGACGCGATGGACGCCTCAGGCTGTGCGTGGCCCAATGCCCATGTGGACCCGACGGCGATGGCGGGGCTGGCGCTGGCGATGTACGATCTCGGCGGCATCGAGAATATGGCGGTCCCTTTCTGCATGACCGTGGAGGCGGAGGCGCTTGGGGCGGCGGTGGAACTTGGGGATCGTCTCACGCAGCCGCGCATTCTCCAGGAGCCGTATGGTTCGGCGGCTGAAGTACTGGCGCTTGAGCTTCCAGAGATCACTGCTTCGCCCCGGGCGCAGACTGTCCTGGCGGCGATGCGGAAGCTTTCTACAGAGCGTCCGAACGCTCCGGTGATTGGCAACCTGACGGGGCCGGTCTCGCTGCTGGCGTCATTGGTGCAGCCGGATCTGTTGCTGCGAGAGATGCTGCGGCGGCCCGCCGATTCGCTGCGGGCGCTGGAGGTGCTGACGGAGCGGCTGGCGCAATTTGGACGAGAACAGATAGAAGCGGGGGCGGAGGTCATAGCCATCGCCGACCCCACTGCGACAGGAGAGATCCTGGGGCCGCGGCTTTTTGGTCAACTGGCGGTGCCGCCGCTGGAGAGGCTCACCAAGGCGCTGCACGAACACGGCGGACTTGTCATCGTTCACATCTGCGGCCAGGTAAGAACCATAGTCGAGCACCTCGCCACTATCGGCGCGGATGCAGTCAGCGTCGATGACATGGTGAAGCTCTCGTCGCTGCGCGAACACCTGCCCGAGACGGCGATCATGGGCAACCTGTCCACTTTCATGCTGCAACGCGGGCCGGTGCAAAAGGTTGCGCTCTGGGTGGAGCGAATTGGCCGGGTGCAGGCGGACATCATCGCGCCCGCCTGCGCGGTGGTGCCGGATACGCCGCTGGCGCATGTGCGGGCACTGGCGGAGGCTGCGAAGCACGTACACTGATACGCGGAGGAGAAATTGAACCACGACCTGCTGCGAAACCTGCCGTCCGTTGATGCCCTCCTGCACCTGCCGGAGTTCGAGTCTCTGCTTGTCGAGCATGGGCACGAAATGCTCGTGTGGCGGCTGCGACAGTGCATTGATGAGCTTCGCGCTGCCATCCGCTCGGGCGCAGCGCCGGAGGATGTGGCGGGCGAGATCATGGCGCGCGTGCGCCACAAGCTCACGCCCTCGATGCGGCGGGCGGTGAATGCTGCCGGAGTGGTGCTGCATACGGGGCTGGGGCGGGCGATGCTGGCCCCGAAGGCTGTGGCCGCGATCACTGCCGCCGCGGATGGCTACTGCACCCTCGCCACCGACCCGGAGCAGGGCAAGCGGATGTCGCGCGATGGGCACTTGAAGGAGCTGGTATGCCAACTCACAGGCGCGGAATCGGTCACTTTCGCCAATAACAATGCAGCGGCGACCATGCTCATTCTCAACACCCTCGCGCAGGGGAAGGAAGTCATCGTCTCTCGTGGGCAACTGGTTGAGATCGGCGGGGCCTTCCGCATGCCCGACGTCATGGAGATGAGCGGGGCGATCCTGCGCGAGGTCGGCACAACGAACAAGACCCACCTGCGCGACTATGCGGCGGCGATTGGCGAGAATACCGGCGCGATCCTGCGGGTTCATCAGAGCAACTACCGCATCGTCGGCTTCACGGCCGAGCCAGGTATCGGCGAACTCGCGGAACTGGCGCACAAGCACAATCTGCCGGTGATCGACGACCTCGGCAGCGGGGCGCTGGTGGACCTGCGGCAGTATGGGCTGGAGTATGAGCCCCTGATTTCCGAGAGCCTGCAGGCGGGGGCCGATGTCGCGTGTTTCAGCGGGGACAAACTCATCGGCGGCCCCCAGTCCGGAGTGATGGTTGGCCGCGGTGAGATCATCGAGAGGATCAAAAGGAACCCACTGGCTCGCGCGTTGCGGATCGATAAGCTGACCGTGGCGGCGCTGGAGGCTACGCTGAAGCTGTTTCTCAATCGCGAGGCGCTGGAGCGGCAGCATCCGACGTATCGGATGTTCGCGCTGAAACCGGAGACGCTGCGGGAACGGGCGCTGGCGTTGGCGGAGCGCGTGAGAGACAGGCAAAGGCGGCCTATCCCCAGCCCCTCCCTGAAGGGAGGGGAGCCTGAGGTGACTGTCATGGCGGGTGAGACGCAGGTCGGAAGCGGTTCGGTCCCGACGCAGACGCTGCCAACGTGGCTCCTAAGCGTGCGCTCGGAGACCATTGCGCCGGAGGAGTTGGCCCGGCGCCTGCGGTACAACGACCCGCCGATTTTCACCCGAGTGCATGATGAGCAGGTTTTGTTTGATCTGCGGACGATACAACCGGAAGAAGAAGCGTGGGTGGTGGAAGGTCTGGCCTCCGTCCTCGGCGGCTAAGCTCACGGCGAACGTGGACGTTCGCCCCACACGGAATGGACGACATGATCGACATCGAAAAACGCCGCCGGGTGATGGATCGCTCCATCAAGCTCGGCCACTGCATCTGTGACCCGAAGAAGCCCTGCCCGTGCGACCTGTTCAGGGAGCGCGACCTGTGCCTGTGCGCCGGAGAGCGGCCTGAGGATGCGCCAGAGGACGTGCCGCTGACGTCGCTGGTGAAGAATGCCGGGTGCGCCTCGAAGATCAACCAGAACGATCTCAAGCGCGTACTGGTGGGCCTGCCGCAGATCGACGACCCGCGCGTGCTGGTCGGCAGCAATGCCGCCGATGATGCGGGTGTCTTCAAGCTCAATGATGAGATGGCGCTCGTGCAGACAGTCGATGTCTTCACCCCCGGCGTGGATGACCCGTATGTCTTCGGCCAGATCGCCGCGGCGAACTCGCTGAGCGATGTCTATGCCATGGGCGGAAGGCCGCTTTCGGCGCTGGCGATCATCGGCTTCCCCATCGAGACCCTCAGCCCGCGCCTGATGACGCGGATCCTGCGCGGCGGGCTGGACAAGATGCATGAGGCAGGCGTGCCCATCGTCGGCGGGCACAGTATCAATGATCTGGATGTAAAGTACGGTTTTGCGGTCACCGGGATGATTCACCCGGACCGCATCGTCACCAATGCGAACGCCAAGCCGGGGGAGATGCTGGTGCTGACCAAGCCCCTCGGCGTCGGCATCGTCAGCTTTGCGGCGCAGCTTGGGGAAGCGTCGCCGGCGGCCATGACGGCCATTGCTGCCTCAATGACCACTCTCAACAAGGCCGCCGCTGAAGCGATGGTCGAATGCGGCGTCACCTGCGCCACCGATATCACCGGCTTCGGC
>LSQX01147921.1_pt1 | contig 10188 bp, 6 predicted proteins | sample 654561 | NCBI WGS metagenome assembly LSQX01 (sample SAMN04489861, study PRJNA283612) | anaerobic digester metagenome | isolation source: 4 biogas reactors fed with cattle manure at either 37C or 55C with and... | place: Denmark: Kongens Lyngby | collected 2014
TCGATGCGCGCCAGGCGACGAATATTGACGTTTTCACCGGTTTTGGCGACCAGCTGCTCACGCGCACCTTCACGCTCCTCAATCAGCGGAGCCGCATCGGTGTAGCCCTTGGCAGCAGCAATATCCAGGCTTTCGGCCACAAAGTTTTTGAAATCATCCTGCAATGCCAGAAAATCAGTCTGGGAGTTGACTTCAATAATGGTGGCTGTCTTGCCGTCTTCGGCCAGTTTGATACCAACCGAACCCTCGGCAGCAATATTGCCAGCCTTTTTGGCTGCCTTGATGGCACCGGCCGCACGCATGTCGTCGATGGCTTTTTCAATATCGCCACCCGCTGCTTCAAGGGCCTTTTTACAATCCATCATGCCCTGACCGGTACGCTCACGCAGCTCTTTAACCATTGCAGCAGTAATCTGTGACATTCTAATTCCTCGCAAAAACATTAAGCAGGCGTGACCGGCGCACAGGCCGCCACGCTCCAATTCGGACAAAAAAGGGGGCTGCGCCCCCTTTCTTCAGGCGCCAGCAGCCACTCAGGCCTCAGCAGCCTCGTCAGCCACTTCAACAAATTCTTCGGCTGAAGTTGCTGCACTCTGGCGTGCGCGCAGTACCGCATCAGCGGCAGCTACCAGATATAGCTGAACAGCACGGATAGCGTCATCGTTACCCGGGATCACGTAGTCAATACCGGCAGGATTGCTGTTGGTATCCACCACGCCAATAACAGGAATACCCAGTTTGTTGGCTTCGCTGACGGCTATGTTTTCGTGATCTACGTCAACAACAAACAGCGCATCAGGCAAGCCACCCATATCCTTGATGCCACCCAGGCTGCGCTCCAGCTTTTCCAGATCGCGCGTACGCATCAGGGCTTCTTTTTTGGTCAGCTTCTCGAAGGTACCGTCCTGGGCCTGCGCTTCCAGATCACGCAGGCGCTTGATCGAGGTGCGGATGGTTTTGTAGTTGGTCAGCATGCCGCCCAGCCAGCGATGATCAACATAGGGCATGCCACAACGCTCAGCCTGCTCACGAACGATCTTGCTGGCAGAACGCTTGGTGCCCACAAACAGTATCTTGTTCTTGCCAGCGGCTTTTTGCTCAATGAAGCTCATGGCTTCGTTGAACAGTGGCAGGGTTTTTTCCAGATTGATGATATGAATTTTGTTGCGCGCACCAAAGATGTATTTGCCCATCTTGGGGTTCCAGTAACGGGTCTGGTGGCCAAAGTGGACGCCAGCCTGCAGCATGTCGCGCATGGATACGTTTTGAGTCATGGTGATTCCTGATAATGTTCGGGTTAAGCCTCCACATACCCCGCTCTTCAACCCCGCAGGGCACCCAGAAAAACGTGTCGGTATGTGTGTGGATTAAGTACGCTTGCAGATCTTCCCTGCAAAGCGCCGCGTTTTATAGCACACCAGTCAGAAAAGTTCCATCTTTTCTTGTGATTTTCAGACCCTTTGCATGATTTGGTCCGGAAACTGGCGCGACATCACCACTGGATAAATTGGCCATTTGACATTTCAGGCGGGGTGCCCCTCAGTGACAGCTTGCTGCGCTGGCCGCTGACGCTCCGGAGCGGGGCTGCCCGCATCTTGCCAGTGGTGACATGCCGGATTTGCGCCAGCACCCCACGTACCGGACGGACAGCCCTTCCACCTTTAGCGGAGCAATGCCTTGATACTCCCGTCGTGCATCAACAGGCAGCAGTAGAGAAGCAGCAGGTCTTGTGCAAACACGTGCAGAACCAGACTGGAGCCACTACAGGGTTCCCGCTTGCCATACTCTGCCCGGGCGGACGTGGGCTTACACAGAAATCTGCTAAAAACAGATGTTAAAACCAGCTACAATGGCTGCCCAATGCACAAATATCCTGCAAGGCAAGTTTAATGTCCCAGCAAGAAGTCCTGACGGTTAGCCAGCTCAACCAGCGTGCCCGCCACCTGCTGGAGGACGTGTTTCCTGCAGTAGTGGTGGAAGGCGAAATTTCCAACCTGGCGCGCCCGGCTTCCGGCCATTTGTACTTCACTCTAAAGGATGCCGGCGCACAAATCCGCTGTGCTTTCTTTCGACAAAATGCTGTCCGTTCGCGCCAGCAAGTAGAAAACGGCATAAAAGTACGCCTGACCGGCCGGCTGTCCATTTATGAAGGTCGTGGTGATTATCAACTTATTGTCAGCCAGATGGAAGCAGCTGGCGAGGGCGCCCTGCGTGCTGCTTACGAAGCACTCAAGCAACAATTGCTGCAAGAAGGCCTGTTTGCTGCCGAACACAAACAACCCCTGCCCCGTCATCCTCGCCGTATCGGGCTGGTCACCTCGCCCAGCGGCGCGGTGATTCGCGACATCATCAGTGTTTTTGCCCGGCGCGCACCGCACATTGACCTGGTGCTGGTACCCACTGCTGTGCAAGGCAAGGAGGCCACTGCGCAAATTGTCCACGCCCTGCAACTGGCTGACCAGGCCGGTTTTGACGCCATTATCCTGGCCCGTGGCGGCGGCTCGCTGGAAGATCTCTGGTGTTTCAACGAAGAAGCCGTTGCCCGTTGTCTGGCCCGCGTCCAAACCCCGCTGATCAGCGCCATCGGCCACGAAACCGACACCTCCATCAGCGATTTTGTCGCTGATGTACGTGCGCCCACCCCCACTGCAGCAGCCGAGCTTCTGTCTCCTGACCGTCAGCAGCTGCTAATGACCCTGCAGGAGCAGAAGCAGCGTCTGGCACGACGCATGGCCGAATTGCTACAGAACCGCCAACTGCAACTGGACGCCCAGCACAAACGCATACGCCACCCGCGCGAGCGAATCGAACAACGCATGCAGCGCCTGGACGAGCTGCAACTGCGCCTGCGCCGCGCCTTAGAGCAACAGCTACAGCAGGCCCGCTGGCAACTGCAGCAACAGCAACAGCTGCTGGACAGTGCTTCACCGGTACTGCGCCTGCAATTGGCACAGCAAAACCTGCAGCAGCTCCGGCAACACTTACAACAGGGTGTGCAGACACAGCTGCAACAGCACCAGCACAGCCTTCAGCAACTGGTCCGCAGCCTGCAACTGGTCAGCCCGCTCGCCACACTGGACCGGGGCTACGCCATTCTTACCGACCACACGAGCAACAAGGTTATACAAAGCGCACAACAGGCAATTGCCGGCCAGCAATTGACAGCGCGCCTGGCAGACGGCAGCCTGCAAGTAAAAATTACCGCGGTCCAGCCGGCACCTGTTCGCTAGCTGCCAGTGTGACTGGCTCGCCCATGCAAGTTTGGATGGTTTACGTGTCAAGGCAACGCGCTCGCAGCACGCCACGGCAGGGCCCCGGCAAGAAACAGCCATGCGACAGTGAGACTCGGGCGCAGCAACTGGCTAACGGAGCGCATTAAAGCAGGCTGGTGCAGGCAACATTAGGCAATAACAGCTGTCCCACACTCGCATATCGACTTTCTCATCTGACACCTCCCGGGAGCTATCAATGGAAGCAATCATCGAACTCTGGCAACTGTGGATCACCGAATTTCCCCTACTGGAAACTTTTGTGTACGCCAGTGGCCTGCTCGTCTTTGCCCTGATCGTCAACCAGGTCATCAAGAAAATTCTGCTGCGCGGCTTCTATCGGTTTCTCCAGCATCTGACTCAGGGCCACTCGGACGATTTCGGCGTCGTCAAACGGCTTACCAACATAGCACCAGCACTGGTGATCAGTTCTGGCCTGCACTTGGTACCACATCTGCCTGCTGCCCTGGTTAGCGTCATTCTCAATGTGATAAGCGGCTTTATTATCCTGACCATTGCCCTGGCCATCAGTGCCGCGCTGGATGTGGTGAATCACCTGTATAATCGCCGTGCCGACGCCCACCGCAAACCGATCAAGGGCTATTTGCAGGTCGTCAAGATCGTCATTTATGCCCTGTCCACACTGCTGATCATCGCCACGCTGATTGATCGCTCACCCCTGATCCTGTTCTCCGGTCTGGGTGCGATGGCTGCGGTACTCATGCTGATTTTTCAGGACACCCTGCTCTCGCTGGTTGCCAGTGTACAAATCTCGTCAGGTGACATAATCCGGGTTGGCGACTGGGTTGAAATTCCGGCACTGGGTGTAGATGGTGATGTTATAGACATTGCTCTACACACGGTAAAAATCCGCAACTTCGACAAAACCACGACCACAGTTCCGATCAAGCGTTTTATCAGCGATGCAGTAAAAAACTGGCGTGGCATGCAGGAGAGCGGCGGCCGCCGAATCAAGCGCAGCCTGCTGATCGACCAGCAAAGCATTGGCTTTCTTGATACCGAACGCATGCAGTATCTGAAAGGCTTTCGCCTGATGTACGGCTATTTTGACAGCAAAATAGATGAACTGAACCAGTGGAATCAGCGCTATATTCACGCCAAAGCCGGTGAAGCAGCCGACACCCGCCGCCTAACCAATATAGGTACCTTTCGCGTATATATTGAGCGCTACCTGCGCAACCACCCCGGCGTAAACCAAAACATGCTACAGATAGTTCGCCAGTTGCAGCCAACTCCCGAAGGCTTGCCGCTGGAAATCTATTGCTTCACCAATACCACGGCCTGGGTTTCCTACGAAAGCATCCAGTCAGACATCTTTGACCACTTGCTGGCCATAGCGCCAGAGTTTGGCCTGCGCGTTTACCAAGCACCCAGTGGCGGCGACTTCAGCGCCTTTGCCGGGCTGCGCCTGCAATCTTGATTAACTGCTGCCAGAGGCGGGGTACCCGGCTCCTGCCCAGCCTGTATTGCGAGCCAGGCAGAAGCCGAGTAAGCCGAAAACGCCAATCGAAGCCTGACTAATGCGGCTGTCCGGCCTCCTTGCCCCGCAGTCATGCCTCAACTGGCGCCCTCAATTCGACAAGCACGGCATGTATCAGGTTTGCCCGCCTACCATGCCTGCTGCCTGTCATTTGAGCCGTTAAAAACTCATGTCAATACGCGTCCACCAGGTACGGCCCTGCTCGTTGACCCGGGTCGGATCATCGGGGTAACCAAAACCTGCGTTACCGGCCAGGTTCAGGTGCTCGCTGTATTTCTTGTTAAACAGGTTGTCGATCCCGGCGCTGAGTTTCCAGTTACTGCTGAGACGGTAAGCACTATTGAACGAGAACACGCCAAAGCCCGAGCTGGGACCAAAATCCTTGCCGGTGACGTTACCCTTCATATTGTCAGTTCTATTTTGTGCCCTGACCAGACGCCATAATGCCGCACTGCTCCAGTCACCCTGTTCGTAACCCAGGGAGAAACGGGCCTCCAGCGGCGGCATTTGTGGCAACGCACGTCCATCAGTGGTGTTCTTGCCCCAGGCGTAAGCCAGGCTGGCATCGGCTTTCCAGCCGGGGGCAAAACGGTGTGAACCACCAATTTCAGCCCCCATGATGCGGGCACTGACATTGCGCACCGAAGACATTAGCATCATGCCGCCCTGCCGGTAATCAAACAGCATATAATCGCGAATCCAGCCGGCATAACCGGATGCCCACACTTCAACTGGCCCCTGCGCATACTGAACGCCAAAGTCCAGCTGGGTGGTTTTTTCCGGCTTGGCCGTAGCAAAAGCGGTTGGTTCAAATCCGGTTGGATTCATGCCGCCACCGATAGGTGTACTAGATGCTGAAAACAACTCCCAGTAATCTGGAAAGCGCTGGCTATGGCCCAGCCCGACATAGGCGGTGGCCGGCACACTGCTCAGGTCATGCTCATAACGGGCAAAGCCGCTTGGCAAGGTTTTATTGCGGGTTTTTTCTGCGGTCGGGTTGTCCAGACAAGCCCCCATACCTGTGCAGAGTGCTGCCCTCTTGTCCTTGGCCGCATGGCGATCCAGTCGCGCACCTGACACAATTCTGTCTGCCGGATTCAGCGTCCAGGTGCTTTCGACAAAGCCCCCCCACTGGCTAAATTCGGCATCTTTTACCCTGTTCTGTTGCTTGTAGTGCTCCGCCGGCCCTTTACGGGCACGATGTTCATTTTTTTGTGCGTCCACACCGGCAATCAACTCGAACCTGCTCCATTGCCAGCTACTTTTCAGCCTTGCACCCAATGTGCGACGATCGACCTGGCTAGCAAAAGGGCCTCTCATCATTGGCATGCCAGCAGCCGGGTTGTCAGGTGCCCGCCGCAACTTGTAGTTATCCATAATGTGATCGGCATAGTTGTAATACAGTTGCGCTTCGACGGTTTTCCAGGTGTCACCCAAATTTTCCTGTTTGTAGCGCAGGCCCAGGCTTTCGCGCTTGAACCGGGTGCCATCCATGCCACGCCCGGCGTAACGTGATTCGCCGTCACCGCTGCCACCGGTCAGTTCCAGCCAGATGTCGTCATTGGGTGTCCAGCCAATCGCCACATCCGTGTTCCACTTGTTCCAGCGTGACGGCACCCGCTTGTTGTCACCATCGTTATAGTCATGCGCTTTCGAGGCATTGCCCATCAGGCGAACATAGCCTTCGCTGTTGCCAATGGCCGCATCCAGATTGCGGTCAAAACGACGATGCGAGCCGACCAGCACATTGGCATCAATACGCATGCCGGTTTCGTCAAACTGCTCTGGCCCCCGCTCAAACAGCACCGTTGCAGCCGAGTTGCCCGGCCCCCACTGCACGCTTTGTGGCCCCTTGATCACGGTCAGCTTGTCGTAGGTTTCCGGGCTGATGTAAGAGCTGGGCGAGTCCATGCGGCTGGGGCAAGCACCCAGCATCTCGCCGCCGTTGGTCAGCAGCTTCAGGCGCGACCCAAACATGCCGCGAAACACCGGATCACTGTTAACGCCGCCGCTACGCAGGGCAGAAAAGCCGGGAATGGTTTTTAGATAGTCGGCGCCATCACTGGCCGGTACCGGCTGACGTGGCAGTTTGGGGTCAGTCACGACCACGCCTGGGGATTGCCGTGCCACTCCCGTAACAACAGTGGTCGGCAGGTAGGTCGTATTTTCTGCGGCCTGTAACGAACTGGCGAACGCTAGCAATACAGCCACGGCCAGCGGCTGCTGTTTGAAAATGTTTTTTTGCATGTCTTTACCTGTAAGCACTGCCATCAGTGCTCCAAAACAAATGAAATCAATGTTTTAGTAAAGCCATTACCCAGATGTCCGATAGGGGCGCGCAAGACTATCGGCACATGCCACAGCCTTCTGCGTCACACAGAGCAATTGAACACGACAGATAGAGTCGGCCAACGCCATCGTCAGCAGCGCCACTATCAACAACACATCAAGAAGGTAAGGCCGGATCAGGCAAGACAGGGCGGTGCACGCGGCGCCGCGTGGGAACGCAAAACTGTAAAATGGACGGTAACCCGATAAGGCGGGGCAGCAGGCAACAAAGGCGGCGCAAGCAGGACAACCAGCAACGCCAACATCAAGGCCGGGCTAAGGGTCAGCAACTCACAGTAACCACACATTTTCAGGTTGTTGACCCAGTCCGGTAAATGCGGATTGGTTTTGTGCCCCATCATTTCGTGGTGGTCGGCATGCACTCGGCCTGCCATGTCCATCTCTCCATGCGGGTGTGGAACAAGGCTGACAACACCCTGCTGAAAAGGCTTGACCGGTTGCATGACGCCCTGGGCCCCTGAAATCAGCAGCCCCAAATGCATCATTAGCACGGCAAAACAGCCAAGCCAGAATGCAGGATGTGACAACAGCCTATGCGGCATGAGCAAAGCCCCACGAACACAAGAACAGCACTGATCAAACTAACACGAACAGAGTAAAGCACCCCCGCGTCAAATCATCACACCGCCTGCTGATTGCGTTTTTTTTGATTTAACGCAAAAAAAACCACCCCAACAGGCAGTAATCAGCCGAATATTCCAATTTAATCAAACTTGTTGCACATAAAAATCAAAGGACTTAAATTTGTAATCAGTTTCAGCCTCATCCGGCTAAATTTGTGCAATAAAACCCCAAAAAGGCATATCCCATGAGCATGTTGAAAACCCCGGCCAGCAAATACCGCGCCTACCCTGTTGTTAACCTCCCCGACCGTACCTGGCCCAACCGCATCCTGACCGAAGCACCCATCTGGTGCAGCTCGGATTTGCGCGATGGCAACCAGTCGCTGATCGAACCCATGAGCCCGGAGAAGAAGCTGCGGTTTTTCAAGACTCTGGTACAGATCGGCATCAAGGAAATCGAAGTAGGTTTTCCTTCCGCCTCACAAACCGATTTTGACTTTGTCCGCCTGCTGATTGAAGAAAACCTGGTGCCGGACGACACCACCATCCAGGTGCTGACCCAGGCCCGCGAAGACCTGATCGCCCGCACCTTCGAGTCCCTGCAGGGCGCGAAAAAAGCCATTGTCCACGTCTACAACGCCACCTCGCCCTCGTTTCGCAAAATTGTGTTCAGACAGGACAAAGAAGGCACCAAGGCGCTGGCCGTACATGCAGCCCAGTTGCTGAAAAAATACGCCGCGCAACAGCCCGATACCGACTGGCGTTTTGAATACTCGCCGGAAACCTTCAGCGCTACCGAACCCGAATTTGCTGTTGAAGTGTGCAACGCGGTCAGCGAGGTGATTCAGCCCACTGAAACCCACAAGCTGATTTTCAACCTGCCGGCCACGGTTGAAGTGGCCATGCCCAACGTCTACGCCGACCAGATCGAGTACTTCTGTCGCCATATCAATCACCGCGACAAGATTGTCGTCAGCCTGCACACCCATAACGACCGTGGCACAGGTGTAGCCGCTAGCGAACTGGGGCTGCTGGCCGGTGCCGACCGTGTGGAAGGCTGCCTGTTTGGCAACGGCGAGCGCACCGGCAACGTGGATTTGGTCAATCTGGGCCTTAACCTTTACACCCACGGCATTGACCCAAAACTGGATTTTTCCGACATCGACAACATTCGCCGCGTCGTGGAGGAGTGCAACCAGCTGCCGGTCCACCCGCGTCACCCCTATGTCGGCGACTTGGTACACACCGCCTTCTCCGGCTCGCACCAGGATGCCATCCGCAAGGGCTTTGCCCAGCAAGACCCGGACGGCATCTGGGAAGTACCCTACCTGCCCATCGACCCTGCCGACATTGGCCGCAGCTACGAAGCGGTGATCCGCGTCAACAGCCAGTCCGGCAAGGGCGGCGTGACCTATCTGCTGGAGCAGGAATATGGCATCCAGATGCCGCGCCGCATGCAAATCGAGTTTAGCCAGGTGATCAAGGATGCAACTGATCGCTCCGGTACTGAAGTGACTGCCTTGCAAATTTATGAACTGCTGGACACGCACTATCTGCAGGCTGACGCGCCGTACCAGTACCAGACCCATAACCTGCAAGAAAGCGGCGGAGAAAGCCGCTTGCAGGTCAGCCTGAAAAAAAACGGCGAGCCCTTGCAGCTTGATGGCACCGGCAGCGGACCGATTGCCGCACTGGCCGAAAGCCTGCCCGAAGCAATTGAGATCATGGATTACAGCGAGCACGCCATCGGAAGCGGCAGCAATGCCAGGGCTGCCGCCTACATCGAACTGCGCCGGGACGGCGAACGTCCGGTATTTGGTGTCGGTATTGACCACAACATCACTACCGCCAGCATCAAGGCGCTGTTCAGTGCCCTGAACCGCAGCCTGCAGAACTAATGCAGGTTTTGTATTGAGGTTTTGTACTGCGGCGCCGGGATGTGTCGTGGTGCTGCATCAGGCTGACGCTGGTCCCTGTCATTAAAATGCCAGGAACCGCTAAGGCCTGACGCAACACTCCGACACATCCAAATTTGCCTGGTACGGGGAGGAAAGATTGGCCCCGCCAGCCATGCTGACGGGGTGCTGTCGCCCTGTGGAATGCAGGGCTTGTGGCTTAGGTGCTACTACGTAGAAACAGAGCACAAGTTTGTGATCAATGTGCACCAAAACGAATAATCACCAAAACCCAAACAAGAACAATCGCATCAGGCAAAGCACAATCATCCAGCTACAGAGCGACAGCAGCCCGCTACAGCGTAGCGGGCCACAAACTCTCAACCACACAAGGCAGATTCGGGACGGACGGGGCCGAAGCCGGGCCTTTAGCGGTTTGGGCCAGCCTGCTGGACCGAACCAGCGCAGCCCGGCGTAGCGCCCCGACCGGCCCAGACACCACAGTGCAAACCACCCCGATCTACACGCAAAAACCTTCAAACCACCACGCGACAGCAGCCCGCTGCCAGCAGCGGGCCACAAACCCTCCCCCCGCACAAGGCAGATTCGGG
>LSQX01398628.1_pt1 | contig 10188 bp, 10 predicted proteins | sample 654561 | NCBI WGS metagenome assembly LSQX01 (sample SAMN04489861, study PRJNA283612) | anaerobic digester metagenome | isolation source: 4 biogas reactors fed with cattle manure at either 37C or 55C with and... | place: Denmark: Kongens Lyngby | collected 2014
GGCTCTATCATGGACTGATATTGAAAAAGAGAGGAAACAGAGAAGGAGCACAAAAAGCCTTCGAACAGGCCCGGGATATGGATCCCGACTGGGGCATGCCTCCTTTGCAACTGGGGAGTCTTTTTCTCGAAGAGGGTCCATTGGAAAAAGCTGCGGAGTATCTGGAACAGGCCTTGACTCTGGAGCCGGAACTGGCCCCGAAAATATCACAGCTATACAGCCAGAGAGCTCAGCTCCTTCAAAAAGAAGAGGAATGGGAAAAAGCCGTGACCTTCTTTGAAAAAGCCTTGGAAATTTCACCTCAGGATCTTTGGAATCTTGTATGGATCGGTGAAATCAGACTCCAGCTGGGAAACAAAGAAGCTGCTATCACGAGTTTTAAAAAGGTGCTCACCAAAGCACCAGAGTCACCTCATAGCGCTGAACTTCTCCATGGGCTGCTGGTCCGCAAAGATCCCGAAGAAGCGAAAATCTTCTGGAAGACCATGGTGGAAATGCATCCCCATGCAGCCCTTCCCCAACAGTATCTGGCGCGCCTGGTTGACAGCAACGATGACAAAGCCCCGGAAGCGGCACAAGCAGACAACTGAATGGCTCTGAGATTATGATTACCCTTTCATGGCCTTTACAAACCAGTCGCCCAGAGCGTCCTGATCCATCTGCTCCTGAAAGAGCGTATCCCTCAATTGTGTGGCCAGACCCTGCGCCTTGAAATCAGTATCCAGCAGAATCTCAACAAGTTTGTTCCGAGTCTTTTCCACGCCGTAATAATCAATGGCCCAGTGGACAGTCCAAAGGAGCATATAAAAATCCAGGCTTTCACCGGTAGCACTCTCAACAATCTTTGAGATACTCTTGGTCATGCTGATGGCGATATGTCTTGAATCTTCTTTCATCCTGTTCTTCCGGTATTATATTTAAGTTCATCGGACAGAATTATTGTTCACTTAATTAAACAAATCCAGCCTCGGATTTATTCTCAGAAAAAGGAAACCGGTCAGATCAGGCCGATCGGCGGCGGGCTCAGGTTAGTGACAGGGAATAGCTTTGTTGTGCCCATTTCGTCCACTTGGTCCACTTCAGCTCTCAGCAATTCCCCCGCCTTCAAGCCCCGCCGTCATCCCGGTTTTTTCTCGCTGAGGACGGAGTGCAAAGATGATTACAGAGACAACGAGAAAAAGACCGGGATCCAGAATAAAGCCCAGACGAATGGCGTAAAAAAAGAAAACAAACACAGCACTGGGAATCGGTCGGATCGGTCGGATCGGTCGGATCGGACGGATGTGGGAGGGGCGCAGGCATGTCTTGGGATACAAAAGAGACTCCGGAGAGACATATAAGCCTCTTACCTCATTTTCTTCGTGAATATTCGTACCTTCGTGATTTCGTGGTTCAATTAGAAAAAAATCATTTCGTTGCGGCTGCGCTGCGCTGTGACTTCGTGGTTCCACGACTGAAAAGGACAACAAATCACCTTTCACCCCTGATTCAGGCCCTTCTTTTGTAAGAAGCTGTTTTTACTTGCCAAAGATGGCATAATAGTGTTTACACTGAAACACTGGCCGATATTTTTATCGGATCGAAGCAAAGGGAACCATACAAATGAGTTTACAGCAGGAACTTTTACAACTGGGACGACAGGCCCGGCAGGCATCCAATGCGCTCCGTTCGCTTTCCCGTGGTGTCAAGGACGAGGCCTTGCGTCGTGTGGCCCGTGATCTCCGGGATGCAAAAGCGGAGATCAAAGCAGCCAACGCCCTCGATCTGGAAGCAGGCCGTGAGAAAGGCCTTTCCGCAGCCATGCTGGACCGCCTGGAACTGACCGATGACCGTATCGATGCCATGGCCGAAGGTCTGGAAGTAGTGGCTGCACTGCCCGATCCTGTGGGCGACATTGTGCATCAGTACGTGCATGCCAACGGTCTGCGCATTGCTCAGATCCGCCAGCCTTTAGGTGTCGTGGGCATCATTTATGAGAGCCGCCCCAATGTGACAGCGGATGCGGCCGCCCTCTGTCTGAAATCGGGCAATGCCACCTTGTTGCGTGGCGGTTCCGAAGCCATTCATTCCAATATCGCCATTGCCAACATCTTCAGTGCCGGAGCGGAAGCGGCCGGAGTACCCGCCCACGCCATTCAGATTGTCACCACCACAGACCGCGCAGCCGTCGGCGAGATCCTGAAGATGGACAAATATGTGGACGTTATCGTTCCTCGAGGCGGCAAAAGTCTCATTGCCCGTATTTATGAAGAATCGCGCATTCCCGTTGTTGCTCATCTGGATGGAATCTGCCACACCTATCTGCATGAAGATGCCGATCCGGACATGGCCCGTCAGGTCGTGCTCAATGCGAAGCTGCAACGTCCGGGCGTCTGCAATGCCATGGAAACATTACTGGTCCATGAAGCCGTCGCCCCTTTACAGCTGCCCGCACTGGCCGAAGCTTTGCAGAAGGAAAGCTGTGAGCTGCGCGGCTGCGAACGGAGCCGCCAGCTTATAGACTGTGCACCCGCCTCAGACGAAGACTGGGAAACTGAATACCTGGACAAAATACTCTCCATCAAAATCGTCTCTTCTTTTGAGGAAGCCGTCGCCCATATCAATGACTTCGGCAGCCATCATTCTGATGCGATCATTACGGAAAGTTATCTCTTTGCCGAGCGTTTTCTTGATGAAGTGGACAGCGCAACGGTCTATGTCAATGCCTCCACACGCTTCACCGATGGCTTTGAATTCGGCCTGGGCGCGGAAATAGGCATCAGCACCGACAAACTCCACTGTCGCGGCCCCATGGCGCTCGAAGGGCTCACCTCTTTGAAATATGTAATCCGCGGAACAGGTCAGGTGCGTGAATAACTCCAGGCGTACAGGTATTTTAGGCGGTACTTTCGACCCCATCCACAAAGGCCATCTGGCTATTGCCCGGGCCGCCCTGGAACAGGCTGCTCTGGACAAGATTCTCTTTGTGGTGGCCGCCAATCCGCCTCATAAAATAAACAACAGCCTCACGGACGTATCTCTTCGCCTGGCCATGACGGAAGCGGCCATCGCCGATACGCCCGCCTTTCAGATCAGCCGGGTGGAGCTCGACCGGAAGGGCTATTCCTATACAGCGGATACCCTGAAAACACTGCACGAAGAAGACCCCCAAAGTGAGCTCTTCTTTATCATAGGTTATGATTCAGCATTGGATCTCCCCCGCTGGAGAGAGCCCGGGAAAATTCTGGAACAGGCGGCTCTGCTGATTGCTCCGCGGCCGGACTGCATGGAGCCTCTGCCGGAAATATTGCATGGTCATGCGGCGCTGTTGCATATGGAGCCTTGTCATATCTCTTCATCAGCCATACGCCGGCGGATACAGGAAGGCAAGGAAGTCAGTGACATGCTGCCGGCGGGCGTCTGCGAAATCATTCAACGTGAAAGACTGTACCAATCATGCCCATAGCGGAAGAACCGTCGGCGAGAGCCTGGCTGAAACTGCTGCGGGAACGCCTCACTCCGGAGCGTATGTCTCACAGTGTGTTTACAGCGGAATATCTCTCCTCTTTCGCACCGTCACTGGGCGTGGATCATGGCGATGCGGTCACAGCCGGACTTTTTCATGATTTTTATCGGGACCACGAAGCGGCATCTCTTTGGAAAGAAGCCCGCAAGTATCGCATAATCATGAGTGAGACGCAGATGCGGGAAGCCCTTTTGCTCCATGGGCCCCTGGCGGCCGAATGGTGTCGCCGGGAACTGGATGTGAGCGAAGAGGTATATGAAGCCATTTACTGGCATACAACCGGACGACCCGGCCTGGGATTACTGGGTCAGGCCCTCTTTGTAGCCGATTTCGCCGAACCTTCACGCTCTTTTCCCGAGGCGGAAAAAGCCCGGAAGCTGTTGCGACTGGAAGGCTTTGAGGCCGCCCTGCTCTACGTTGCTGAAATACGCCACGCTTGGATTCGCCTCCAGGCTGTGGTGGATCCTGATACCAAAGCTTTTTTAATCTGGTTGAAAACAAGAGGAAACATGTGAAACAAAACGACGACTTCGCACCCATAGCCCACTATTATGACCAGATGATGGAGCACGTGAATTATGTGCGCTGGGAGAGGATTGCTGATCATCTCTCACTGCTGCTGCCACGGCCTTTTCTGCATCTCGATGTGGGATGTGGTACAGGGACGCTCATTGAGCTTTTGAGTAAACATGGATGGAATTCTGTCGGGACGGATCTGTCCCGGTCCATGCTGGAAGTGGCTGGCCGCCAGCGACAGATCTCGCCACTCCTGCAATCCACCATGTGCGCACTGCCCTTCTCCCGAAGCATTCACATGATCACCTGTCTCTTTGATTCCCTCAATTTCCTGCTCACGGAAACCGATGTGGAACAGGCCATCCAGTCTTTTTCCGATACGCTGGTCTCCGGTGGACTGGTGTATTTTGATGTGGTTACCGAACGCATGATCACGGCCCATTTCGACAATACCGGCTGGAGCGAAGACTTCGGCCACTTCAAAAGTCGATGGCACAGCGCCTGGGATCCGGAGAGCCGGGTTTGCGAAACAAGTATCCGTGTCAACGCCGGAGAGCTTTCCGTGACTCGGGAACGCATTTATTCCCGGGAATTTCTGGAGAAAGCCGTTGCCAAAGCGGGGCTCACCCTCCTGGCTGTAAGAGATGCTTATACCTGGCATGAGGCCAGCCGCAGGAGTGCCCGTCTGGAACTGGTGGCTGTGAAAGACGGCGACAGATCCATTGCGAAAAAATTTGAATCCATAGACAAAAATATTCGTCAACTCCTTGGAGGATAACCTATGACTGCTTTCATCACTCTGTTGACAGTAATGGCCTTTGCAGAGCTGGACACTGTACCCTTTTATGCGGACAAAAGCGATCTCCTCTATTATCTGAATGAGGATGGGGAGCACGTGACGATTGACACGGTGGAGCAATGGTCCATCCGGCGCGACCATATTTTGAAGAACATGCAGAAAGTCATGGGCCCCTTGCCCGAAGCGGATCGCAGCCAGGCACCGGAATGGACGGAGCTGGAGTCGGAGGAGTTTCCCGGAACTGTCCGAAAGCTGATCTGCTATCAAAGCGCACCGGGAAGTCCGGTTCACGCTTTTCTTTATCTGCCCAAAGATGCCGACGGGAAACGGCCCGCAATTCTCAGCCTGCACCCCACCTCGCCTCTGGGAAAACGTGTAGTCGCCGGCGAAGGTGAAAAAACCAACAGAAACTACGGGCAGGAACTGGCTGAAAAAGGCTATGTCGTACTCGCTCCCGATTATCCCGGCTTCGGGGATGATGTGGAATCGCGAACCCTTCTTTATGAACAGGGCTATGTGAGCTGCACCATGAAAGGCATCTGGAATCATATCCGTGCAGTGGATCTGCTGCAGAGCCTGGAGGAAGTGGACGGGGAACGTATCGGCTGTATCGGCCACTCGCTGGGCGGACATAACACGCTTTTTGTCGGAGCCTTTGATGAACGGATCCGGGTACTCGTCACCAGTTGCGGTTTCACAGCCTTCCCGCACTATAAGAACGGCAATCTCAAGGGCTGGTCCCATGATGGCTATATGCCGCTCATCACCACGGAATACAAGCATGATCCGGAACGGATGCCCTTTGACTTCCCGGAAGTACTCGGTGCTCTGGCGCCCAGGCCTCTCTTTATCAATGCGCCCCTCCACGACGACAATTTTGAGCCTGTAGGGGTGAAAGAAAGTGTCAGTGCCGCCAAAAAGATTTATGCCCTTTTCAGCCCGGACAGACTCATTGAAGACCATTATCCCAATGCGGAACATGATTTTCCCAAGACGGAACGGATGGCCGCCTATGAATTTCTGGAAAAACATCTGGGATGCCCCTGACTTGCTTCATCCCGGATCAATTGACTTGTCACAACAGTACCATTATAATCCCATCATACACTCCCGACGACAGTAACCCATAGCATTACATGATAGAAGAGGAAATTCCATGCAGATAGCAGATCGTCTTGGTAAAATACCGCCTTATTTGTTCATGACCCTTCGAAACAAAATCAATGAGGCCCGCAAAGCCGGGATTGATGTGATCAGCCTTGCCATTGGCGATCCCGTGGAAGCCACGCCGGTCAATGTTGTGGAAGCACTGGCCCAGGCCGCCCGGGACAAGAGTAATCATTGTTATCCCACCGATGAGGAATGGGGCATGTTCGCCTTTCGGGAATCCGTGGCCAGGTGGTACCAGCGCTTGTATGGTGTTGATCTGGATCCCGGCAAAGAAATCTGCGCACTCATCGGCTCCAAGGAAGGCTGTCATCACTTTGCTCTCGGCGTGATCAACCCCGGAGACACGGTACTGGTCACCGATCCGGGCTATCCGGGCTACAAGCCGAGTATCTGGTTTGTCGGCGCCGAGCCCCATCCCGTGCCCATGCGCGCGGAAAATGACTTTCTGCCCGATCTCAGTGCCATTCCCTCTGAAACAGCCAAAAAGGCCACGGCTTTCTATCTCAACTATCCCAATAATCCCACCGGCGCCGTGGCTACTCCTGAATTTCTCAATGATCTGGTGGCTTTCGCCAAAGAATACAGCATTGCGATTTGCTATGACAATCCTTACAGCGAGGTGGTCTTCGGCACGGAGCGGCTCAGCTTTTTGAATGCGCCCGGTGCCAAAGAAGTGGGTGTGGAACTCAATTCTCTTTCCAAACCCTACAACATGACTGGCTGGCGCATCGGGATGGCCTGCGGAAATCCCGAGATCATCAAAGCCATTGCCACATCCAAGGCCAATACAGACAGCGGCGTATTCAATGCGGTCCAATATGCAGGTATCGAAGCGCTGGACAACTGCGATGACTTCATTGCGGAGATGCTGGAACTGTATTCCAAGCGCCGTGAAAAAGTACTCACCACTTTGCGCGAACTGGGATGGCGTTTTGATGCTCCCAAAGGAACCTTCTATCTCTGGGTTCCCGTTCCTGAAGGCTTTACTTCCGCTGAGTTTTGCGACCTGGTCTTTGAAAAATGTGCTGTTGTTCTGGCCCCTGGAGCGGCCTATGGTGAGAATGGAGAAGGATTCGTCCGATTCTCCCTTACGGTCAGTGATGAGCGACTGGACGAAGCACTCGCTCGCATGCGTACCGGGTTGAAATCTCTTTCTTTTTAAATACAGGATGCAGACACACTTGCCATGAGTACACGGCTGGAATTTATCGAACCCTCCCAAATACGAATTATCCCCTCCGGGGCTACCAAACATGAGGCCCTGGACATTCTTGTGGATGCGTTGTGTAAAAACCCCGCCATACAAAGCAAGGAACTGTTCACCCGGGCTGTTCATGAACGCGAAGCGATTCAGACCACCGGGCTGGGAAACGGTGTTGCCGTGCCCCATGTCCGTATCGAAGAAGTTACGTCGCCCACAGTAGCACTCGGCATCGCCCCGGACGGACTCGACTTTCAGGCCTTGGACAACAGACCGGTCTATGTGATCGTTCTCTTTGCCACACCCAGAGATTCGGGAAAAACCTATCTGGGATTGCTGGCCAAAGTCATGGTGACCCTTCGGGAAGAAAAAACTTTCGCAGCCCTCGCTTCCTGCCGTTCCGTGAAAGAAGTGACGACCCTGCTGGGGCTTGATTGAAGCCCGTACTGTTACGGAACCGACTGTCAACTATAGAAATTATCGCATGAGTCATAAAATCCCAAAGGAAGGCACCCGGATTGTCGCCATTGACGGGCCGGCCGGCGCCGGAAAAAGCACCGTCGCCAGAGCAGCTGCGAAGCGACTGGGCTTCGCCTTTCTCGATACAGGCGCCATGTACCGCGCTGCAACTCTGCGCGCCATGCGACATGATCTGTCTTGGGACGATGAGGCTGCGCTCACCCGCTGCGCTGTGGCCATGAACTACGAGCAAAAAGAAATTGAGGGCTCCACCCGTATTTTTCTGGACGGAGAAGATGTGTCCGAACTCATACGGAGTCCGGAAGTGACCAGACATATCTTTCATCTGGACCAGATCCCCGCTCTGCGTCGTCATCTTGTCGGCCTTCAGCAGCAATTCGGACACAAACAGGCCACCGTCGCCGAAGGCCGCGATATGGGTACTGTCGTTTTTCCCGATGCCCTGTGCAAAATTTATCTCGATGCTTCCCTGGACTGTAGAGTGGAGCGGCGGGCTCTGGAGATGGAAGCCAAAGGGCTTACTGTGGATCGGGAGCTGCTCCATCGGGAGATTCGTGAGCGCGATGAAAATAATATGAAACGCGCTGAATCGCCGCTCCGTCCCGCCGACGATGCCGTGCTCCTCGATACAACAACAAAGACACCTGAACAGGTCATTGAAAGCATTGTGAAGCTGGCTCTGGAACGGTTGAGCCCATGACCGAATCCCTTCACCAGTGGATGATTGCGGAATTTGATCATGCCAGCTGTGCGCCTCTTGCCGAAAGTGCCGGCGTCAACCCTCTTCTGGCTCATCTGCTCAAACTGCGGGGAGCCGACACGGCCGAAAAGATTCTTGATTTTCTCAACCCCCGTCTGGCCCATCTTTCCTCACCCTTTGAGCTGCCGGATATGTCTCAGGCTGTTGACCGTATTCTCCTCGCCCGGAAAAACAACGATTCCGTATTGGTTTTCGGGGATTATGATGTCGATGGCATCACCGCCACAGCCCTGCTCACCAGAGCGCTGCATCGTTTCGGGCTCAAGCAGGTCAGTAATGACATGCCCGACCGCTTTTCCGAAGGCTACGGACTGACCCCGGCCAGGGTGGAAAAAGCCCGTGACGAGGGGCATCAGCTGATCATCACTGTGGACAACGGGACGAGCGCCCATGAGGCGGCTGAAAAGGCGCTGGAGCTGGGCATCGATCTCATTGTGACAGACCATCACAGCCTGGAGGACACGCTGCCTCCGGCACTGGCTGTCATCAATCCCAAGCGCACAAGCCCTGACCATCCCACTTATATGCTGGCGGGTGCAGGCGTAGCGTTCAAGCTTGCCATGGCACTCAACGGCACTCCCAACGATCTGGATATTGCCGCTCTGGGGACAGTCAGCGATATCGTTCCGCTGCTGGAGGAAAACCGGACCATCGTTTCCCTGGGACTGCGCCACATGATAAAGCATCAGCGGCTGGGCATCGCGAAACTGGCCCAGGCATCGCGCTTTCATATCAGCCAGGTGACGGCCCAGAAAATCGGTTATCAACTGGGACCCCGTCTCAATGCAGCCGGAAGGATGGAAACAGGCCACGATGCGCTGAAATTGCTTTTAAGCGAAGATGCCCGGGAGGCGACGGAACTGGCCAGACGACTGAACGAAATCAATGAAGAACGTCGGGCCATTGAACAGGCTATTTATGATGAGTCCCGCCAGATTCTGGATCCTTTTTTCAAGGAAGAACAGCGTTCCATCGTCCTTTGCAGAGATGAATGGCATCAGGGCGTCATCGGCATTGTGGCCTCCCGTATTCTCAGCCGCTACCGCCGTCCCGTCATCATCTGCTGTCTGGGTGAAGACGGGATGCTCCACGGCTCAGGCCGCAGTATCCCTGAATTTGACATGATCACCGCACTGAACGCCTGTGCCGAATATCTGGTACGCTATGGAGGGCATAAAGCCGCCGCCGGCGTGACCCTGAAACCGGAAGCACTCGATGAGTTCCGCTATGCCTTTGAGAAACAGGCCACTTTGCAGCTGGGAACCGAAAAACTCAAAACCCAGATCACCATTGACGCGCCGGTGAGCTTGAGCCAGATCGACCATGCCTTTGTCCGGGCACTGGAAAAAATGGAGCCCTTCGGCCAGAACAATCCCGAACCGGTCTTCTGCGCTTTTGGCGTAGAACTCGTCCCTGAATCCGTGCAGGTCCTCAAAGAACAGCATCTGAAATTCTTTGTGCATCAGAATGATACCACCCATTGCGTACTCGGTTTTTACAAGGCTGAACGCTTTTGCAGCACTTCGCTGCCCCGCAAAATGGATCTGGTCTTTTCTCCCCACTTCAATACCTTTAACGGAAATACAACGATTCAACTCATTCTGGAAGATCTGCGATCCGCCTGAGCCGATCACACAGATCTCAGCCTGATGGCTATTGCAGTCAGGCAAAACAACACCGAAAAGGCATACAAAAGCACTCTTTATCCAGATTAGGTTTTGATTTTTCATCACTTAGAGCATTTTAATTTTATATGC
>LSQX01169885.1_pt1 | contig 10187 bp, 5 predicted proteins | sample 654561 | NCBI WGS metagenome assembly LSQX01 (sample SAMN04489861, study PRJNA283612) | anaerobic digester metagenome | isolation source: 4 biogas reactors fed with cattle manure at either 37C or 55C with and... | place: Denmark: Kongens Lyngby | collected 2014
TAAACGTCATTTAGGACAAGACAGATTCCCGCTTCCCGACTCCCGATTCCCGCTTCCCAGTCTCCTAAAACTTTCCCAATGGTATTTTTCACAATGTAATCAACTATGTATTGCGGGGTATAATAGACTCCGCCTGCTTTTCTGACTTCAGGTTTTTCCTCAATTATAACGGTATGTCCGTCTCTTACATTTCTAAATTTGATAGTTTTGCCAAGAAATTGCTCGTAAATATTTCCAAGTATTTCAATTGGAATGATTGAGAACTCGTAAGGGCATTCAGGGTAATACAATTCTTTTATAATTGAGCTAAATACTTTGTCGTCAATATTTATTTCGGAGAGCCACTTTTCATGGAGAAATAAACCGGCGTTATACTTTTTGTTTGCTTTTATAAAAATTTCGTCTAATTGCTGATATTTTGTAAAAGTCGTATCTTTATTTTGAGCAATGGAAAAAAGGGCTTCGTAAGGCTCAATTTCCTTATCTTCAGCAATTCTCATAAAGATAATTCTGTCGATGATTTTTTGAACGGCAAGGTTTAGATTGTAAATATCCAGTTCATTATTTCGCAATGCGATATTTTTAGCAAGTTCGTTTCGCCAGCCTTCAATTAATTTCAGCAATTCCTTATCGACTTCGCTTGTTCCTTTTTTCCCTTTGTTGGAGGAAATAAATTTATCGAAGCTGCCTTTCAGCACCATTTCTTTTGAAAATGTGTCCCAAAGGAAATCGAACTCCTTAATATATTCGTTGAAAGTGATGTATTTAATTCTCGCAACCGAGGCTTTGTCTTGCGGCGCTGGTTTGATTGTGCAGTCGTAAATCGAAAATTCTTCAAAGTCGGTGATAATGGAAATGGGCATTTTCGCACTCCAGCCGTATCGCCGCAGCTGATAAGCAGGTTCAATGCTTTCTTTAATATGCACGCTTGGTTTTTTAGCTTCAACGAAAAATTTCCGCTGTCCATAAATCGTAAAGCAATAATCTGGCGCCTTTGTTTTTCCTGCAACTTTCACTTTATCTTCGTGAATCACCTCGCGGTAGCTTTCTGCAAGCCCTTGCTTATTGTTGATGTCCCAGCCGAGTGCTTCAAAGAAAGGGTTAATATAATCGTTGCGGGTTTGCGTTTCGTTGTAGCTGCCTTTTTTGTAATCTTCAATGTGAAAATCAAAACGCTCTATAATTTTCGATATTCTGTCTTTTGCTTCTTCTTTTGTAATCATTTTTTTAGACTTTTATTTTGAATATTGCAAGTTAATAAAAAAATCAATTCTCTTTATCTAAAAAAAGTTCTTCGTTTTTTAAATGAAGAATGTTAAAAGAAATTTTAATTAAATAATTTTGATATTAAAAATATATTGATTAATTTTGCTGTTCTAAAATATGTGAATTTTTAGTATAATAGGGTTAAATGGCTCATCACAAATCAGCATTAAAAAGAATAAGAAAGAGCAGAAGGCAAAAGCTCTACAACAGGCAATTCAAAAGAGCAATAAAATACGCAAGCCGTGAGGTACGCGAAGCAAAAACTTTCGAGGAAGCCTCGGAAAAATTGAGAAAAGCAAGCAAAGTTTATGACAAAGCAGCAATAAAAAAAGTAATTCATAAAAATAATGCGGCAAATCATAAATCAGCACTAGCAAAATATGTAAATTCATTAAAGGTGCAAGTCCAAGCATAAAATGCCGCTAATCCGCTCTATATCTGGACTTCGTGCAACATTAGGAGATTCATTGACCGCAAGCGTTATTGTAGAAAACATAAACGCACTTATGAAAATAATCCCCCAAGGCACTGTTGTCATTGCAAGAGACGGAAGACCATCAGGCAAATGGATAGAAAAAATTGTAGCAGGCACATTGCAAAGCGCCGGCTTTACAGTGATTTCTTTAGGAATTGCACCCACTCCAACCGTCCAACTCCTTACAGAATCATCGAAATCAGTTTGCGGAATCGCAATCACTGCTTCGCATAATCCAGAAATTTGGAACGGGCTGAAATTCATTAATTCAAGCGGGGTTTTCTTTAATCAAGAAGAGAATCAAGCCTTGAGCGATGCTTTGGAAAATCCGAGCAAGGAACTCCCTCGAATTATAAATCCACCCGATATAATGCCAATAGTAAATTGCGTGGATATTCACTGCTCAAAGGTTTTGGAACTGCCAATTTTTAAGAATAAATACTTTTTTGAAAAGTGCGGCAAAAGAAAACTGAAAGTAGTAGTCGATGCGGTGAATTGCTCTGGCTCTGAATTTATTCCCGCTTTATTGGAAAGATTGAAATGCGAGGTGGTTCGTCTTTATTGCGATGGAACGGGAATTTTTCCGCATATCCCAGAGCCATTGCCAGAAAATTTGACAAGTCTTTCTGAAGCTGTGCGGCGATTCGATGCAGACCTTGGAATTGCCGTCGACCCTGATGCAGATCGTCTTGTCCTTGTCGATGAAAATGGAGACACAGTAAGCGAAGAAATGACGATTGCCCTTGCAAGCGATGCTGTGCTTCAATCGAAAGCATTCGATAGCGACAGCAAAAGCATTGTAATCAACTATTCCACTACTCGCCTCGTTGAAGATATTGCAAAAACGCATAATGCGAAAACATATCGCTCTCCCGTTGGAGAAATTAACGTGGTTAGCAAAATGAAGGAGCTTGGGGCAATTATTGGTGGTGAGGGGAGCGGCGGCGTCATTCTTCCAGCCTGCCACTATGGACGCGATTCGCTTGTCGCAACTGCACTTGTGATTTATTTGCTTATTCAAAAAAAACGCAATATCAGTGAAATCGTTAAGGACTATCCAAAATACTTTATGACAAAAAAGAAAATTGATTTTGCTGGCGATTTTGAAAAGTATAAAGAAGAAATTACGCAAGCAAGTCCAAATGCAACTATTTCTTATGAAGACGGCGTTCATTTAAATTTTTCTGATTATATGGTTCACATTCGCAAATCTAACACTGAGCCAATTCTTCGCATTATCACCGAGGCGCCAAGCGATGCCTTTGCAAAAGAACTATCGAGCAAGTATTCAGATTTTTTTTCATAAATCAAAATTATCTATTATTCTCAATCGCGCCTAATAAAAATTCCCTTTGCAGCTCTTTACTTTCCTATCTTTAAAGCAATTTTTAAAAGAAATTTGTAATTTTGCAGAATGTTTTTTATAAAAATTTTCATTTATGCAAGAAAAAAAAGGTATATACATAGAAACTTATGGCTGTCAGATGAATTTGAACGACAGCGAAATAGTGAGTTCAATCGTCCAAGAAGCTGGCTTTCTTATTGAGAAGAAAATCGAAAAAGCTGATATGATTTTCATCAATACCTGCTCGGTCCGTGAGAACGCAGAGCGGAGAATATTTGAAAGGCTTATTCATCTCAAGCAGTATAAAAAAAGGAAACCTCGCTTGATTGTTGCTTTGCTTGGCTGTATGGCAAAAAATTTGCAAGCTGAGTTATTAGAGAAAAGCGAAATTCTTGATTTCGTAGTTGGACCCGATGAATACAGAAAACTCCCCGAGCTAATAAGGGAAGCCTTTAATAAAAATAGAGCTCTTGCCGTTCAGCCGAACAACGCGGAAACTTATGATGACATTATTCCCTACCGCGAAAATTCTATTTCTGCTTTTGTGTCGATAATGCGCGGCTGTAATAATTTTTGTTCTTATTGCGTTGTCCCTTATACCCGCGGGAGGGAACGCTCGCGGAAATCGGCATCAATCGTTAGGGAAGTGAAATCATTGTCAAAAAAAGGTATTAAGGAGATTACATTTCTTGGGCAGAATGTGAATAGCTATTTTTGTCCGGAAAGCAAAATCCACTTTGCGAGCTTACTTGAAAACTGCGCCGCAGCCAATCCGCATATTTGGTTTCGATTTATGACCTCGCACCCAAAGGATATGAGCGATGAGCTGATTGAGGTGATTTCAAGTTATGAGAATATTTGCAAGCATCTGCATTTTCCTTTGCAATCGGGAGCAAATAGGATTTTAAGAATGATGAACAGAAAATATACTTATGAGCATTATCTTTCTTTAGTAGAAAAAATTCGTTTGAAAAATCCGGACTGCGCAATAAGCACAGATATTATTAGCGGCTTTCCATCGGAAACGATTGAGGAGCATAAGCAAACCTTATCTGCCTTAAAAACAATTAGATACGACAGCGCTTTTATGTTTAAATACTCTCAACGTCCAAGAACGAAGGCAGAGCATTTTCCAGATGACCTTCCAGAAGAAGAAAAAATTCGTCGATTAAACGAAATTATCGCACTGCAAAGCAGCATTTCAAGGGAATTGAATAAAAATGAAATAGGGAAAATCCACTTAGCCCTTGTTGAAGGAAAAAGCAAAAGAAATCCAAAGCAATGGCGAGCGCGTAGTGGCACTAACAAATTGATTATATTCGATTTACCGGAAGTGGAAATCAAGATTGGGGATTTAATTGAGCTAAAAATAACAAAATCCACTTCGGCAACACTTTTTGGCGAGTTTGTGTAATGAATAAGCCGGCAGCGGGGGACAGTGCCGTCATTCTGAGCGTAGTGAAGAATCCAGAGAAGAAAATCCCCCCGACCGACCCCCTTTTCCAAAGGGGGAGATAGAGTGGCAGCGTCATTCTGAGCGTAGTGAAGAATCCAGAGAAGAAAATCCCCCCGACCCCCTTTTTCAAAGGGGGAGATAGTGTAGCAGCGTCATTCTGAACGTAGTGAAGAATCCAGAAATCTTTTCAATACCGCAATCACTTTGGATTCCTCGCTGCGCTCGGAATGACGCTTCTCAATATTCACCCCCTGCGCTCCGCCAGCGGGGGAGATAGTGTAGCAGCTTCATTCTGAACGTAGTGAAGAATCCAGAAATCTTTTCAATACCGCAATCACTTTGGATTCCTCGCTGCGCTCGGAATGACGCTTCTCAATATTCACCCCCTGCGCTCCGCCATCGGGGGACAAAGATGTTTATTCAATTTTGTTTAAAAAAAAGCCCTATTCCTCACTGGAGAAATAGGGCTGATTCTTTAAATATTTGCTAAAATGCTTTATTTTATAATGCTAATCTTATTAGTTAAAATTTCATTATTTGTTTTTATTGCAATTATATAAATTGCTGAATTCAAATTAAAATCTTTCAAACTTAAGTTAAGGTTTGTATTTCCTTCAGAAACAAAGCCTTTCCATAGATTAGCAACAAGAATTCCATTCAAATCGTAAAGCAAAATTTCTGCATCTCCATTTTTACTCGCAAAGCTGATATTTACAGATTCTTGTGCTGGATTTGGAGAAATGCTAAATGAATTTGGCTTATATACAAAATTGTCTGATACCGATAGCAGCACTTTAGAAGAATTTGTGAAAACGGTATCGCCGCATCTTGTTGAAATTCTAAGCGAGTAAGTAGATTCATTATCCGATTCTTCTGCTTTTGTAACAGTGAGCGTTAAGCTGCTTGTTCCAGAATATTTTGCACCATCGGAAATTTCTTTCTCATCTTTAAACCATTGGAATTTATAGTTCTTTCTAACATCAGTTCCAGCGCTATCTATCTGCACTTCCAAAACGAAATCATCGCCGCGGTCAACTTGAATTTGATCCGGGACGCTAATAATTTTTGGAGGTCTAACAATTTGAACTGTTATTATTGCAGATTCAGTAATAATACTTTCATCGCTTGAATATACTTTGCATAAATATTCTCCTTCGTCCTCGTCATCAAATTCTTCAATCGTTAAGGTCGAATCCACTGCGTCTGCAATAAGTTCATTATTCAAATACCACTCATATCTTCCTATGTCTCCGGCTGGACTGACTGCAATATTTAGAGGGTCGCCCTTGCAAAGCTCAGAAGATTCCGATTGAGAAGCAATTACTAAATCCTTGTCTTTTGTAGTGAAACTGATTGCTTCAGATTCACAGGAATATCCGGAAGCTGTTGTGGATTTTACTTTGCAATAATAAGTTTTGTTTAATTCTAATGCCTTTGTTATAGTTAAAACAGTATCGGAAAGGAAATTCTTTTTGAAATATACGTTTTCAAATTCTTTATCCTCAGCAACAAACACTTGATATATATTGTTGTTGACTACACTTGACCAAGTTAAAGTAGGCAAAATACTCACTTTATCACTCTTATCAGCTGGGTAAAGTATTTCTGGGTCGTTTGGAACAGTAGTAAATTTTACAATTTCAGACCAGTCGCTGCTTTTATTAGAGCTATTCCATTTTACTCGGGCATAATAAGAATTGGAATTCGCGAGGCTTTCTGACAAGGTGAAAGAAGTATCGGTAAAAGTATCTTCAAAAACCATATTTTGGAAATACTCATCTTTTGCAAGTTGAATGCGGTAGGATGTGGCTTGATTGATTAGTCGCCAGCTAAAAGTCGGCTTAAGTGGCTGTTCGTAACTGCTGCTAGCGGGAGAGACAATAATCGTCCTTGTGGTAAAGCCAATTTTAAATGAAATAGTTTCGCCGCACTCTGATATGTCGTATATCTCAATCCCCATATCGGAGCCATTAGAGAAGAACAATCTTGGATTTGTTAAATCGCTAATTGAAGTGCGTCCAACTTCTTTGCAAAAGTTTGCATTGTTCACGTTGCCATTTATTTTTGTAGTTCCCCCGGGTCTAAAAAGATATATTTCATCGGGAGGACCGCTTGCATTTCCAACTTTCCATTGCTTATCGTTTATTCTGTAGACAAGCAATCCGGAGCCGGGAATTGAAATATCGAACATTCCTTCTTTTTTCCTGTATTCCAAGGTTAAAAACTCCGAGGACGCTCCGGGAATTTTCACTTTGTAAATATTATTTGTTGGATGGCTTGCGAGATTGAGGGAATATTCGCCTTCTTGGGTTATCTCGGGCAACTCTTTCACCCAATCTGTGTATTGATATTTTAATAAATTGCACATAAATTGCGGTGGTGTTGCTGTTAGCTCCATTAAATCCCATTTGCCTGTTAGTTCATAGCCATCGTAAGAATAGTGATATAAATCTGGTGCGCCAAGGCTATGAAAAAACTCATGGCACAAAGTCCCTACGCCTTCAGTGGGAGATTTTGCCATATTGGAAAGCATAACGTTATAGTCAAGGACTTTTTTACCTTTAAAGGTTCTTGTTCCAGAATACCAAGAGCGGTGCGGCCAAAGCACACCTGTATTGGGATGGGCTGGTCCTTGGATCATAAAAACAATATTATCAATGGTATTGTCATTATCGCTGTCAAAATCAACATCGCCGGTGTATTCTTCGCTTGCCACACTAATTACATAATCCAGCATTTCCTTTTCACGCATTCTGCGATCATTATCGTTAGGAAAACCGATTGGATTGGAAACCGAGTGGTAGGGCATGTAATAGCCTTTTTCTTGCATTAATTGAACGGAAACTACGTTGCCTTCAGCTTCAGGACAAAAATGAGTTTCTACCTCCATTGTGTTGTAGGAGGCGGCGCGATAAAATGTTTTTACAGATGCAAGTTCTTCATCGTTAAACATTTTCTCGTAAATAGAAATGTCGTCAGTGTATTCTTCTTGATCGAAAAAAGTTACAAAAATCACTAAGTTATTTACTTTTCCAGATTTAGCAATTTGAGATGTAGGGCTTTTTAAGCCTTTCTGTCTTAAAGCAAAATCTCGCTGTCTATTGTGCTGCTCAAGTCTTTCACGAAGCAAGGACTCATCTGGCATAATCCATTTTATAAGTTGCAATTCATTTGGATTATTTTCTAAAACTTTATACTGGCTGTTAACAATTTCATTATTCTTTTTTTCAGCAAAATAATAGAAACCGTCCTCGCCCTCTTGCATCACATAACCTTCTTGTGTATGAAGAAAGCTATAAAACTCATCGCCACTTGCAAAACAATTTATTATTGAGCCATCAGGCTGGGTTAAAGCTACTGGGTGATTCTTTATGTAGGCGCCATAAGAATATAGCGAACTTATGATTAAAGCAATTGTTAGAAGAAATAATTTTTTCATCGTAATCCTTAAATTTTAAAAAAAATATAATGTTAAAACACTTGTCAATACTATAAAGTTACATTATTTAATAGCTTTTCATTTGCTTTATTTTAATTTTTGACTTAACTCAAAAAGTATTCTTTTTTCTCTATCTGTCAAGCTTTCGTAGCCGCTCATTGAGATTTTGTCTAAAATCTCATCTATAACAGTTTGCTTAATCTCTTCATTATCTACGACAAAGCTGCTTGATTTTCGTTGTGGTTCTTGCTGGGTTTGCGAGGCTTGCTGAGCAAACCAAGAAAAAGGTTGGCTCTGCGTTTGCTTTTTTGCTTGGTATCTATAAACTACATTCGGCTCATCGCTCTCGCTTCTAAAAAACTGCGAACTGCTGCTTGATTTTTTAAATTTAAGCATAGTTCCAAATTTTAAAAAGAGAAAGCCAGTGAGAGCGCCACCCAAATGAGCAAAATGAGCAACTCCATCGCCAGTGCTACTAAATCCGGAGATTAAAGCTATCCCAGCGAAAATTATAACGAAAAACTTTGCTGGAATTGGAATAAAAAAAGGAAACATCATAATTGGGCGATTTGGAAAGGTTAAACCAAAAGCAAGTAAAACTCCATACACAGAACCTGAGGCGCCGATAGTTGGAGCTGCTTGTGAAAACATTGGAGCAATAAATAATTGAGTAATCGCCGCGCCAACCCCACTAACTAAATAGAAGGTCAAAAAGCGCTTCGAACCCCAACGCGTCTCTAACTCCATTCCAAACATCCAAAGGGCAAAAAGATTTAGAAAGATATGAGCCAAGCCCCCGTGCATAAATTGATAAGAAACTACTTGCCAAGGATAGAAGCCATTTTCGATGGGCCATAAAGCAAAAAACCTGAAAAAATACGCCCTTAACGAAACCCCATCAATATGGTAAACACCGAATAATAAATGTTCAGCAACAAAAACAATAATATTAATTATTATTAAAGATTTTATAACAGGAGGCATAAGCGAGCGTCTTCCAAAAAAACCTCTACTTTGATAATCGTTCATACTTTCTAATCCAATTTTTAGATATAAACGATTTATTTATCGAATAATTGCTAATTTTTTGAAAGAAATTTCCTCAATTTTTAGCATTTCCTTTTTATACCTTCTAACTTTTTAAATTGGGAAAATTATACTAATTTTGTAAAGTTAAGCAATGGCAGTTTAGTTTTAAGCTAAAGAAATAAATACTTTGCAAATCAATTTCGCGTTTTTGCAATGTTTGGTTTAACTTACCTTGTTTGCCATTCTTCATTTTGTATAAAAAAATTGGATTATATATATGGGTTTTTTCGATAAAATAAAACAAAAAGTAACGCAAGCAGTTCAATCTACAACAGATGCAATTAGCGATGCAGTTCAATCTACAAGCGAGGCTTTAGGCTTTACAAAAATAAAAGAAGGACTTGAAAAAACAAGAAAAAGCTTCGTTGAAAAAATTCAATTTGTGCTTGGAGCGGGACGAAAGATTGACGACAATTTACTTGATGAATTAGAAGAGGTGTTGATTACAGCTGATATTGGAGTGGCAACAACTGAGAAAATAATTGAAAACCTGCGAGCAAGGGTAAAGAAAGAGGGACATGAAAATTCTGAAGACGTCTACCAACTTTTAAAAGATGAAATACATAATATTCTTATAGAATCCGCTTCGGCAAATAATGACGCAAGCTATTTCGTTGAGGAAGAAAACAAGCCGAAAACAATCTTAGTCATTGGGGTAAATGGAGTTGGCAAAACAACGACCATTGGGAAGCTTGCCTTCAATTATAAAAATGCTGGGAAGACGGTTTTAATTGGAGCTGCCGATACATTCCGCGCCGCTGCAAATGAACAGCTTGAAATTTGGGCTGAGCGCGCCGGTGTTGATATCGTCCAACAAAAGCAAGGCGCCGACCCCGCTGCCGTTGTTTACGATACCTTGAACTCCGCAATTAGCAAAAAAGCCGATGTGGTTATTATCGATACTGCTGGACGACTTCATAACAAAGCAAATCTTATGGCAGAGCTTGAAAAAATTAGCAGGGTGATGAAAAAACTTAAAGCAGATGCGCCAGACGAGGTTTTTTTAATTCTCGATGCGACTACCGGGCAAAACGCTATCCAGCAAGCAAAAGAATTTATGAAAGTTGCTAATCTTAGCGGGATAGTTCTTACAAAACTTGATGGAACTGCAAAAGGC
>LSQX01062728.1_pt2 | contig 10186 bp, 7 predicted proteins | sample 654561 | NCBI WGS metagenome assembly LSQX01 (sample SAMN04489861, study PRJNA283612) | anaerobic digester metagenome | isolation source: 4 biogas reactors fed with cattle manure at either 37C or 55C with and... | place: Denmark: Kongens Lyngby | collected 2014
CCTGCATAGGAGAATTCAATTTCAGCACAAACAGACTCTTCCCATTTCCAATCAAATTTATCTAAAACACCGAAGCGTAAAATTGGCTGGGGACTACCCTCAAGGACATCAATATGCTGAATAGACTCGGGCTGAGGCAGATTTTTCACGTCTGAATATTGATGAGTCAGTTTCTCAAACTCTGGCAAGAGCATAGATGGAAGATCAGGCATCTGTAAAAAATGGTACAGAAGATTTGCCGTATATTCACCATATAACTGGCCCACCGTGTTCTGTTGAATATCCACATAACACGGTGGCTGGCTAGCGAGAATTTGGATATGTGGATTTGATTTTAAATCGAGTCGAATATCACCATTGACCAATTCAATATTTAAATGCTCTGTCTGTTTGTTTACACCTTGTTGCCAGATCAGTTCGATGTGATAGCCTTGTTCTGACCATTGAAGTGCAGTATGGCTCTTTTTTTGCCAGTACACATCGCCACTTTGAATAAAAGATTTGAAATGCTCCAATAAAATTCCGGAGATATCAAGATTGCTTTGATAAAAACGTTCGTCACTGTTTATTTTGGCATAATAATAAATCTGGTTAAATAATTGTCGTTTTTGTTCAGGTAAAGTCAGATGCTTTCTGGTGATATTTTCATATTGGGTATAATAACTTTCCCCCGCAATTGAGCCGTTTTTATTGCGTCTGGCCTTCTGAACATCAACTGTCAATTTCTTTAAGCTGACAGACTGATCTAACAGGTAAATTAAATAATTGTTTGTTTTGACAGATTGCTCTGGTTCAGTCTGTTGTAAATACCGTTTAAAATCATTCAACCAGCGCTGTGCCTGATCATCCCCCCGTAGGCGTTTTGCGATTCCCTGCGGGGATTGAGAGTCAGCATAACGCTGCTGAAATTCCTGGCGATATTCCTGAAAGAATAACCGCGCTAAAGCAGCAGCATGTTTACAGTTATATCCAACCGGACAAGTGCAGTCGTCATCGATTAAACGGTCTTTTTGGGGATTATAGGTAATTGCAGTATCGTAATAATCTGTCCCTTCAATTTGGGCATACATCGTAACCCCGTCTTTTTCCTCAAAGAACTCAATCGTTTCCCTATCAATGCGTTTAGCATAGCTAAGACTGCGCTGAAGAGTTGCTGTACTAAAGCGAGATAGAAAATTGATCAATGAGGACATAATTACCAGACACTAAAAATGTTTATACAATTATAACGGACAAAGGTGTCATTTCAGAATAGTAGCCGAACGGCCCAACCTGAGCATAACTTGGATTCACTCAAAAGGAATATTGTAAATAAAGACTACTTTTTGCATAAACATTCAAAGCCAAACCTCAATATGTCTACATCATCACAGCATGCATTTCCCACACATATTGACTGCGCATCAATTGCTTTAATTGTTTAAGGTCTTGATATTTTTCCAGTATCTCTTGCGCTCGAGCTAATTTTTGTTGAACATGTCGATAGTCTTGCTCATATTTTCGATACAAATCCTGCACTTTAATTTTACGGTTAGAATATAAAAACTGACTCCAATTAAAAGAGTAAATAATGTCATCTACTTGCATTTGCAAAGTTTCTAACTGTTCTTCTAAAAGCAGGTTATACGCTTTTAATTGTTGATTGGCGAAAGACAAATTATGCTGCTGACCCAACTGAATTTGCAAATTTAACAATGTCAATAAATCATTGGCTTCATAAGCCTGATTGGCTTGCTGCATCAATACGGTTTTTTCTTGTTTTTTCTGCTCATCTTGCTCACGATCTGGGTGAATCCACGCTGTAATTTTTAAGTAAATCGCTTTAATGGACTGATTTGCTAGTTTCTTGGCTTCTTCACGCTGTTGCTGTTTTTTTGCTGCTTTGGCTTTTTCACGGGCAATTTGCTGTTCGGCAAAAGCTTTTTGCGCACTACTCAACTGACTTAAAAAATCCAGCTCCTCTTGTTCTTGCATTTTTTGTTCAAATTTTTTTATAAAGTCATCTAAATCTAATGGATCATGCTGAAAATCAAAAAAATCTAGATCTAGGTCATATTCTTCACAAAGAAAATGCTTCAAACTTTCTAGCTTGAGCTGTGCCAAGCGCTCTTGTTCAGACTCATCATGTTCAAAACTATTTTGTTCACATTGTTCAACATTTTCGTCTTCTGACTCTGTTGCTGTTTTAGCTTCAGATCTTAAATCCACATCATCTGTGTCTAGCAATTCAATATGATGCCCATAACTGTTCAGCAATTCTGTTAAAAACTGAACTTGTTCGGTAGACATCTGCTGCGAATCCAAAAGTTGTAAACTGAGTTGCTCAATTTTTTGATCCAGCTTAGTTTGCTGGGCTGCCGTCACTTTTTGTTGTTTTTGCTGAAGCAATTGTTGAATTTGCTGAAATATAACTTCACGCAATTGCGCATAAGTCGGTAAAATTTCACGGCTGGCACGTGCCTGAATATCGGCTTGTGCGGTCTGCCATTCATTCAAACGTAGCTGTTCCTGCTCAATTTTTTGGCATAATTTCTGAAATTTTTTCTGTGGCGCAGAAAGTTTCTGCTCTGGCTCTAAAGTACTTTTCTGTAATTCCATCTTCAATCATATCGAACACATAAGTCTGAGCCGTATTTTAACCAACTTCTTACTCATTAAAAACACCTTTGCCCATCACAACATCTTTTCTCATCCATAGTCTTTGACCTGAAACATCTTCAAGCAATTGATCTTCCATTCTATACAGCACATTACACACAGTTCGATTATCATAGGCAGCAATACGATTTTTCCAAATATTTAGGACAATACATGAGCACATTAACCTGTTTTAAAGCCTATGACATTCGCGGAAAATTGGGCACAGAACTCAATGAAGAGATTGCCTATAAAATTGGTCGTGCTTACGGACAAATTTACCAACCTAAAACCGTTGTAATTGGCTGCGATATTCGCCTTAGCAGCGAAGGCTTAAAGCAGGCCACCATTCGTGGTTTAAATGATGCAGGGGTCAATGTGCTCGACTTGGGAATGACAGGCACAGAAGAAGTCTATTTCGCAGCCTTTCATTTAGACGTGCAAGGTGGCATTGAAGTAACTGCCAGCCATAACCCCATGGACTACAACGGCATGAAACTGGTACGTGAAAATGCACGTCCGATTAGTGCCGATACCGGCCTAAAAGACATTCAGGCTTTGGCAGAATCGGGCGAATTTACCCCAGTTGAGCACAAAGGTAGCACTCAAAGCTACAATATTTTGCCTCAATTTATTGACCATTTAATGACTTATATCGAGCCTAGCAAAATTCGCCCAATGAAACTGGTCATGAATGCAGGCAATGGCGCTGCAGGACATGTGGTCGATGCGATTGAGCAAAAATTCAAAGCTCTGAATATCCCTGTTGAGTTTGTCAAAATTCACAATGATGCCGATGGCACCTTCCCCAATGGTATCCCCAACCCCATTTTAGTGGAAAACCGTGATAGCACCCGCAATACCGTATTAGAGCATCAAGCCGACATGGGCATTGCGTGGGATGGTGACTTTGACCGCTGTTTCTTATTCGATGAAAAAGGCCAATTTATTGAAGGCTATTATATTGTCGGCTTATTGGCACAGGCATTTTTACTCAAACAAGCAGGCGAGAAAATCGTGCATGACCCACGTTTAGTCTGGAATACCTTTGATGTGGTCGCTCAATATCAGGGTGAAGCGATTCAATCTAAATCTGGGCATGCCTTTATTAAAGATGTAATGCGTGAACACAATGCTGTTTACGGCGGTGAAATGAGTGCACACCACTATTTTCGTGATTTTGCCTATTGTGACAGCGGCATGATTCCTTGGTTATTGGTGCTTTCTGTGTTGTCTGAAACAGGAGAATCGCTATCGAGTCTGGTCGAAGAAATGATTGCCAAGTTCCCATGTTCGGGGGAAATTAACTTTAAAGTGGCCGATACTCAAGCCACCATCCAAAAAATCTTTGAGCATTATGCCAGCCAAAACCCATCGATTGATCAAACCGATGGCGTGAGTCTTGACTTTGGGGCATGGCGTTTGAATGTACGTGCGTCAAATACCGAGCCATTATTGCGCTTAAATATTGAAAGCCGTCGTGACCACAATCCACGCCCGATGCAGGACTATGTGGATGAGTTGACGCAACTCATTCAAGCTTAATCTGAAAAATCAAAGCAATATAAAAATGGGAGTCAAAACTGACTCCCGTTTTTATGCTCTAAACCTTGTGGCTGAGTGTATAGCTAGAATCATTCATCTTGACGATAACCATTCGGATTCTGCTTTTGCCAGTTCCAACTATCGGCCAACATATCTTCTAAGCCATATTGTGGTGTCCAGCCCAGTTCTTGCACGGCACGGCTGTTATCTGCAAAAGACGTAGCCACATCACCTTCACGACGTGGTGCAAACTCAAATGCCACCTGCACACCATTGACCTGTTCAAAAGTATTTTTGACTTGGAGCACCGAAATCCCATTGCCTGTACCAATATTCCAAGCACGGCAACCCTGTGCAGTCAAACGGTTATTCAAAGCACATAAATGTGCATTAGCCAAATCGACCACATGAATATAATCTCGCACACCAGTACCATCTGGCGTGTCATAATCCTGCCCAAAAATCGACAGTTTTTCACGACGTCCTACCGCTACTTGTGTCACATAAGGCATTAAATTATTTGGAATGCCTTGTGGGTCTTCGCCTATGCATCCACTTTTATGTGCCCCCACAGGGTTAAAATAACGCAATAATGCAATCGACCAACGCTCATCAGCAAGGGCTGCTTTTTGTAAAAGCTGTTCTACTATCAGTTTGGTATAACCATAGTTATTGCTTGGCATGCCCGTTGGCATCTCTTCATTCAACGGCGAAATATTGGCTTCATCATACACCGTGGCCGATGAACTAAACACCAGTTTAAACACATGCGCACGTTGCATCGCCTGAACCAGACTAATTGAACCTGCAATGTTGTTGTCAAAATAGCTCAGTGGAATTTGTTGGCTTTCTCCCACTGCTTTGAGTCCTGCGAAATGAATCACTGCATCAATTTGATGTGCAGCAAACACAGCATCCAAAGTAGCAGCATCACGAATATCGCCCTGAATAAAATACAAGGTTTTGCCAGTCAGTTGCTGCACCCGCGCCAATGACTCTGCCGAGCTATTGGACAAATTATCTAGCACCACCACGCTGTGCCCTGCATTCAGCAACTCGACACAGGTATGTGAACCAATATAGCCAGCACCGCCTGTTACTAAAATATTAGCCATCTATTTTTCCTAATAAAATTTTTAATAAACCTTGAGTCGATGCATCGAGTGCCGATAAGTCCTGTTGCTGCCCATTTAAAATAGGCAAGAGCTGATTGGCAATTTCTTTGCCTTTTTCTACACCCCATTGGTCAAAAGGATTGATATTCCACAGCACTGATTGCACAAAGACTTTATGTTCATACAGGGCAATCAACATGCCCAAGCTATACGGATTGAGTTCTTGCAATAAAATACTGCTACTTGGCTGATTACCACTGTACTGCTTATATGCAGCTAAGCCATCTAATTCCTGCTGATCTAAAGCCTGATTACCAAAGGCCAAAAGCCGCGATTGTGCCAAACAGTTGGATAAGGCCAAATGATGTTGCTCTACTAAAGCCTCGGCATTTTCAGCATAGGTAAACTGATTGGCATTATAACGCTGCACAGGAGCAATAAAATCACAACTGACCGCATGCGTCCCTTGGTGCAGCAATTGATAAAACGCATGCTGTGCATTCGGCCCAACCTCGCCCCAAACAATCGGGCAAGTATCCAAGCTAACAGCCTTACCATTACGCTGAATTGACTTGCCATTCGATTCCATTTCTAATTGCTGTAAATACGAAGCGAAGTATTTTAAACGTCCATCATAAGGCAAGACCGCATGAGTCTGAATATTCAGGAAATTATTATTCCATACCCCCAGCAAGCCCATCAGCACTGGGATGTTCTGATCAAATGCAGCCGTTTGAAAATGCTGATCAACCGCATGTGCACCTGCTAAAAACCGCTGAAAACCCGCAACGCCAATGGTCAGGGCAATCGGTAAGCCAATACACGACCATAACGAATAGCGACCACCCACCCAATCCCAAAGCAAGAGCTGATTTTCAGGGCAAATGCCCCAAGCAGTCATTTTATCGGCTTTGGTGGATACCCCAATAAAGTGATGTTTCAGAATTTGCGCATGTGTACCCAAAGCCTTTTCTAGCCATTGTTTCACCGTTTGCGCATTGGATAAGGTATCAATAGTGCCAAAAGACTTGGACGAAATAATAAATAAAGTAGTTTCAGGACGCAGACGATGCAGCAATTCAGATAGCTGGCTGCCATCCATGGTGGACACAAAATGTACATTCAGTGGTTTTTCAGTTGCCACTTTAAAATCAGATAAGGCTTGGGTCACCATCAACGGGCCTAAATCTGAGCCCCCCACACCAATATTAACCACATCCTGAATCACTTCACCCGTGGCACCACGGTATTGGCCTGCATGGATTTTTTCCACCAAGGCATACATACGCTCAAGCTGGATATGGACTTGCTCAGTCAATGCAGCGTAAGCATCAGTCTGATCGGAAGCACTAGCTGCTGGGCTGGTCGCAGGCAAACGCAAGGCCCAATGCATCGCATCGCGTTGTTCAGTATAGTTGATTTTCTCTGGGCCTGTTGCCGTTGAAAATAAACGTCCAATCCACTCAGCAAGCTGATTCTGCTGTGCAAACTGAACCAGGGTCTGCAATACCTTGGCATCAATCCGATGCTTGCTATAGTCAAACAGCACACTGTCCAAAGCCACCGAGAAACGCTGAAAACGCTGCGGATCTTGAGCAAACAGCTGATTTAAATGCAGTTGCTGAAACTGATGCTGCAATTGTTTTAACTGCGACAAGGCATTGTCATTTGGGGAGATCGAGCTTTGCGTCTGTGGCATTGTGCTGCGAATCATTAGCGACCGACTCCCATATAAGCAAAACCTTGTGCCTTCACAAATTCAGGATCATAAATATTACGACCATCCAAAATCAGCGGATGCTGCATCTGCTGCAACAAAGTTGGATAATCCAAACTCCAATATTGTTTCCACGCGGTCAGCACACACAATGCCGATGCACCTTCGACGGCTTGATATTGGTCTGTACATAAAATCAGATCATCGCGCTGACCATACTGTGCCACAATTTCAGGTAAGGCTTGTGGGTCGTGCAATTTGACCGTCACACCCTGCGCCCACAACGCAGGCAACATCACATGAATGGGAGAATGTTGCACCCGTGCGGTATTTTCTTTAAAGGCTGCGCCCCAAATCGCCACGGTTTTACCGTTTAAATCGCCCTGATAATAATTCCAAAGCTTTCTAAACAAAAGTTCTTTTTGTTGTTCGTTAATGTCCCAGACCTGCGCCAACAGCTGACTTTTCACCCCTGTGGTGGATACGGTACTAGCCAGAGTCTGAATATCATGACTAAAGTTTTCACCACCAAACCCCGCACCAGGATACATATACGATGCACCAATACGGCTATCTGCCGCCATGCCCTGCCGCACATGCTCAATATCAATTCCCAGTTTTTCTGCCACCACCGCCAAGTCATTGATATAACTAATACGGGTCGCCAACATGCCTGAAATACTCAGTTTAGTAAATTCAGCATCCAGCACGGGTATAAATAGATATTGCTGTGCACGTGGAAATAACGGTCGCAACAGTTCTTGCAGTTTGACCTGCGCACGTGGACTTTCACAACCCACCGTGAGTTGCTGTGCGCGGGTCATACTTTGAATGGCATTGCCCTCTTGAATCATGTCGGGCAAATAAATCCAGTCATCTTGTGGCAAGATTTTTTGCAGCCGCTGTGTGCCATTTAAACCCAAAGTCGAGGCATTGATCATCAATTTAGGGTGAATGATCGGACGTTGTTGCAACTGCCCCAAAACGGTTAAGGCGTGTGCTTCTTCAGTCGGGTTCAAACTGAGTAGATAGACATCCACATCTAAAGGCAATGCAGCAAAATCACAATAGTGTAAAAAGCCCTTGCTGCATTGTTGTTGTAATAACAGGCTCAAGGCTTGGTCTTGAAAGCTGAGATGTTGCTGTTCGAGTGGATGGGCAGCATCCTGAAAGATATCGCACCAATAGACTTGATGCCCACATTCTGCCAAGAGTGCAGACATCACGCCTGCATAGAGGGTTTTTCCAAAGACTGCGACTTTCAAAATGTGTTCCTGCGGTATTGGGTTAACAGTGTTATTTTGTTTCTATCTTGAGAGGAATTTTCATCACCCTCAATTTTTACACCTTTAAGATTCAATCTTTAACTCTTGAATCATGGCTTTAAAATCATCGCCTAATTTTGGATGATCGAGCCCATAATGCAACACTGCTTTTAAGTAACCCAACTTGCTACCACAGTCAAAAGTTTGACCTTTCATACGATATGCTTCAACTGTATCGGTTTGTTGTAGCATTGCAATCGCATCGGTCAGTTGGATTTCATTGCCCGCACCTTTTGGTGTTTGCTCAAGTAATTGCATAATTTTCGCAGGCAAAATATAGCGACCCACCACAGATAAATTTGATGGTGCAGTACCAACCACTGGCTTTTCTACAATGCCTTGCATTTGGATGCTTTGACCTTCTGCAGGTGTAGATGCAACATCGACAATCCCATATTGATCGACCATATGATCAGGCACAGCTTCGACCATAATCTGTGATGCTTGAGTTTCATCAAAACGTTGAATCATCAAACTTAAATCATTGCGTTCTGATGAATCTTTAACAAGAACATCCGGTAAAAGAACTGCAAAATCATCTTCACCTACAACCGCTTTTGCACAGAGTACAGCATGACCTAAACCTAAGGGTTGTGGTTGGCGTACACTAATCACGCTCACATGAGACGGTAAAATTTCGGTAATTTCTTTGAGTAAATCAAATTTTTTCTTAGATTCTAAAGTGGTTTCTAACTCAAAATTACGGTCAAAATAATTTTCAATTGAAGCTTTGGAAGAATGTGTCACTAAGATAATTTCTTCAATACCCGCAGCAACTGCCTCACGCACCACATATTCAATCGCAGGGCGGTCAACAACAGTCACCATTTCTTTTGGAATAGACTTACTTGCAGGTAAAAAACGGGTACCTAGACCTGCAACAGGAAGAATGGCTTTTTTGATCATAATGTATATAAATGAATAAAACTTAAATTAAGATGATTTTACTTCATCATGCTTTTCTTTTGGTTCATTTCCTTCAAATAAAGAAGGACCTACATGCCCTAGCGCATTAATGCCTTCGCGCTTCAGCATAACTTTCACTGTTTTGAGCATGATTTTAAAATCCACCCAAATGTTATGATGATCTACATACCAAACGTCACATTTGAAACGTTCTTCATAATCCAGTTCATTACGACCACTGACTTGTGCTAAGCCAGTCATCCCTGGGCGTACTTCTAAGCGACGGGCTTGCTCAGGTGAATACAACTCAACAAAATCTTTTAACATCGGACGTGGCCCAACCACGCTCATATCACCTTTAATCACATTAAAGAGTTGAGGCATTTCATCCAAACTTGTAGAGCGTAGCTTCTGACCAAATGGCGTGATGCGATCTTCGTCAGGCAAAGGGTTACCATTTTTGTCAACAGCATCTTTCATTGACCTGAACTTAATCATTTTAAAAAGTTTACCGTCTTTACCAGGTCTTTCTTGAAGAAAGAAAATTGGTGAGCCTAAATTTTGACGAACCTTAACCACTCATTGTCAATATAATACCACCCGGGCCAATGATAGCATGAACTAATTGTCCTGCTGAAAGCCATAATAATGGCATATATGCTTCTTGATACTCTTGACCAAAAATCAAAACTATTAGTCTATCACCAAATAATAAAAAGAAAGTAAAACCCAACAAAGCAATTAGTGAAGAGAATTTTGCACTTCTTTTAGCTAATTTACATATATCCATAATTTTTTGTTCAGCTGAAAACTTTGATATATGAGGAGCAATAATAGTATTCATAGCTGTTACTCCAACAATAACCAACATAGCACCCTGAACAGCTATTTTGTATATACCAACCTCACTTGCAGTTGGCTTTGTTGCACAAAGATTTGAA
>LSQX01153667.1_pt2 | contig 10185 bp, 8 predicted proteins | sample 654561 | NCBI WGS metagenome assembly LSQX01 (sample SAMN04489861, study PRJNA283612) | anaerobic digester metagenome | isolation source: 4 biogas reactors fed with cattle manure at either 37C or 55C with and... | place: Denmark: Kongens Lyngby | collected 2014
TTTGAGCTGTCTGTCCGCATAGGAGCGGGAGCGTTTGTCTGCGGCGAAGAAACAGCCTTGATGAACTCTGTGGAGGGACGTCGCGGTGAACCGGTTCAGAAACCGCCTTTCCCGTCGGAACGTGGTTTATTCGGGAAACCGACTGTGATCAACAATGTTGAGACATTCGGAAACGTCGCAGCGATTATCCGTAACGGTTCTAGTTGGTTCTCCCAGATTGGGACACCTAACAGCACCGGCACAAAAGTCTTTGCCCTGGCTGGTGATATCCAAAATACGGGCATCGTCGAAGTGCCGATGGGGATCACGCTGGGCGAAGTCATCTTTGACATCGGCGGCGGTATTCCAAAAGGTAAACGATTTAAAGTAGCGCAGACTGGAGGTCCATCCGGCGGTTGCCTGACCCGTGAACATCTGAACACACCGATCGATTACCAGTCGCTGGTTGAACTGGGCGCCATCATGGGATCGGGCGGGTTGATCTGTATGGATGAAGATACCTGCATGGTCGATGTTGCCCGCTTTTTCATGGAGTTTGTTCAGGAGGAATCCTGTGGAAAGTGTGTCGCCTGTCGTCTTGGTACGAAACGGATGCTGGAAATTCTGGAACGGATAACGCAGGGCAAAGGTGTTGAAGGTGATGTCGAGCAGCTGATCGAGCTTGGTGAGACGATCAAGGAGACAGCGCTGTGCGGGCTGGGCCAGACTGCACCGAATCCTGTCTTGAGCACCATCAAGTATTTCCGGGACGAGTATGATGAACATATTCGCAACCATTATTGCCGCGCTGGCGTCTGCCAGAACCTTTTCCTGTCTCCTTGTGAAAATGCCTGTCCGGCGGGTGTCAATGTTCCGGGTTATATCGCGTTGATTGCGGCGAACCGCCCTGTCGATGCCTATCACCTGATTCGTCAGGAAAATCCCTTCCCGGCGATCTGCGGACGTGTCTGCACCCACCCCTGTGAAAGCCGGTGCCGCCGTGCGCAGATAGATGATCCGCTGGCCATTGTTGATTTAAAACGCTATGCGGCTGATGAAGCGCTGAAGAGCTATAAACCGGCGGTTGATCTCGTGTTCCCGAAAAAGGGGAAATCAGTTGCCATCATCGGTGCCGGACCATCCGGACTGACGTGCGCCTATTACCTGGGCCGGCTGGGTTATACAGTCGAAGTGTTTGAGACGCAGCCGGTTGCCGGGGGCATGCTTGCGTTCGGTATTCCGGAATACCGGTTGCCCAAGCAAGTTCTTGAACGGGAGATCCAGTCTATCTGCCAGGTTGGCATCACGCTGCACACCGGAATGGAAATCGGAAAAGAAGTGTCGTTCGAAACACTCAGGAAGGATCACGACGCGATCTACATCGCCACAGGGACCCAGCATTCACGAAAAGTCGGTGTGCCGGGTGAAGATATGAAGGGCGTCTATCACGGCCTGGATTTCCTGAGAGACGTCAATCTGGGCGCACCGGTCAGCATTCAGGGTGTTGTCGCCGTTATCGGCGGCGGGAGTACCGCGATGGATGCTGCACGGGTCGCAAAGCGTCTGGGTGCCACTGAGGTTCATATTCTGTACCGCCGTTCAATTGAGGACATGCCGGCAGATAAACGTGAAATTCATGAGGCGATGGAAGAAGGCATTCAGATACACGAACTGGTTCAGCCCATTTCGTTTGAAGGACGTTCGCGCGTCGAGAAAGTCGTATGCAAACGCATGAAACTCGAAGGATTCGATCGGGAGGGACGCAGAAAGCCCGTCGCGATTCCCAATGAAACCATCATCTATGACGTTGATCTGGTGATTCCAGCTGTCAGCCAGTACTCTGATTTGCCATTTGTCAAACGAGATGATGTTGAAATGACAGATTGGGGAACCTTTATTATTGACCGTGAGACGCATAAAACAACGATGGACGGTGTCTTTGCCGGTGGTGATGTTGTGCGCGGAGCGGATGTGGTGATAACGGCAATCGCAGATGGCAAACAGGCTGCCCGTTCAATCGATCTGTTTCTCGGTGGTGACGGCGTTCTCAACAAAGGGGAACCGATTGAGATTCCTCAACCGATGGACGATCCGGATCTGCTTGAACACGAACGATTTGGTATGAAATGCCTTGATCCGGAGGAGCGCTGCCACTCGTTTGATGAAGTGTTCGCCGGGTTTCACAAATTAAATGCCATAGCAGAAGCGATGCGCTGCCTTCGCTGTGACCGGCGTTAAAGGAGGACGACAGATGTTTGAATTAACAATGAACAGCCAGACCGTGACCGCTGAGCCAGGGGAGACGATTCTAGAGGTTGCTGTAAGGCATCACATCAAGATCCCCACATTGTGTTATTTAAAGGACAAACACAAGATCGGTTCCTGCCGGATTTGCGTCGTTGAAGTTAAAGGTTCAAAAAATCTGATGGCGTCTTGTGTGACACCTGTATCAAAGGGCATGGTCATAGAAACACATTCACCGCGCGTTCGAAAAGCCCGCAAAATGCTCTATGAGCTGATGTTGTCAGATCATCCAGCAGACTGCCTTCACTGTGAACGAACCTCAGACTGTGAGTTCAGGCAGCTCGGTGAAATCCTCCAGGTTGATCAGTCCCGGTTTACCGGCCAGCGCTCTAAAAATTTCAACGACACCTCAAGTGCCGCGATCGTGCGGGATAACAACAAGTGCATCTTGTGCCGCCGATGCGTGACGGTCTGCAATGAGATACAGCATGTTGGTGCGCTGAACGTCCAGAACCGTGGGTTCGCCACGGAAATCAGTCCAGGCTCCGATCTCCTGCTTGGGACAGCTGTCTGCGCTGCCTGCGGACAGTGTACACTGGTCTGTCCGGTTAATGCGCTGCATGAACAGGATACGACCGCTGATTGCTGGAAAGCACTGGCTGACCCGGAAATAACGGTGGTGGTGCAGACAGCACCAGCTGTCAGATGCGCACTGGGAGAACCGTTCGGCATGCCAGCCGGTTCCCTGGTAACGGGAAAAATGGCGGCGGCCTTGCGGCGACTTGGATTTGACGCCGTATTCGACACCAATTTTACCGCTGATCTGACCATTCTCGAGGAAGGTTACGAACTGCTGGGGCGTCTGGCAGCTGCGGCACTCGAACGCGGCGACATAACAGCTGAACATCTGAGCAAGTTGAACCTGCCGGAGCATCTGCCTGACCCTGTTCTGCCGATGATAACCAGCTGCAGTCCCGGATGGATCAAATATGCTGAACACTTCTACAGTGATTATCTGGCACATCTTTCCACCTGTAAATCACCGCACATGATGCTTGGAGCCCTGACCAAAACCTGGTATGCCGATCAGATCGGCATCGATCCGGCGAAACTATTTGTCGTCTCGATTATGCCCTGTACCGCCAAAAAATATGAGGTGGTTCGTCCCGAATTGACACAGGACGGGTTCGCCAACGTTGACGCAGTTCTGACGACACGAGAACTGGCGCGCATGATCCAGGAGGCAGGCATTGATTTTGTTCACCTGCCGGATGAGGATTTTGACACGCCCATGGGCATGTCAACCGGTGCAGCGGATATTTTCGGAGTCACCGGCGGTGTGATGGAGGCTGCTCTGCGTACCGTATATGAGGTCGTGACCGGACGGGAGCTCCCGTTTGAGCTGCTGCATGTTCAGCCGATCGTAGGCCTCGATCGCATCAAGAGCGCTTCCTGTACATTCTCAAATGTCAAACCTGAATGGTTTTTTCTCGAAGGCGTCGAAGCGAAAATTGCCGTAACAAGCGGGCTGGCTGGTGCGTCAGAACTAATGGAGGAAATCAGGGCGGAAAGAAGCCCCTATCTGTTCATCGAAATCATGGGATGTCCTGGTGGCTGCATCAGCGGCGGCGGACAACCGCGTCCTGCTGATGAAACAGTGCGGGAAGCACGTCTGCGTGCCATGTACGCAGAAGATGAGGGCAAACCGATCCGTAAATCCCATGAAAATCCAGATGTGATGAAACTCTACGAGGCGTTTCTCGGCCAGCCTGGCGGTGAAGTCTCGCACCATCTTCTGCATACGCACTATACGGTACGGAACCGCTATTAAAAAACGGATTCGCATCGCGGATCACAGCATGTTGGGATGTCCGGTATCAGGGAGGAACCCGGCCGGACATCCCTTTTACCTGCCGTTATCAGATCGGCAACCGAAAAATAGGGCCGACTGTTTTCTCGTTGACAAGTTCTGTGAAGTGTCTTATCCTGTGGCACAGATCAGTATACGAGGAGAAATACCATGAAAGCGTATGATTTCGATACATTGTACCCTCGCCGCAATATAGGAGCCGGTAAATGGCGATTACTCAACGATCCGGCAACTGAAGCCAATCAAGCTGTCTTCCCGTTCTCAGTTGCCGATATGGATTTCAAGGCAGCACCCGAAATCTGTGATGCCCTGCATGAGGCCGCAGATTTTGCCATCTACGGGTATTTTTCGCCGGAACCGGCCTATTACGAGGCGATCTGTAATTGGCAGATGCGTCGCTATGGATTTGCCTGCCAACCGGAATGGCTCGTTCAGGTACCCAACATTGTCTATGCGCTGTATCAGCTGGTTCGTACATTCAGCGAGCCCGGTGATGGTGTCATCGTTCAGACTCCGGTCTACGCTCCGTTCTTTCACGCAGTTGAGAGGCAGCAGCGTCGTCTTGTCATCAATCCGCTTTTGGAACAGGACATGCACTACACCATTGATTTTGACGATCTGGCTGTGAAAGCGGCTGATCCCACAGTGCGACTGATGATTCTCTGCAGCCCGCACAATCCGGTCGGGCGTGTCTGGACGCGCGAAGAACTGCTGGCGATTATTCGCATCTGCCAGCAGCATGATGTCCTGCTGATCGTGGATGAAATCCATGCCGACCTGGTATTTGAACCACATCGACATACCGTTCTGGCTTCTCTCGACGACGAAATTGCTGATAACTGCATGATCTGTACGGCTCCGAGCAAAACATTCAATCTGGCCGGATTATCCGTTGCCAACCTGATCATTCCAAACGAAACAATGCGCCGACGCTATCTCGCCTCTGAAAACCAGATCGGTATTCATGGTGCCAATTACTTTGGCACAGTAGCCTGCCAGGCAGCCTATGAAAAAGGTGAACCGTGGTATCTTGCCCTGATGTCCTATCTGGCCGGCAACAAAGATATTTTTGCCAAAACGGTGCGGCACCAACTACCGCAGTTCAGAATTACACCGCTGGAAGGTACCTATCTTGGGTGGATCGATATGCGGGCGTTGGGACTTTCTGAACAGGAACGTCTGAGCTGGTTAAAAGCCGCCGATCTGCATTTTGTAACAGGATCATTTTTTGGTGATGCAGGCATTGGATTTGAGCGAATCAATCTGGCTCTGCCAAGGCCTGCTTTACAGGCTGGTCTGGATCGCCTGATCGACGCCGTTGAGAAATTGACATAAGTATTCATAAAAAACAAAAACGGGCGAATCACTTGCAAAGAGGATCCGCCCGTTTTGTTTTAACCCCGTAATTACAGAGGGAAGAGAATGCCCGACAGATAAATGACACCCGTCATGGTGAAAGCGCTGAGAACCGTCGAGATGATGACAACCTGGGTCGCAAAGTTCGGGTGATTGTTTTTCTCCACAGCGATCAACGCTGTATTTACAGCCGTCGGTACGCTGGATGAAATCAACAAAACCTGTGCGACAAGTCCGTCGAGCCGGAACAACAGGATGAAGCCTAAAGCGAGCAGCGGACCGATGATCAGCCGGGTAAAAACTGCAAGATAGACTTGCTTGTTATTGAGACGTACATGACTTTTGGCGAGCTGGATACCCAGCGAGAGCAGAGCGATAGGCACCAGTCCGTTGCGGCCGTAATTCAAAACCGGCCAAATCGGTAATCCGCGAATGTCGTAATCGACCAGTTTCAGAAGCAGTGCCAGCGGCACCATGTAGACAGTCGGCATCTTAAAGATGTTGAGAATAGCCTTTCCGGCCGATGTATGCGCGCGGCCGGCGTTGATGAAGCCGATCGTGTTGATACTGACATTCTGGATAACATAGACCATGACCTGGAATGTTAAAGCAAGTGATAAATAAGGTGTCGCGCCATCGATCAGATAGCGTCCGGTACTGTATACGAGTGTAATCAGCGGGATGCCGATATTTCCAGAATTATAAAACATCACAGCATTCTGAAAAGAATACTTCTGACTGTCGTCGCTGCGATTGAGTCTTGCCATCAGGCCGCTGATCAGATAATTCGCCACAATCAGGAGAATCGCGATAGCGAGCACCTTGACTGCATCCAGCTCAATATCCGTCTCGTATAGATTGACAAAACTGAACGCCGGTACAAAAATATAAAAATTTAGTTTTGTCAGTGTATTCATCTGCAGATCGAACTTTTTCTCGAGTATAAAACCGAGGCCGATCAACAGGAAAATGGGCAGGATATTCTGGATCAGAATATGCAGGATGATGGACATTTGTTTACTCCTTCAGATCGATGATACCGGGCTGTCAAACAAATCAGGCTTGCAGATAATGGCATGAATTTTCGTATCGAGAAGGTGTGCTGATGTTCCCGGGGTGAGGATTATTGAAGCGTCAGCACCGCGACCGGACCCGCCGATTGCGATGATGGGCTGGCCGAACGCAACCAGACCGGCATCTCTGGCCATCAGGCTGATTTCAACAGCGACTTTGATCCCCTGGCCAAAGAGCCTCAAGGTGGCCGCAACAACTTCTGTGTGACTGATACCACCGAACGTCTGTGAAAAGCAACGTTCTGCGCCTGACAGGGCGTGTCCTGCTGTCAAGATCCGGCAGCCATGGTCGAGAAGCCTCTGGCGCTGCTCATCAGGGAGTTCATTGTGACAGCCGGCTTTAAATTCTGTGACATGCGTAACGCAGATGATCTGCAACGGCAACGATCGTTTTTCACTGGCTTCTATCAGCGAAAGTGCTGTCTCCCCGGTGTTGCTGGCGACAACGATCTGAGAAATCCCGTGGCGCTCCACTGCGTTTAAGGATAAAGCAATCGTTTCCTGTGTGTAAAGAGGACCTCTACCCGCGAATCCTTTCATAAAACCAGCTCCTTAACAGCTTTTTAAAGACAGACCTGATAATCCGATTTCTCTATTGTACTGGAGGTCCATGAGCAGCGCAAGTAAACAGATAGTCGGCAGCACAACCGTCGGCAGCACAACTGAACCTGGGGCAATCTTAAGCGCTTTTACTTGTCGGATGATGATGAATATTATACGATAACGTTATGTATGATTCGTAATCGTAATCCAGAATTGTGTGAGTCCCAACAAATTCAGGAGGCAATGGCCATGACAGATCTTGAAACGCGCGTATGCCAGGAAGCAGATCAGCTGCAACAGGAGCTGTATGACGCTTTGTCCTGCCTTGTCCGGCAAAACACAGAGAATTTTTCAGATCATGGTAATGAACGGAACATCGTGCCTTGCCTGAGAGACTTATGGAGCCGACTTGGCCTCGAAGCAGATGTTTTTTCACCGCTCAGCCTGCCCGGGTTCACGACGCATGAAGCCTATCTGCCTGGCAATCATCTGGAAGACCGGCCGAATGTCTGTGCTGTGTGGCCGGGTACAGAAGGCAATCGGCGTGTGATGGTGGCCGGGCATAGCGATACCGTTCAAATCGGCGATGAAAGCAAATGGTCTGTACCGCCGCTTGGTGGTCTGATCAAGGACGGTAAAATCTGGGGTCGCGGAGCAGTCGACAACAAGAAAGCCATCGCCATCGGCTGGTTTATTGTTCGCGTGCTGCAATCCTGTGGTATCCGATTGAGAGATGACCTGGTCCTTGCGGCCTACTCGGATGAAGAGGCAGGGGGCGGACATGGTGCGCTTGCAGCTGCTCTCAAATATCCGTCTGATCTCTATCTGAATCTCGATGGATCCGGCGGCACCATTTTTACCCATGGTTCAGGCGGCGGACTTTTCGAGGTCGGTTTTAAACTGCGTCATCCGACAGAAACCGCTGAACCCGTGTATCGCGCATTAGAAACGTTTATTAAGGCGTTACGCCAATTTGGCAACCGCCGGCGTGAGGAACTTAATGCACATCCGATGTTCAGCGGAAGCGTTGCAGCGGATCAGGCATTTCGGCTTAACCACGTGCTGGTCGGCGGTACAGGCGGTACTGATATGAGAAGCGCAACTGTCAATTTTATGTTCTACTCGCTGATGAAAAAAGCGGATATTGAACGAGAGCTTAAACGACTGGTCGACGATCTCAAGCCGGACATGGATCGTCTGGATGTTGATATGACACCGGTCAAGCACACGTCCCGCTATTTTCTGCCGGTTACACCTGATCATCCCATACCGGCTGCTGAGCTGTTTAATGATTGTATTGAAGCGGTTACCGGGAATCCGGCACCGGTGAGGGGACATAACCTGTCTGATTTGCCGATGTTTTATTATTATGGCAAAGGTGATGTCTTCAATTATGGCGTCGGCGGTCATTTTGCTGAAACGGGTGGTGCACATCAGGTTGATGAACGTCTGGACTGCGCTGAATTTCTGAAAATGGCCCAGACCGTGCTGCTCTTTCTTCTGCGTTTTTCCGGATAAGCTGGAAACGTGATCAGACAGAAATTTGCTTAGAGGCAATCCGCGTTGCTGGTGTTGACAGCCTGTGGGAATCTTTCCTATAATATCAATACGCGCGCGGGATTAACTCAGTGGTAGAGTGTCACCTTGCCAAGGTGAAAGTCGCGAGTCCGAATCTCGTATCCCGCTCCAGCAAGCCGGCTGCAGGCCGGCTTTTCTTATGCGGTACGTTAAGATAAACCGTACCGGGCGGTTAGCGCCTGGTTCATTTTGTTTTTGACCGTGATCGATTATAATAAAGTCACTGAAGGACTTTTCATTATTTATACAGTCGGTTTTCAACCACACCGGAGGCCGGCCGTCAATAAGCAAGGATGGCTTAGCCATCAAACAGATGCCGGAGGTAACCATGGCGCCTTTGAATTTAAAAACGATCGTTCAGGAATTCAATCTGGAAATTGTCGCAGATTACGGCCGTTTCGAAGATATTGTGGTGTCCGTGGCGGACGTCACTCGCCCGGGCTTACAGCTGGCCGGCTATTTCGACCATTTCGGTGCTGATCGGATTCAGGTCTTCGGAAACATGGAGACGGCCTTTCTGTCACGATTGTCATCCGAAGATCGTCTGGCCCGGCTGGATGCCCTTTTTGAAAAAGGGATTCCCTGTCTGATTCTGACGCGGAACCACGAGGCGTCACCCGAACTGATCAGATGCGCACAGAAGTACTCGATTCCGGTTCTGAGGACCGAACAGATAACCGCTCAATTTATTAGTTCGCTCGTCAAATTCCTCAACGTGGAACTCGCGCCCAGGACGTCGATGCACGGCGTTCTAATCGAAGTCTATGGCGAAGGCATCCTGATCCTTGGTGAGAGCGGCGTCGGTAAATCAGAGACAGCGCTCGAAGTTGTCAAACGTGGACATCGTCTGATCGCCGATGATCTGGTTGAAATCCGGCGTGTTTCGGATACAACGCTGCTCGGGCGCGCACCTGAAATCATCCGCCATCTGATTGAGATCCGTGGTATCGGTATTCTCGACGTCAAGGAATTATATGGTGTTTCATCCGTCAAAATGCAGGAGAACATCCATTTTGTGATCAATCTGGAATTGTGGGATGAGAAAAAACAATACGAGCGTCTGGGCGTCCATGAAGAAACCACGGATATACTTGGCATCTCCGTACCGTCTATCACGATACCGGTCCGTCCCGGTCGAAATCTTGCGATAATTGTCGAAGTTGCTGCCATCAATTTCCGCCAGAAGTCAATGGGATATAATGCCGCCAAAGCACTGACTGACCGTGTCTTCGGACCGAATTTCAAGTAAGAGGACGCTATGCCATCAAGAACCATCATCAACAGTCGACTCCGTTCACAACTGATTCAGGCTATCGGCTCTTCCGCAAGACTTACATTCGATGAACCCATGAGCAGGCATACGACATTTCGAATCGGCGGATCAGCAGATGCTTTTTTTGAACCTGAGAATGAATCGGAAATCATTCGTGCCCTGCAGTACTGCGCAGGACAAGAGATACCGGTTACCCTGATCGGCAACGGTTCCAATCTGCTTGTTTCAGATCATGGCATTCGCGGACTGGTGCTGTCGGTCGGTCAGCC
>LSQX01014365.1_pt1 | contig 10184 bp, 10 predicted proteins | sample 654561 | NCBI WGS metagenome assembly LSQX01 (sample SAMN04489861, study PRJNA283612) | anaerobic digester metagenome | isolation source: 4 biogas reactors fed with cattle manure at either 37C or 55C with and... | place: Denmark: Kongens Lyngby | collected 2014
CCATCATAAACTGAATATGTTATCATTATATGACGAAAAAAATATATTACTGTCGCAATGAGCTGCCGGATAGGCAACTCCGATCCGGCGCGGCAGGGGAGACGGCGACATGATCGAGAAAATCCTGCAGGAAGAGTTTCTGCTTGAGGAACAGCAGGTCCGGCAGGTGTTGGCCCTGATCGACGCGGGCAACACCATCCCTTTTATTGCCCGGTACCGTAAAGAGCAGACCGGAAATCTGGATGACCAGACCCTGCGCCGCATGGCCGGACGCCTGGAACAGCTGCGGGCTCTGAGCGCACGAAGGGAAGAAGTGACCCGGCTGATCGATGAACAGGGCTCTTTGACTCCGCAGCTGGCCGCAGCACTCGCAGGAGCAACGACCAGGGCGGAACTCGATGACTTGTACCGGCCTTTCAGGCCGAAAAGAAAGACGCGCGCTTCTGTCGCGCGTGAACTGGGCCTGCAGCCGCTGGCTGATTTGCTGCTGGCACAGCAAGCCGACCAAGAGGAACTGGACAAAACCGCCGGCGGTTTGATCAACCCGGATCAGGGCGTTGCCGATCCGGCGGCGGCCTACGAAGGTGCTATGGATATTTTGGCCGAGCAAACCGCCGACCAACCTTGGATTCGCCAACGGCTGCGCCAACAGTTGCTCCGTCACGGGATGTTGGTGAGCAAAGCCAAAACCGATGAAATAACGGTTTACGAGCCATATTATGATTATCAGGAACCTGTCTCGACAATAGCCTCTCATCGTGTGCTGGCCATCAACCGCGGCGAGCGTGAAAAAATCTTAGCGGTCAAGGTTCAAATTGACCCGCAGCCTTTGCTGGAGATCATCAAAGGCCGACTGATTCGTCGTGAATCGGCGTCAGCCCCGTGGTTGGAGCGTGTCGCCGACGATGCGTGGAAACGGTTGCTGCAACCTTCGCTGGAAACCGAAATCCGCAATGCCTTGACCGAAAAAGCCGAGATTCAGGCCATTAAAGTATTCAAATCAAATCTACGCAGTTTGCTGCTGCGGCCTCCGATCCGTGACCGCCGGGTCATGGGTATAGACCCAGGATATCGGACCGGTTGTAAAATAGCCATTGTCGACGCGACCGGGCGTGTGCTGGGCACTGGTGTGATTTACCCGACGCCACCTCAGAATCAAGTCCGTGAAGCGGGCGAGACCGTCCGTCGCCTGATCGAAAAACATCGGGTGGACACCATCGCTATCGGCAACGGCACGGCCTCAAGGGAAACCGAGATCTTTGTTGCGGATTTGATTCGCGAGCAAAAATTAGCGGTTCAATATCTCATGGTCAGCGAAGCCGGTGCCAGCGTTTATTCGGCGTCCCAGCTGGCCGCGGAGGAATTTCCGGCTTTTGACGTTTCACTGCGCAGCGCCGTATCCATCGCCCGCCGCTTGCAGGATCCGCTGGCGGAGCTGGTCAAGATCGAACCACGTTCCCTTGGGGTGGGTCAATATCAGCATGACATAAACAACTCGAAGCTGGACGCATCCTTGGCCGGTGTGGTGGAAGACTGTGTTAATCAAGTCGGTGTCGATCTCAACACCGCATCGTCGGCGCTTTTGTCCTACGTGTCCGGCTTGAGTGCGCCGGTGGCTCGCAACATCGTCGGTTGGCGTGAGAAAAACGGCCCCTTTCCGTCGCGGGCAATACTGTTGGATGTGTCCCGGCTGGGACCGCGCACCTTTGAGCAATGCGCCGGTTTTTTGCGTATCCCCGGAGCCGCAAACCCCTTGGACAATACCGCTGTTCATCCCGAGTCGTACCACAAGGTGGAACAGCTGAGCCAAATGATGGGGATTTCGCCCTCTCCCGCGCTGGCGGATCGCGCCAGACAGCAACATCCCCACGATCTGGCGGCCAAACTCGGGTTGGGTCCATTGACTTTGGCCGATATTCTCGATGCGCTGAGCAAGCCCGGCCGTGACCCGCGGGACGATCTGCCTCAGCCGACGCTGCGCAGCGATGTTCTGGATCTGCACGACCTCAAGCCCGGCATGGTTTTGCACGGCGTTGTGCGTAACGTTGCCGACTTTGGGGCATTCGTCGACATTGGCGTACATCAGGATGGACTGGTTCATATTTCCGAAATGGCCAATCATTTTGTCCAAAACCCTCATGGGATTGTCAACGCCGGCCAACCGGTCAAAGTACGTGTCCTGCGGGTTGACCCGAACCGCAAACGCATCTCGCTTTCGATGAAAGATCTGGACCAGCCATGAAAAAGCATCCGAAAAACAACGCATCCTATAATCCGCCTTCCGGCTGGTTTTACACAATTCTTCGTGGTCTGGCCTGGTTTTTCTGCACCGTTCTGTTCGGTGTCAAAATCCACCGTGATCCGCGTCTGCGGAATTTGCGCGGTCCGCTCATTATCTTGGGCAACCACCCCAGCTATCTTGATCCACTGATCATGGCGATAGCCTTTCGCGGCCGTCGGCTTCATTTTCTGGCGGCCGATTGTTTTTTCAGGAAGCCGTTGCTCAACCGGATACTGACCCGCTTGGCCGCCATTCCCAAAATCCAATTTCACACGGATATGCAGGCGACAAGACGCATGATTCAAGTCCTTCGCCACGGCGGCGGTCTGGCAATATATCCGGAGGGCCAGCGCTCTTTGGATGGCGGTTCCCGTGCCATCGATGATGCCATTGCCAAAATGATCAGCAAGATGCAATGTCCGGTTGCCGTTGTCAACATAGAGGGTGCTTATTTGACCTGGCCGAGATGGTCGAAACGAGGTTTTCGTCCAGGGCGGATAGACGCGCGTGCTTTTTTGTTGTATGAAGCCGCAGATCTGGACAAGCTCTCGGTGGACCAAATAAAACAAGGAATAGAAGAAGCGTTGCATTTTAACGATTACCGCTGGCAGGAAAAACGTCGGGTTGTTTTTCGCAGCCGAGCTCCCGCAAAGGGTCTGCATAATCTTTGTCACCAATGCCCGTCCTGTCGTGGTTTGCTGGCCATGCGGTCCGAGAGGACCGGTTTGACCTGCAGCCGTTGCGGCTATCTTGTCGCAATGGACGCTTGGGGCTTTTTACATGAGGAATCACCGGATCCGGAAAAACGCATTTTTTCGCTTTCCGACCCGTGGCGCTGGCATCAATGGCAGTTGCGGGAAATCAGGGAAATGTTGGCCGACGACCATTTCCATTTGGAATTTCCGGCCACTGTTGATTTGATCGAGCAAGGCGGCCATGTCTCGCCGGCCGGCAGAGGCGTTCTTCGCCTGACCACGGATCAGATGGTTTTTGTCGGACAAGAACCGGTTGAACCGGCGCATGCTCCACTTAACATACAGCTTCCCTACCAAACCCGGATCGGCTTGTCTTTTATTTTCGGTGTCCAATTTGAAATGGCTGTCCGAGAACAGACCTATCGCTTCCGGCCGGAGCCCGGCCAGGCCGTCATATTGATCATTGATGCCATTCTGGCGTCCGGGAATCACCCGGAGCTTGACAAGGACGGCCGGCAAAACGGATAATTCTACCATTACAGTTGGAGGTACAATCATCTGATGAAAGGCTATATCTGGAACACACAGGCCGAAACCATGTCTTGCGAGGAAATGCGCGCTCTTCAGGGCCGGCGCTTGTCTGAATGTGTGCGTCGTGTTTACGGCACGGTTCCTTTTTATACGGAAAAGATGAAGGCCGCCGGCATTCTTCCGGAAGATATTCGAACCCTTGATGACTTGAGCCTTTTGCCCTTTACCGACAAAGAAGATATGCGGGACAGTTATCCATATGGCACCTTTGCCGTTCCTATGGATGATATTGTTCGGATTCATGCGTCGTCCGGCACCACCGGCAAACAAAAAGTGGTCGGCTATACTTGCGATGACATTGAGATGTGGAGCGAATGTGTCGCCAGATGTTTGGCGGCGGTCGGTATGACAAACAAGGATATCCTGCATGTTGCTTATGGCTACGGCCTTTTCACCGGCGGCCTCGGACTGCATTACGGGGCGGAAAAAATGGGTGTTGCGACCATACCGGTTTCCACGGGCAATACCAAACGGCAGATCCAGATTTTGACGGATTTCAGGCCGACCGCATTGGCCTGCACACCCTCCTATGCACTGCATCTGGCTGACGAATTGGCGGCCGGCGGCATCGATAAATCAGCGTTGGCTTTAAGAGTCGGCATCTTTGGCGCCGAGCCTTGGACATTGAACATGAAACAGCAAATCGAGGACAAGCTGGGCATCAAGGCCTTTGATATTTATGGGTTGTCCGAAACCATGGGTCCCGGTGTATCCATCAGCTGTGAGGCCGGTGATTTGCTGCATATTCAATCCGATCACTTTATTGCCGAAGTTGTTGATCCGGCAACCGGTCGACCGTTGCCCGAAGGAGAAATCGGCGAGCTGATTTTTTCCAGCGTCACAAAACAAGGCACTCCGTTGATTCGTTACAACACCCATGACCTGACCCGCCTGTTTTATGGACCATGTGCCTGCGGACGAACCACCGTTCGCATGGACAAGATTACCGGTCGGGCCGATGATATGCTGATCATTCGCGGGGTCAACGTCTTTCCGACGCAGATCGAATCCATCCTGCTTCAATATGGCGAGCTGGAGCCGCACTACATGATTTATGTTGACCGTGTCAACAATCTTGATCGCCTAGAAGTTAAAATCGAGATGACCAAAGCATTCTTTTCCGACTCGATCAAAGACATTGAGCGCATGGAACGTCGCCTCCATGCCGACATACAGTCGACTTTGGGCATCGCCGCCAAAATCACACTGGTCGAACCCCGGTCACTGCCCCGCAGCGAAGGCAAGGCCAAGCGGGTGATCGACAATCGATTACAGTAAGCGGATGACAAATGAATACGGACGACACGCCATCTGATGTCAAAAGTCAATAGGTTTTCTGCTTGGTGTGGGTGGTGTTGATAATCTTTTGCGGATCCATTCCCCCGGCGGCAAAGGTTGTGTCAAACAAGACCCAGCCCGAGCCGTCAATTTTTTTCCAGCTGAAACCGGCGACCACCACCCAGCCCGTTCCCGCAAAATAAACTTCATTCCAGGCATGATACCCGAGCGGTGTCTGCCCGATGACCAGGCGGGTCGGAATGCCCTGGGAGCGGAGCATGGCGCACATCAGGGAGGCATAATCGAAACAGATGCCCTTCCGGGAATTGAAGGTCTTGTCCGGATCGGGAACGTAAACCGTAATCGCGCCACTGGTTATGGAGCTTGCCAGATCGTTATCGTAGCGAATGTTCTTGACAATCCAGTTGTAGACCGCCTCAACCCGGCCGGTAGCGGTATCAATGCCCGAACAGATGCTGGATGCTGTTCGTACACTGGCCGACTGGCGGGAAAAATCGGTCATGAGGGATGCCGCCAGATAGGGACGAAGACTGGAGGACAAATTAACCGGGAAGGTATGCGCGAAAACCTCCCGATAACTGCTGCCGGAAACCTGGGCATAGACGTTGAGCTTGTAATTTCCCTCGCCGAGCTGGAGGGGGATGCCCAGAAATTTTCCCCGATAAAGGATCTCATATTGATAACTTCCGCCGTTGGCGGCTGCGATAACCTTGCAATTGGTTTCCAAAGGAACGCTGCCGGAGGAAACCTTGACCAGGGCGACACCGCGAGAGACGCTGCCGATATCCAACTGGATGCCGCCATCGCTGCTGGCAACGATATTGCTGTTGGTGCCGTAGTCATCCCGGAAAAAGGTGCCATAATTTTTATAGGGGAAAGCCGGATCCGCAGGAGGTACGGGCGTGGCTGTCGGCGGCTTGGTCGGAGCCGTCGTCGGCGTAGGCCTGGGTGTAGACGTGGGCGTCGGTTTAGGCGTTGACGTCGGTCGGGGTGTTGATGTGGGCCAAGGTATCGACGTTGGTCTGGGTGTCGATGTCGGTCTGGGTGTCAGCGTCGGTTCAGGCGTCGATATTGGAGCCGATGTAGGCGTCGGTGGCCGGGTTGGAGCAATCGTTGGTGTCGGAGTAGGATTCTGTGTGATTGGCCCGGTGGTGGCTTCCGACGTTGAGGTGGATTGGGATGGAGATGGTTCTGGTGTGGTCGGTGCTTGTGTCGTGGGTTCCGATGTTAAGTCGGATTGGGATGGAGATGGTTCCGGTGTGGAATCGGTTGTCGTATAGGGTGTTGTACCCGGCTCTGTCGAGGTTGCGGCCGTCGTTTCCGTGTTTTCCGACCCCGGCCGGGTCGGAACAGACGGTACAGGCATAATCTGACAAGAGCCCAAAACAAGTGCCGCCGCAAGCAGCAAAACAAGAAGACCGGAACCGGCGCTTGACCGCTGAATCTTTCGGTTCGGCTTCAGGCAGGATAACTTTTGTCGTGATCTGAACTTAAACAACCGCCATTCTCACTTTCCCTTGTGGATCTTATACCCATAGGACAGATTATACTCGAAAAATCAGTTTGACGACAAGATATCAGTTCAGGAAGCAGCAGAAACAGCCGACAGGCATGGAAAATCACAGCCGCGACGTGTATAATAGATTATCATCAGAAATATCATCGGGCGTTACCGGAACCTGGATTTAAATTCACAGCATCGGCAACCCTTCGTCCGGTAGGTCAGGAGGATCTCATGACACAAAGCAAGAAATACAGGCTGGAATCGGTTGAATTGGCCTGGTTATGTGAACAGATTGCTCTCATTCAAAAATCCGGCATACCTTTGCCGGAGGGAATTGAGCTTCTGGCCGAAAGCGCCGACCTGCCCAGACAGGCCGGCATCCTTGAGGCTCTGGCCACCGAAATGCGCAAGATGGTTCCATTATCCGAGGCGATGGAGACGTTGCAGTCGTTTCCGGAATACCTGATCGAAATGGTCAAGGTCGGCGAGGTCTCCGGTAATCTGGACCATGTTTTGCACAGCTTGGCCGAGTATTATGCACGGGATGCGGAATTGAGGCGAAAAGTGCGGAGCACCTTGGTTTATCCGGTCATTCTTCTTTTGATGATGTTGGCCATTATTGTGCTGTTGGTGGTTCGGGTTCTACCGGTTTTCAGTGAAATTCTTGCCTCCTTTGGCGGAACCATGCCGCCCTTTTCCCAAGGTCTGCTTTCCTTGGCAACATTTGTGGCTCGTCATGCAATCTGGTTGATTCCGTTGATTGTAATCGTGGTCTTGGGATTGGTTCTGTGGTTTCGCCGCAGCAAGACCGGCCGGCGCCTGTCGGACGGCGCCCGACTCAAACTGCCGATCCTTGGCCCTCTCTACCAGCGTATCTACACCTCGCGTTTTTCCACCTCCTTGTCTTATATGCTGAACAGCGGCATCGACCTGGACTCGGCGCTGATGATGACCGAAGCGGTTATGGAAAATACCTTGGTCAGCGAGCGGATTGCCGTCTGCCGGGAAGAAATCCGGAACGGCGAAGATCTTTTTACCGCCTTGAAAGCGACAAATTTGTTCCCCAGCCTCTTTGTGCGCATGTTGGCGCTGGGCAACCGAACCGGTGAGATGGATGCCGTCATGGGCAAAATCGCTCGTACGTATGAAAATGAGGTTGACAATCGTCTGACCCGCCTGACCGGCCTGATTGAACCGCTTCTTGTTTTGATTTTGTCATTGATCGTCGGCGGAATCCTGTTAACGGTGATGCTGCCGCTGGTCGAAATCATGTCTTCAATCGGCTGAAAAAAGGGGTGTACGATGCGACGTCTGTCATTTAAAACCCTCAGCACCGTGGTCGCTGTCCTGATTTCATTGATGGTCTTGCTTATGGTCGGTTCCAGTTTGGTTCAGCTGCAACGGAAAAGTCACGAAACCGGTTTGCAGGTAGCCAGACAAGCCCTGGAACGGACGGTCATGCAGTGTTATGCCTTGGAAGGAGCCTATCCCCCCAACCTAGACTACCTTGTCGAGCACTACGGACTGGTTGTCAATGAAGACCGCTATGTCTACCTTTTCGAGCCTGTTGCGGCCAATATCTTTCCGATCATCAAGATTCAGGATCCCGGGAGCGTGACAGAATGAAACGGCGCGGCGGCTACACTCTGATCGAGTTGGTTTTGGTGTTGATGCTGTTGGTTTTGGTCGCATCGGTGGTCTTCACACTGGCCGGAACCGGCAGCCGTACCTATCTGAACATGACCGCGAAGCAGGTGCAAACAGCCGATTTGCGAATTGCGCTGTCCTACCTTGATGTGCAGATCAGAAAAAATGATGTCAGGGATGCATGGTCGGTTCGTCCGGATCCCTTTGAGGGCCATCCGGCCTTGGTTGTCGAACAGAATTTTGAGGGCGGAACCTACCTGACGTGGATCTATGTGCGCGATGGATACCTTTGCGAACTTTTTGTTGATGAAACCACTGAAATCACGGACAGTATGGGTTCTCGCATCGCGCCGGTCGACAGGATGTCTTTGGGAGTTCAAGACGACGGGTCGTTGGTCGTCACTTTGTTTCGACAGGAGCCGGACCGGTCCATCATCAGCCAAAGCCGGGAGATCAGCATGCGGGCGGGAGGAGTGCGTCAATGAAAAAAGTACGATCCCGAGACGGATTTACCTTGGCCGAGCTGATCATGGCGGTGGCTTTGCTTGTTCTGTTCAGCACATTTATCGTCAAGATATTTATTCGGGCCGATAAAATAACCCAAAAAGCGCAGGCTTTGGATCAAGCCGTGGCTTTTTCCTCGAATTTGGCCGATCAATGGCGTGCCGGCCAAGAGGTTGAAGAGATACCGATACTGGCGATGGCGGATGCGGCTCAAAATCTCGAAAACGGCAGCAAGGTAACCGTGCCTGTTGGCCGGGATTTTCAGCCCTGCCCATCGGATCGGGCGCAATATTGGGTTGTTGTGACGCTGACCGAGCTGACTCCTGTTGAAGGAACCGCGTCCGCCGGCCAACTTTGGCAAATTCAAATTGAGATCAACGCCGCCGACTCAATTGATCAGCCGCCGATATACCACTTAAAGGCCAATCGCTATAAAACCGATACGGAGGCACGGCCATGAACCGCCGGACAACAAAATCAGCTGCCCGATTTAGATCCAAGCGCGGCATGGCATCGGCGCTGATTATCATGCTGCTGGTTCTCCTGATTTTTTTCGGAGTTCTTTCCCTTGTTGCCTCGGCTGCCGACCTGCGTTTGGCCAAAAAGCGGGCGGAATGGAACCAGGCGTATTATCTGGCGGATGCCCAAGCCGTAGACTTTCTGGCCGCACTGGACGGTTATTGTTCCGGACTGGACGCGGATCAGGCCGAAGCCCTTTTGACCGAGTGGCTGGACGGACAACAAAACATCACGGATTGGTCATTGGAATCGATGACCGAAGAACAGGGAGCCCTTTCGTTGGCGGCTCTGGTGCTGAGTCAAACCGGCCAAGGCCAAGGAATCGCCGTTCGACTGACCATCCGGACCGGCAGATCGATGGAAGGTCGGTCGATAACGATTGAGGAGTGGAGGCAATGGCAACCGCCGTTTGAATATGGCGATTCCAAAGGCGGCCTCTGGGAAGGTTAATCCATGGATTTATTGAAAGAATTACTACAGGAAGTTGTTCATCACGGAGCGTCCGATCTTTTTATCACGGTAGGATTGCGACCTTCGTTGAAAATCGACAACACGATTACGGCTTTGGATTCTTACGCGCTCCTGACACCTGCCGACACCCGCGATATTGCCGACAGATTGCTGCAAGATGATCGAAACAAAAAGGATTTTATCGAGCACGGAGAGGTTGATTTTTCGCTGTCGGTTCCCCAAGTCGGCCGTTTCCGGGTTAATGTTTTTAAGCAGCGTGGGTCATGCGCGGTCTCGCTCCGACGTGTTTTTACCGGTTTGCCGGACACGGAAAAACTGGGTATTCCCGATGCGGTCATGGATCTGACTTCGTGCCAGAAAGGATTGATTTTAGTAACCGGCCCCACCGGTTGCGGTAAATCGACGACCTTGGCGGCGCTGATCAACAAGATCAATCAGGAACGACGCTGCCACATCCTGACCTTGGAGGATCCGATCGAATATTTGCATTATCATCAAAAGAGCATTGTCAATCAGCGCGAAATCGGCTCGGACACCCGCTCGTACCAGCGAGCCTTGCGGGCCGCTCTCCGACAGTCTCCTGACGTCATTCTGATCGGTGAGATGCGCGATCACGAAACCATTTCCATTGCACTGACCGCGGCCGAGACCGGTCATTTGGTCTTTTCCACCC
>LSQX01129760.1_pt1 | contig 10184 bp, 13 predicted proteins | sample 654561 | NCBI WGS metagenome assembly LSQX01 (sample SAMN04489861, study PRJNA283612) | anaerobic digester metagenome | isolation source: 4 biogas reactors fed with cattle manure at either 37C or 55C with and... | place: Denmark: Kongens Lyngby | collected 2014
CTACTGCCTTTTTATATTCTGGATCTTGCCTTTCTTTTTCCTTGCAATCCATGCAGATACAATCCTCATTAAACATGGACATTATTCTGCCCTTACTTAAATCCTTACCACATCTATCACAATTTTTTTGTGTAAAAAACTTGTCCATCTTCCAACCTCCCCTTACTCTACTTCCACATAATCCATAATTATTGCCAAGGCTTCATTGTAACTTTTGGATTTAGTTATTTTATCTTTCATTTCATTTGCTTCCTTTTCAAGGCCAGCTCTTTTTAAAGTTTTACTGGCAATACCCATTAGGTTAAAAATGTTACCATCTTCACCGATTAGTTTGCATTTTGGTTTAGCCATTTACGCTTCCTCCTTGGCTTGCGTTTTAAAAGCAGAGTTGCCAGAGAGGTTTTTAAGTAAAACATTTCTAGCAGTTTTATATTCATCACCAATCATCCCAAGCCTTACTAGCCAGGTTCTAAAGGTGTATTTTTCATTATCAGTTGGTTTAACTTTAACCTCTACATTTCGCTTAAGCCTTCTGGCACTTAAGTTTGCCAGTCCAAAAAGCTGGGTTGCTGCCTTTACCTTATCTGGGTCATCTCCATTTGGTCCTAGCTTAAAGGTGATGGTTTCCTCTTCAAAATCAAAGTCAATGCCGGGGCAAGTTATGCCTTTTAAAGCTCTTTGAAAGTGTTCCAAGGTAACCATAGGTTTTGTAGCTAGTGCCTTTATAGCTTCCTTGCTGACTAAATCTTCTTCAAAACCTAGTGCCTTTTTTATTAAGAGTTGTTTGTTATAAATAATGTGGATTAAGTTTCGTAAGCTTCGCCCATTGTAACCTTCTAAAGGTATTCCTACTTCCAAGGTAATAGGTTCTGCTTCCATAACAGCTGTATCTTTCAACTCCAATCCTTCCTCCTTTGCTGGGTTTACCAGCACATCTTCTAGCTCTACTACCTCTTCCTGTTTATCTAAAATGTTACTGTGCCGGTCAATAGTATAATCTCCTACTTGATAAGCAAAGCTTGGTGCTGCTAAATAAACAGGTGCAACTTTCAAATGCTCGGCTAGTCTGTATACTAGTTCTTTTCTAGTCATTTTTAATCCCTCCTGTGGTTTTTGGTATATCTATACATCACTTATAACCACAGATAAGTCAAGGGTTATAATCATTATTTTATATTTAAATACCCGCTTTGATTTTTGAAAGCGGACTTTTAAGTGCAAACTTAAATACAGGCCTCATAAGGAACTTTCTTCCCATCCCTTACTAGAAAAACATCATCACTAGAGCCTACATATTCGATATATCTTTTAACCCCTACATCCACATATTTTTCATCTAATTCAATAGCATAGCAAATACGATCTAGCTGCTCACAGGCAATGCCTGTTGAAAAGCTCCCGGAAAAAGGGTCAAGAACAATGCCATTAGGAGCACTGCTGTTTTTTATTGGATAAGCACACAGGGCCACTGGTTTCATGGTAGGATGTTCTTCAGATTTTTTAGGCCGGTCAAACTGCCATACTGTGGTTTGCTTACGATCTGCATACCATCTGTGTCTGCCGGTAGGCTTCCAGCCATAGATTATGGGCTCGTGTTGCCATTGGTAATCACTTCGGCCCAGCACCAAAGAATCTTTAACCCAAATACAGACTCCGGAAAGATGAAAGCCGGCTTCTTTTACTGCATTTCTAAAATTAAGCCCTTCGGTATCAGCGTGGAAAACATATAAGGCACCGCCATCAGCTAAGGCCTGATAAATATTCTTAAAAGCTGCTAGCAGAAACTGACAAAATTCCTCGTCTTTCTGGTTATCGTTTTTAATAAGGCGTTCATTTTCCCTGCCAGCGGTGAAATTAACATTATAGGGCGGGTCTGTTACTACAAGATTTGCCTTTTTACCATTCATCAGTTTTTCATAAGTCTCCCCTTTGGTACTGTCCCCGCATAAGAGCCTATGCCTTCCTAATAACCAAAGGTCTCCGGGTTTACTAATCACAGACTCCTTTAGTGCTTCATCTACGTCAAAGTCATCTTCTTTAATATCTTTATCATGAACCTTAGAAAACAGATCTTCAATCTCTGCAGCATCAAAACCAGTTATGCTAATATCAAATATCCCATCATCTAATTCGCTGATTAAATCTGCAAGCTTCGGTAAATCCCATTCCCCGCTGACTTTATTTAATGCTATATTTAAAGCCTTCTCTTCTGTTTCGTCTAAGTCCACCACTACACACTCAATCTCCGTCTGTCCTTGGTGCTGTAATATTTTTAACCTTTGGTGGCCGCCTACAATATTACCTGTTCTTTTATTCCAAACGATGGGCTCTACATAGCCAAAGGTTTCTATGGATTTTTTAAGCTTTTCATATTCTGAATCCCCCGGCTTTAAATCCTTTCGGGGATTATATTTAGCTGGGTTTAACTTTTCCAGCGGTATTTTTTGAATGTTCAAAATGGCTCCCTCCTTTGAAAGTCAAAATGCCGTAAAATTAAGAGATTCGCTGCTTATACCCCCCTATGGAATTTTGCGAATTCTTGCGTGAGGGCCCGCCGCCGCTTTGGTTGAGTCTGTTTATAAAATTTTAGACCCCCCTACCCTCACCAACAGCTGTTACAATATTTATAACACTAGTAAGTGTAGACTTTCCTTTCCCACCTACCATCTTCTTTAGCAGTCTTTCTATCGTGGCAGGGCTTGCAAAGGGGTTGTAAGTTACCTATGCCAAAGAATAGCTTTTCATCACCTTTATGGGGTTTAATATGGTCCACCACCGCTGCTGGGGTAATCCTTTTTTCCTTTAGGCAAATAACACAAAGGGGCCGCTTTGTTAAAACATGCTTTCGTAGCCTCTGCCAGTGGCTAGTGTTATAAAGCTTTTGATAGGGTCTATGGTTTCTGTTGTATTCCCTATCAATTTCCCTTTGATGTTTTTTACAATACCTTCCTTCTGTCAGCTCCGGACAGCCTGGATGTTTGCAGGGTTTTAATGGTTTCCTTGGCATCTCTTTTCACCTCTATAGCTTTAAAGCAACTAGGGAACATGCATAACACCTTGTTAGGTGTACACCTTGTTCCCCAGACACAGTATTTGCATTTTTTCATTTTGTTTCAACTCCTAAATTTGGGTATAGAAAAAGCCCTGAAAGATTTTAAACCTCTAGGGCTTAATCAAGAATGCTGCGTTTCCCGGAAGTCGGTACGATCTATTCCTAAGGCGTATCCAAACAGCATCTGGTGCTCTTGATTATTTTTCTATACCTCTACACCTTATACTATATCACACTTCGCTACTGCACTTCACTGCACTTTACTGCACTTTTTCTTATTTCATCAATTTCTTTTAGGGCTCTACCATGAATTTTATGAATTCCCCGGTCACTATACCCTAATTCCCCAGCAATCTCTCCCCAAGTCCTTCTGTTGATGTACCGCATCTCCAAGAGAAGTTGAGCGATAGGGTCATCTACTAAACCGATAGTTTCTAAGATTTCTTGTTTTAAATTGATAAGCTGGTCTATCTCCCCATTAATTTCTCTTTCCAAATCGATAATCTTGGCAATGGTTCTTTCCATCGGACTTCTTTCATTATTGCCGCCGGATACTTTTTCTTGAGTGATGTTTGCAGTTACCCGCATAGCCATTGCCTTTAATCTTTCCAATTGTTCCAGTTTATTGTCTATCCTCTGGTTAAGCCATAATGCTTGAGATAAATACTCTTTAGCTTTCATGAGTAACACCTCCCATTTTCCCACCGTAGTAGGTTTCATTAATATGGTCTTGCAGGCGTTTATCTAAAGAGAGTATCCTCTCCATGGCCAACTGCCTGTCTAACTGATACTGCTCTTTGGTTTTATAAAAACTGCAGCCTTCACATTGTTTAACCTTCAAGGCTGTGCAGTGTTTTTTCCTATAGGCGAAACAGTCCTTCTGCATGGTGGCCTCCCCCTTTAATTCATTTTCCTTACCCTTGCCTTCACTGCCTGAAGGAGAGCATCTTGTCCGGCTTCTTTGTTTTCCAATACCTTCATCACGTCTTCATCCATGGTGTCTTTAGCCACCAGGTGATGGATAATTACGTTTTGCTTTTGCCCTTGGCGATAAAGTCGAGCATTGGCTTGGTTGTAGAGCTCTAAGCTCCAAGTGAGGCCAAACCAAACAATAGTGTTTCCTCCTGCCTGAAGGTTTAAGCCGTGGCCTGCACTGGCAGGGTGGGCTAGCATAATCGGTACTTTATTGTTATTCCAATCCTTTATATCTTCCGCTTTATCAAGAACTCTTAAGTCTTGGCCTTTTAAATGCTTTTTAATTCTATCTAAATCATGTTTATAAGAATAAAAGATTAAAACTGGCTTTCCATTTGCTGCCTCAAGGACATCTTCCAAAGCTTTTAACTTGGCATTATGGATTTCCTGAACATGGCCATTTTCATCATAGACAGCACCATTGGCCATTTGTAAAAGCTTGTTAGTTAAAACGGCAGCAGTATTGGCTACAATATCTGAATCCTTAAGTGGTAATAATAAGTCTTTTTCCAATTGGTCGTATTTCCCTTTTGCTTTCTTTGATAGATGGACCGGGATAATATTGTTAATCTTCTCCGGCAGTTTTAAATAGTCTTCAGCTTTCATGCTGACACAGATATCGGATAGTTTTTTATAAATAGCTTCTTTAGCACCCTCTTTAGGCTTGTAGGAGTAAACTATATATTGATTCCTTTTATCTGGTAGAAAGTATCGCTCCCGAAAGCCGGTTATTGTTTTACCTAATCGCTTACCGCCATCAAGAAGATAAATCTGTGACCACAAATCTATTAAACTGTTGGGGGCAGGGGTGCCTGTTAAACCTACCACACGTTTCATAAAAGGTCTTACTTTCCTTAAGGCTTTAAACCGCTGAGCCTGATGAGATTTAAAACTTGATAGTTCATCAATTACTACCATGTCAAAAGGCCAGTGTTTCACACACCTATCAACTAACCATTTGACATTCTCTCTATTGATAATATAGATATGGGCTGATGTATTAAGGCCTTGAATTCTTTCTTTTTCACTACCTAGTATTTTGGCTACTTTTAAATGCCTTAAATGCTCCCATTTTTCTATTTCCCCATCCCATGTATTTTGGGCTACCCTAAGGGGTGCAATGACCAGCACTTTAGATACATCAAAATAGTCAAACATCAATTCATTTATTGCCGTTAGTGTTATTACGCTTTTACCCATGCCCATATCTAAAAACAGAGCTGATTTTTCTTTATCTAAAATCCATTTTGTGGCGTAAGCTTGATAATCATAAGGAATATATTTCACTCCACCACCTCCCGAATAAACTCATCAACTTTTTTATAAGAATCTATGACATGAACTTTAAAACCTAAGTTTTCAAGCTGCTTTTTTCTTTTTAGCTGCAAGGGTCTAAGCTTTACCCCTGGTGCTTTTAGCTCCACAAACACCACTCTGCCTTTTGGTAAAAGTACAATCCTGTCCGGCACCCCTGCAGTACCGGGGGAGGTGAACTTAAGAGCAAGTCCACCTATCTGGTTAACTTCTTTTCTCAGTCTAGTTTCAATTTGCTTTTCTCTCATAAAATCAACCCATTTTTAATTTGGGACAAGCTCCTTACGTGTATATGTGCATATACGTATTAGGTGTTATATACACGTATATATATACCTATTATCTATTTATCATCATATATAGTAATTCTCGTCCCTCTTGTCTCATAATGGCTGTAAACCCCATGCCTATTGGGCTAAGGACTGGGACAAGGTTTGTGACAAGAGTTAAAACTTGTCCCGCTTGTCCCGCTAGCTTCCAAAACTTGGTGAACGAGATTTAGTCTTGTCCCACTTGTCCCGGAGGTTGTCCTTTCTCTTGTCCCACTCTAAAAAACACCCTTTGCTGTCCGTACAATGGCAGCCTTATCCTTTTTTCACTCTGCTCCCAGCCTTCAATCTTTCTTAAAATTGCATTTATTTCATAAGAATCTATTTTCCTCATGGCACTAGGCTCTTTGCCAAATAGCTCACACCAAATTTCCAATGTGCAAACCATCTCCCTTTGCACTTCACCTTTAAGACCATCGCTAAATCCATCTCCTCGGATAAAGCTTCTTCTATCACTTAGCTCTAGCTCATCCCAATTAGCCGGCAGGGGCTTATCTAAATATTCCCTCACTAAACCTTCCCGGTCATCGCTTTCTAGGGCTTCAAGTTGTATCTGTTGGGCTGTTTTTTCTAGCTCTCCCTCCAAGAATAGTTTTTCTCCGGCTTCATATCTCACTAAAGCCTCAGCCCAAATCTGATCTATATCTTCCAAGTGCCAAGGTTTTAAACCATCACTACCCGGCACCTTCACTGGCCAAAACCTTCTATTACCAGTTAGATCCCTTAAAAACCCAGTAGTTTTATTGGTGCTGCCTACAATAATGCACTGCCTTGGGTGGTCTTCTACTGCATAACCGTAAGCAGCCCGATACTTATCATCCTGCCGGGATAGGAAAGATTTCAAAGTTTCCTCATCTACCTTTTTAATTCCAGCCAGCTCTCCTATTTCAACTATCCAGTAGCCTTGAAGCTTTTCCGCAGCAGTCTTATCCCTCATATCAGCAATTGAAAGTGAATCTGAAAACCACTCTTTTCCTAGCTTATTAAATAAGGTGCTTTTACCAATACCCTGCGGGCCATTTAACACCAACATATAATCGAATTTAATACCTGGTTCCATTACCCTTGCCACAGCCGCCACTAAGGTTTTTCTGGTAACAGCCTTTACGTACTCACTTTCTTCAGCTCCAAGATAGTCAATTAATATCCGTTCTAGCCTTTCCACACCATCCCATTTAGGCAACCCCTTCAAATAATCTCTAATGGGATGTCTTGCCCTTTCCACAGCTACCTTTAAAGCAGCATCCCTTAATTTCCCTGGGGAATATAATTTATAGTGGGCATCTATATATCCGGCAAGGCTGGCATCGTCTGTTTTGTTCCAGCCAGCTTTTAAGCGATTCCAGGGTACTTTTCCATCTGCATCTACTCCATCTCTCAGCTGGTTATAATAGATACCAGCCAAAGCAGGATCGTATTTTATAATCAAAGCCATATTTGTTAGGGTGTTTTTAAGCTCACCTTTACCATCAATCTCTAATCCAGCCTGCCAATCTTCCTCGGCAAAGTCTTCATTAGCAGATTCCATACGTTCTGCAGCAACTTGCTTTTTTACCTCTAAGTCTTTAGTGGCCAGCTCCTGCATGGCCAGATAAGATGGCAGCCTATTTACTGGAGTTCCTTCTTTTGCATCCTCATCTAAATTGCCAAACTTATGAAGTCTTAATAAATCAAAGGCATTACAAAGCTTGCCCCCTGTTGGGTCTGTAGCATGGTGGGAATAGGCAAAATCTCCATTTTGATAAAGGACTAATCCTCCAGAGGAACTGCCGGGAATATAGGTGTAGCGGGTGGGATCTTCACAAGGTTCGTAGACATCTTTTAAAAACTTTCCCAGCACATCTTCTACTGAATAAGTCCTGCAAAAAGCCCCCACGATACCTGGCTTTTCCTTGGGGTCCCCTTGTTTTTCAGCCTCCCTTTTCCGTTTTGTTTTAGTCCTTGTGCTTTCCGGCCAATAGGAAGGGTCCCTCCAATCCGGGTATCTTTTAAGTATTTCATCTGGGTCAGCCCACTTTTCATCTAGATACTTAAAGACAAACTCCCCGTCTTTCGGTGTGGAGGGCCAATACATTAATCGGTGTGGTTCATATGTTGTATCATCAAAGAAGTCAATCCCTAAATCTCCTGCAATACGTCTTGATACTGCCTGATACTCATCAGGGGATACTGGTCTTTTTAAAGGGATGACTAGCCTTAATCTGGGTTTATTAGGCTCGTGGCTATGGGTGGAATACATGCAGCAACCGTGGCCAAACATCACCTCTGCTCCTGCCCATAAATCCCCTTTAGCAAAATCCGCATCTAAGGTTATTACCTGCCGCCACACAACAGCATCTGCCTTTCTGCGCCCTCCTTTTAAGGTGCCACCTACAAACCCTCCTACGTCTTTTATTTCGTCCCTGTCTGCCTTAGGGAGCCTTTTATACTCCTCAAAGGTCTCACGGGTTCTTATGGTTTTAGATAATTTCTTTACTAACTCCGACCAAAGCATCTCCCGGTTTTTCCACTCTAACTCCCTGCGGTTTCGGCCAGTGGCAATGGTTAAAACCCCATCGTGTTTCAGTTTAAGCTTTCTTAAAGGTTCGTATGGCTCTTGCAATTTTGCTCACCTCTTTCTTAAGGCCCTTCTTTGCTCCCTTCACATCTCCAGCTAATGCCTGGCCCCTCAAGGTCTTGATAATTTGCTTGGGCAGCACTCCTCTATAATCTTTTAGGTTTTTTATAAATCTAATAGTTTCCCTATCCATCTAAAGGTTCACATCTTTCATTAAACCTTTTAACCGTAAGGCCTAAGGATTTGGCTTTTTTGATTTCAGCAGCCATCCCTTCCGAAATCTTATCTCCAAAGACCCAAAGTTCATCACATATGGTTAAAAGCTTCTTCCCCATTTCCATTCCTGCCAATCTTTCTTCAGGAATTTCCTCATCTAGGAAAGTGGTAAAGATAACATGAGGTGCTAAGGGAATGAACCCTTTACTGTAAGCAAATCGTGAGTAGCCGATGGCCTTTTTTATATTTCTTTCAATATCTCCCCGTAGTGGGGAACATATATAGACAATGGGCATAGTTCTCATAGCTCTCCCCTCCTTTAAGCTATTTTTGTATCCCGTTCAATCACTGGCAAAAGGCCTTTTTCATTTTTCAAAAGGTCATAGAGAAAAAGTCTCCCTTTTTGGGTCCAGTAGGTGTGCATAGCACTTCTTTCAGTATCAATAGCATAAGTCTTAGATTGGGTATAGCCCATATCGGCATAGTCCTGATATAAAAGCCAAGTGTTGCCCATCTTATACTGGACTCCCAATTCGTGAAGCAGTTTATTCATGGCCCTTCCGGACATACCATAATCCTTGGCGATTTTACTAATTGGCATTAGGGATTTGTTTTGCAAAATCAAATCATAGTAGGATGCTTTAGGTTGTAGTTCTTTAATAATCTGTTTATGCTGGGCATTTTCAAGCTCCAACTGTCTGGCCTTTTCTTTGGCTTTCTTATATTCAGTAAGGAGCCTTATCCCATATTCCGGGTTGCCTAGCATTTCATCTAAAAGCTCGTCTGTGGCATACAATCCATATTTTCTAATGGAAGGCAGCACTTCATCAAACACCCATTTTTCAAATCGCTCTGCCGATGGAAGTTTTGATTTTACAATCAGACGATAAAGATCTCCCTCAGGAATAAAATTCATTTTTATAAACTTCTTTGGACTTTGTGGGTGGGGTAGGTCGTGTTTCACTACCCACCTGCAATGTCTGTTTACTGCATCCTTTGGGTTTACATATCCTAGTATCCTGGCACATTCCGTTGCCGGGAAATACTCCTTATTATCAATGATTAAAATACTTAATTCACCAAACTCTAAATGGTTAAAAACTTTCATATCTTTCATATATAAAAACCTCCTAATCTTTTTTATAGTAATCCGTTTCAAAGCCTTCAGCTCTTAATGGAAGTCCTGGTGCCCAGTCAATATCTTCACTCATAATCTCCTCCACTTCTTTTAAGGAGCCAAAGCCAAAAGGAACATCCAGTACCACTTCATCATGAACATGGAAGGCTATTTTATATCCTGCTTTATCTAGCCTTAAAAGGGATTTTGCTAAACAATCCCTAGCAATTCCCTGAATAATATTCTCTGTAAGCTTTCCTCCATAGGTGTCAATTCTGCCCCATTTATTTCCTAATTCAATACCTTCAAAGGTTAGTTTGTCTTTGTTAAATCGTGGATCTAATTCAATCCTTGGTTTAACATAGGCAAGGCTTCTGCCGGAGGGGAGTCTAATAAATAACACTCCGCTTTTATAGTAAAAGGTGAGGCCGTATTGCATCTTAACCGGTGTTCTTTCCTTAACAGCTTTTATAGCTGCCCCCTCTACATCCCACCAAAGCTTAACTATATTTGGATTGGACTTTCGCCAAGCGGCCACAAGCTCAGGTAGTTCTTCTTCTGTTAAGCCCATGTTTAAAGCACCCATAGCTTTCAAAGCTCCAACACTGCCCTGGTAACCACAGG
>LSQX01100754.1_pt1 | contig 10183 bp, 4 predicted proteins | sample 654561 | NCBI WGS metagenome assembly LSQX01 (sample SAMN04489861, study PRJNA283612) | anaerobic digester metagenome | isolation source: 4 biogas reactors fed with cattle manure at either 37C or 55C with and... | place: Denmark: Kongens Lyngby | collected 2014
TTCAAACCGCAGGGATTTTCAGCGCACGGATACCCTCTCTACAATGTCCCAACCGACACGCTTCCGGAATGTCCGGGTTCATGTACATCATTCATGCCCGATAGCAGCGGCAATATAATACAACTGCTGTCGAGCACAACACCAGAAGGACGTCTCCGTTGGCGGTATCGCAACGAATGGCCTACACTTCATGCGGGGCACAGAACGACAGCACGTGGCGACGAACCCGGCGTTGTTATAGCTCCATTGCGTACCTGGGGGATTGTGCCGGTAAATGATGAGATAGGTGAAGTGATAGCGTTTACTTCCAATCTCGGTTGTATATATTTTATGACGGCTGATGACGGACTTTTCATCGGACGCGTATTCCGCGATGCGAGGTTGGGGCTTGTCTGGAATAGCGAAACTCCTCCAACGCCCGAAGTTTTTGCAGAGATGAGTCTTGGTGCTGAGCATTTCGGAGGAACGTTACAGAAGGTGCGCTGTGCCGATGGCAAATACAGATATCTCTTCGTTGCAGGAAAAAATCATTGCTCGGTCATTGAGCTGACAGGCCTTGACACTGTGCGTCGCATTCCAGGAGGCACAATTACCGTTACGAGAGATCAGATCATGGAGGTGGAGGCAGAGCGTCTGCGTCGTGCGGGACAGAAGACTCTTCCCAAAACACTTCATGTGCCCAGGGTGGCAAACGATTCAATAAAAGTTGACGGTAACGCTGCTGAGTGGTCTGCTGGGCGTACGGAAGGATTTGCGCTTGCATACGACGATACACATATCCATGTGCTCTATCAGGGAAAAGACGCACAGGCTACATTTCAGAACAACGGTGTTAATCCCCTGGAACTTTTCAAAACAGGTGATGTAATTGATGTAATGCTGCAGACAAATCCTAAAGCTAATCCCAGACGTGATAAAGCGGCAGCCGGTGATATACGAATCAGCTTCTCGATGTTTGAGGGCAAGCCGGTTTGCGTACTGTATGATTTTGTAATTCCCGACTACAAGGGACCTAAAATACCGTTCAGCTCACCGTGGCGGACTGTCTGGTGCGACCGCGTGGTGATGCTTGAGGACGCTAAAGTTCAGGTACAGCGCAGAGGGGAGTACTACACACTTGAGGCATCAGTACCGCTCGAGGATATAGGGCTGGATCCGAAGAAGTTGCGCTCAACGAGAGGTGATGTCGGGCGCGTAATGAGCGATGCAAGCGCTACTGAAGCTGTTGAGCGTGTATACTGGTCGAACAAGAATACGGCTATTACAGCTGATCTGCCCAGTGAAGCAGGGCTCCAGCCAAGGTTGTGGGGTACCTTTATTTTTGAATAAAACGTACTTTTATGCTGTTTTCGAAGAGTTTTATCAACATGGTCAAAATCTTAAAATAACTTAAAGGATAGAAAAATATGAGCAGACAATTGGGAATGGATTGCATTAACTGTCGAGAAACACCAAGGCCGGGACATACCGAATACTCGATGCACTATCATACAAATCTTATAGGAACTATAGCAGGTATTGATCCTAAAAAAATAAGCGGTCTCGATCCTGTACCGGCAGATATATTGCGGAAGTTATACGATGCTTGGGATTACGATTTTATCTGGTATTCAAACGATGGATTTATAGATTGGGAAGAAGCAGGACGTTGCACAGATCTGGGACACGCTGTCTATGCCGATGACGGAAGTGATCAGCGCGATGCAAAGCCTTGCCCGTTTAACGAACCGGAAGAAGTGTGGGCCTTCAACCCGGTCGAAGAATACGGTCTATACCCTTTTGACGATCTGGTAGCAGGGTATGAAAAAGACTACCTTGAAAGAAAGGCAGCGTTTCCTAATCAGGTTTGCACAGGCGGCTACTATAAAAGTATTATTTCCGGAGCGATAGCTTCATTTGGTTGGGATATGTTGCTGATGGCTGCCTCAGATGAGGCGAAGTTTGCCCGCGTACTGGAACGCTTTGGAGAGTACACATTGCATCACACGCGAGCATGGGCTGAAACTTCAATTGATGTGTTTATACAGCATGATGACATTGTCTGGACCTCAGGCCCGTTTATGAGACCTGATTTTTATCGCGAAGCACTTATTCCGATCTACCGCGAACTTTGGAAACCTCTCATAGCTGCCGGTAAAAAGATTCTTTTCTGTTCCGACGGCACCGTCGATATGTTCATGGAAGATATCGCAGCATGCGGAGCAGACGGATTTATTTTTGAACCAAGTAATGATTTTGAAAAACTTGTGAAAACATTTGGTGGAAGCCATGCGCTTGTTGGAAGCGCTGTAGACTGCCGCACTATGACCTTCGGCACCTGGGAGCAAGTGAAGGCAGAAATTGATAAAACAATGGAGATAGCGCGGGGTGTTCCCGGTTTCATGTTCGCAGTGGGCAATCATATCCCTGCCAATGTTACAGATGAGATGTGTACTCAATACATGGACTATCTTAAAAAAATCTTTAAAGAAGGATGATTTTAAGCCACGGTTATGTGGTCATTCGCCCTACAGGTTAAGGTTTATCGCAAAACAATAATAGAAGTATCAGGGTGAGATTTAGACGCCTCACCCGTGCCTCCATACGCCCCCATGTTTATGCGATGCCCGTTTGGTTCCGGTTCAAATATCCAGCGCCGGTCAGTCGGCATTCCTGCATCAATGCAGGGACTTGTTTCAGCATCGGCAACAAATGTGCCGGTTTCCGTGCGCCAGGAGCCAATCCGGGATTTCAGATGATAATCGTCCTCCGGGGGATCAACAAATAACGGATCAACACTTAGGCAGTTTTCGAGCATTACATTCGAACCGGCTGTCCCGACATCTGACCAGTATACTGCAAGCGTTCCCGCGGCAGCCGAGACGTCAGTTCCATTGTTCCAGAATATGCTGTTCTCAACACTGTGGGAGTTGGAGCAACGCAGCCCGTCCGGCGTATTTTTTGACACTGTAAGATGTGCAAGAACCGCATTGGATATCCCGCTGATATACAGACCTGCTCCACCTCCTTTTGCGATATTTGATGCAAAAACATTGTTTCGGATAATCGCTTTGCTTCCACTCAAAAACAAGCCGCCTCCGTTTCCGGAGCCTTTTGTCTGAACATAGCCGTTTTTCAAAAATCTGCAACCTGCAATTTCCAATGTGCCGCCCGATGTGTAAAGTCCGTGACCGCTTAAATTATCACCGTCGGCATTCGTACCAATGTTGTTTTTCACAAATACACAATCATTCATCTTCACATCGCAATACCCGAATGATGCGCCGCCGCCATATTGATAACAGGCATTCCAGCCTGTGCCCGTCGCCTTGAGCGCGTTATTGCTGATGATACACGCCTCGAGCGAGAATCCGGCAGAACTGGCATAAATACCCGCTCCATGGATTGTGATCTTTGTTTTAAAACTGTCCAGCAAACCACGTCTGAAAGTTAAACCCGAAAGCAACACATCGCCACGTGCGCCGTTGATGTCCACAACACGCCCCGAATTCGCTGCATCTATAATAGTCTCGTCGGCTTCCTCGCCGATAATTTGTATGCCGTCCTCCCGGATTTCAAGAGGGAATTTTTCGGCAGGTGTCGTGTAGATACCAGGTGCAGCATGTATGCGCGTTCCCTGTACAGCAGCCTCCAGCGCCTTGGTAAGCGTTGCAAGCGGTGCAATTTCAGAGCCGTCCCCTGTAACATCACTGCCGGTTTCGGCTGATACGTAAAGATCGGCAAGATTCGGCTGAAGTTCAGGATACGAAGCGCCAATGTGAGCGGAAGATCCATCAGGTGCAGGACGCAGACCTCTTTCGAAGTGCGGATCCTCGCTGAAATTCCCATCCTCTGCGTCGCCATCGCCATTTTCCACGTTGCAACCACTCAGCATGATGGTTCCGCGAACATCATCACCATTGCTCCAAAGTATGGAATTTTCAATTGTTACCGTGCCGCCGTTACGACATACGCCCTCGCCTCCGTTGCCGACGATTGTGCATTGCTCTATTGTGACAGTGCCGCTGTTCACAAAAATTCCATCGCCACGGCAGTTGTCGCTATACTGGTCACTCAATGCTATCCTGCAGTCGTTGCCGGATATCCTGCAGTTATAAACCAGGAGCGATGTTCCCGAAAACCATATTCCGGCACCTTGAATGTACGAATACGGACCGCCGGGATAGTTTCCCAGATTGCCGGCAATACGCGAGTTGAGGATTTCCGAGCTCCCGCCATTGATGTAAATGCCGACACCCTTGCCATCTGTCCGTTGCTGTGTTTTGGTGATGGCATTGCCCTCGACCAGACAGCCGTCCAATTTTATGTTCGAATTAATCGAATAAAGACCGGCACCGAAGCTTTCATTATGAACATTGGAATAATGAAACAGGGAATTTTTCACCAATTTGCAGCTTTCAAGTACAATTTCCGGACAGTTAGAGAAATACAGTCCGCCGCCTTTTTTATTCCATATATTGTTGAGCATGCCTCCGGTAAATTCCAAATCACGGAATAAAACAGTGCTGTTATATGCAGACAAGATTCGCTGAACAGAAACTCCCGGATTTTGTGTGGTGAGCACAGTGCCGCTTTCACCTGTTGCACCGGGTGCGCCAATGCCGGCATAGCCGCCGAGAATAGTCAATCCCTGAGCATCATTAATCACTATTTCGGCAGCATTGCTGTAAACTCCCGACATAAGATAAATAATATCTTCGCTTTCTGTGGCAATTTCAACTGCTGTTTGCAGGGAGTCGAAAGCATTGTCCCAGTCACTGCCGGTCATATCTCCCGATCCCGTGGGCGTCACATAAAACGGACCTCCGCTTTTAGTGGTGAACTGGTATACTTCAGATGCAGCAAAACCGTGTGCGTTTGATGCCACGCAGCATGCATAGTATGTTGTACCGCGTTGAAGATCAGAAAAAGTTGTGAATAATTGACCTTCTGAGACTGTTCCTAATGAATTCGTAATAGTCCAGACACCTGCGGTTTCACCCAGAAGGAAATCAACTGCCGCTGCCGTGCCGTCAAAAAGAGTAGCCTGAAATCTTGCGGTTCTGTAGTCAGCAATTGCCTCTTCTGATTCAAAAGATATGGCGGGAGGACCGGGTGTTTTAAAAGAACTGCTTCTGGTTGACCACACATTTCCCCAGGCGTTTGTTGCGTTAAAACGATAGTAATACACGGTGTTGGACGCCAGGCCGGACAATTGAACGGAAAAGGTGTTTTGCGGTGCAACTTCCCCTATTTCGGCACTATTTCCCCAAACTGCTGCATCGGTTGCACCGTCTGAAACGCCCCAGTATGCAAATACTCCGATGGGAGTTTCACCGGAAACAATCTGACCATTAAGCATAACGGATTTCACTGTCAGTTCCGAGATTTGTGTATCAATCAGTGTCGGAAGATCATCGGCATGATTCTCTACAACCGCACCGCATTGTGCAAAATCAGCCGGCGAGTTCATCGTTGCATATTCTGCCCAAATCCACTCAGGTGAACGCGCGGAGGAAGAAACACGCACTTCGTCCATTCGTCCCTTGAACCATTTCCCATCGGCAGTAGCTGCCGCTCCGATACGGGCTATATCTGCAGAACCTGATACCAGACTGTCGGTAATCGGACCCCCCGCCAGTTCTCCATTTACATATATACGATGTGCCTGACCATCAAACACTGATGCAACATGCGTCCAGGTATTCAGTGCCGCTTCCCCCGAAGTGTACATCGGTGTGGATATGCCGGAGGCATTTCCGCGAAAATAGAAAAACTTCCGGCTGTTGCTCTGTGACGCATCCGCACCGATTATCAATGCACTGGCAGACCCGTTTTTTGCAATTGAAAAGGCACGATGTTCGTATTGCTTGTCTTGTATCTCTGTCGGAAGGAGCCAAAGAGATACGGTTGTCGGGGCGTTATTCGCAGGAATATAGCGCGAGGAAGGTCCTATGGACAAATACTGCCAGTAACCGCTGAGCGCAACACCGCCGCCGGCCTTTCCAATGCCTGCCGTGGCACTGCTGTTAACCGCATGATATTGGTTTGCTGAGGAATCGGCAACATCAAGCGTTGAGTTATTGTCTCCAAAGTGCCAGACAGCCCGAAAGCCCTCGCTCCAGACCGTACCGTCAGATGTATAAGCTGCAGGTGAGGCATTTGGATTTCCCCAATAGGCAGCAATCTCTGTAGCGGCAGAAAGCTCCGGAATTCTGACCCAGACGAACGAAGTACCGTTCGTATTCCATTGCTCAATTTCATATGGCAGCTCTGTCATGCCGTCCGACGTGGCAAAACGCAGATCCGCAGCGTCAGGCGATGCAAAAGTGTCGTAGGAAAATCCGGAACCCATGTTCTCCTCATCAAATGCAACGAGAACAGGAAAATTTGCAAGGCTTGAAGAAGGCGCATAAGTCGGGAAGGTAATAGGCATTTTGTACGCCCAGTCATCAAACAGCCCTGCTGATGCGGATGAAATAATGTGCGAAACGACAACAAGTGCCGTAAACATTCTAAACCCGGGTAACCATCTGCTGCAGCTTTGCATCATGAATCTCCTTTTGTGGTTGAGTATATACCGTCATAAACTGACAGTAAAAAAATAGCGATTGATTTTAAACACTAATTCACATGACTGGCAAAAGCTTAGTACACGTTTACTATAAATGTCAATAACAAAAATATCAAAATTTTTTAAATCGTTTTCAAAGGTGGATTTTTGGAACAGTCGTACTATCACGTATGATTAATTTCTCATCGAGCCGTGGAGGATTTCCGCCGATATCAGTGCCTTCTACACGGGCTATCAGACGTTGTGCAGCAAGACGTCCCGCCTCCACTACAGGCAGTGCCACACGCGTCAGAGGCGGTTGCACAAGATCAATCTCATACTCGTCGTTAAAGCAGACCAGGCTTAGATCATCAGGGACAGAAAGTCCCGTTGCAATTGCAGATTTCAGCACCGACATGCCTATGAAGTGGTTGTATGCCAGTACGGCAGTAGCGCCGCAACGTCGTGCTTCATGTAAAAACTCGTCTGCATTTATAGCATCCGGTGTCGGCAGATCGTCAAGAGGAGAAAGACCTGCATCCCGGAGCACAGAACGGTACGTGCCCAGTCGTTCATCGACGCTGGGATGGTCCTGCCAGGAACCGCTCGTGGAAGCAAAAGCAATTTTGCGGTGGCCCAGCTCCAGAAGATGCGTCATAGCCAATCTCGTGCCCTGAACATCATTCATCATTACAGCCAGACCGCGAGGACCATGCCACGCATTGATGCTGACATAAGGGATGGGTCCTGAATCAATCGGATCAATGTCTGAGCGTCTATGTGCAGCAATGACAAAAATGCCATCGACCTTCCACGCCGGCGGTTCAAGTGCTCCCCCCTGCCAGGGAACAAAGTGTGCGCTCAGTTGAATTCCACGAGGTTCAAGTTCTTCAAGAATTCCGCTTATCATCCTGTGGGGAAAATTATAGGGGGGCTCCAGTCCGACAAGTCCGAATATCCTCATGGTAGCTCCCCGCAGTGATCTGGCAATAAGATCAGGCTGATAGTTAAGATCCTGAGCCACCTGCAAAATACGTTCCCGTACTGCGGGGCGTACTGAAAACCCTTTATTCTTATTATTAAGCACACGGCTTACAGTAGCTGCAGATACACCTGCTTCAGCTGCTATATCCTTCAGGCTGCTCCCACTTCGTTCTTTTCTTTTTTTCATTTCATTCGTTGAAATACTTGATTATTGATTTGACTTCAAGTGTAGTATACGTTTACTATTCCCGTCAATTGCTGATTTTACAACATTGAACCGCGAGACAATGAAATGAAAAAAAACTGCCTGATCTTCACAGCACTCATATCTGCCACTCTCACAGCGACCGGCATTGCAGAAAAAACTCCTGACCATCGCCGATACGGCGCATGGACTTCCGGGGAAATCGGAGGTGGAGGGTATTTGCAACGGGCATCATTCTGTTTATCTGATAGCGATGTTATATATCTCGCATCAGATGTAGGCGGATGTTTTCGGACTATCGATGGAGGCGACACGTGGAAAATGATACACGGAGGATTGCCCCCGGGCGAAGGGACTACGCAAATCCGCGGCATACTCGCCCATCCTGATGAATGTGAAACGTTTCTTGTTGCAGCAGGTTCAGCGTGGGACAAATCTCATGGAATTTATCGCTCAGATGACGGCGGGCAAACATACTACCTCACGCTGAAAGGACGGTTTGAAGGCAATGACTGGACACGTGCGGAAGGTACAATACTCGTTGCTGATCCTGATAATCCTGTATCAGTTTATGCGGCACCGATCGGAACAGGAATTTTCTTTTCACCTGATTTCGGTAAGACCTGGCAATCTCTCGGATTCACCGGATCATATCCACGCGACCTTGTGATCGACCGCTCAAATTCGCAGCGAATTTGGGTTAATGCAGCAGCCCGCAGCGGGAAAGATACCGTTGAAGTAAATGGAAAAAAAATAGCCATCGACAAGCATGGTCTTTTTGTTACACATAATGCCGGCAAATCCTGGGAATCACTGGGAGATGAATCGCCTATTGAAATGGTCCAGGATCCGAAAGATGCCGCCCTGCTTCATGCTGCATTTCGCAATGTACCGGCACTACGTTATTCTCGCGACTATGGAAAAACATGGCAGGCTTATGACAATGCCCACATTTTTCCCAAGCCGGGAGATGCCCGAAGTGACGGGACGTACGCTGCCCTTGCGGCAGGCCCCGACTTTATCATTGCAGCAGGTCATGGCGGTACATTCTATCGCCTCCCTTGCGGCAGTCTCAACTGGGAAAAACTTCCACCCCCTGCTATAAATGAGGGTTCATGGTATGCCGGTATTAACTCCGGGGTCGAACGACACTTCGGATCTGCACTGGGGTTCATTGGAATATCGCCGGACAACCCGGACCACTGGCTCTTCACCGACTGGTATGCATGCTACCAAACGACCGATGCCGGTAAAACATGGAATCTGACAATTGACGGCATCGAAATGACAGTATTGCATTGTGTAGCTCAAGATCCGGCAAATCCGCTCCGCGTTCATGCAGGTATGGCAGATATCGGATATTTTCGCTCCGATGACGGTGGAGAAACATTTCCCCTATGGGGACGCCACCTGGGAATTTCCTCAAACATCAAACATATCAGTGTTTGTGCCTCCAAATCTTCACGCGTTTATGCTGTCGGACCAATACGCTGGCAGTGGCATGCAAACCAGACTTTCAGAAGCGATGACGGCGGATCTTCCTGGGTACGCCCCGCACAGCGAGGTCTGCCCAACCTGGCTGACGACGGAGGCGAACGCTGCAACACCATCTGCGTTAATCCAGCAAACCCCGATGAAGTATGGCTTGTTGTTTCAGGAACAGTAAAACCGGGTGGCGGTGGCGTATACAGATCAGATAACGGAGGAGACGACTGGAAGTGGTACAGTGAAAATTTGCCTGAAACTCCGCTTTTCCGCAAAGATATCTGGGTCTCCGGTCCTGAACTTGCAGTATCTGCCAATGGAGCAGCTGTGGCAATGTCTAATGACTCGGGACGGGGATTCGTTCTGGATCCGGCAACAGGACGATGGAATGAACTAGGGTCCCTTCCCGGTTGGAGCAACTGCGTGATAGCGGATCCTCTTTCTCCGGATCGCTTCTATGCGGCACTCCGGGAGGCAGGACTTTTCCGCTCGGATGACGGAGGACGTAATTGGGAAAACATATACACCGGTCCTGCGTATGCCGTGGCTGCTGATGCCGCAGTATCAAACCGTATAGCTGTTACCGACGGCATAAAATACCTGATTTCTGATAATGCAGGCAAAGAGTGGAAAAAAATCAATGGAGCACCCCCTTACCGCCACAGACGAAACACAATATGCTTTGCCGGTAATCGTTTGATTTGCGGCACCGGAGGATCAGGCTGCTTCTGGACCGATCTGAATGAAGTAAATGACTCCCCGCTGCCCATATCAGGAAAAACCGCTTTCGGATTAAAATTAAACACAGCAGGATCCTCCGAAGGTACTGATAAAAAACAGACCTCAGATTCAAAAGATGAATTGATTAAAAACGGATATATGGAAGAAGGCGAAAATGTCCCGGCGCACTGGAACCTCCAGGGGGGAGCAAATGAGAGGAAGCAATGGGCTCGCGACATTACAGAATATGCTACAGC
>LSQX01128949.1_pt1 | contig 10181 bp, 6 predicted proteins | sample 654561 | NCBI WGS metagenome assembly LSQX01 (sample SAMN04489861, study PRJNA283612) | anaerobic digester metagenome | isolation source: 4 biogas reactors fed with cattle manure at either 37C or 55C with and... | place: Denmark: Kongens Lyngby | collected 2014
AAAACAGCATTTTCAGCTCCTCAAATATCAAGCTCAACGACAAGTTTTCCTTTTTCCACCACCTCGTTCATCAAGAAGACTTGCGCAATCACCCCCTGCTTTTCAGCTTCACCCAAGCGGATAAGGATAGCCTCTATAACGCCGGTGATGGCTCCGTTTTCACCGATGGCATCGCCCTCACCGATAGCGGCGCAGGGTATTATAAGAAGATCAGCGACGATCTCGGCAATGAATATTATGAATATGCTCCGGGACAGCCCGACGCAGACTATAACATCGTCTTCAGCTATCTTGGCCCCACCCTCGGCGATTATGAGGAATATTCTTCCGGTAAATACCGCTTTGTGGGAGCAGGACTCGGCTCCTATATGCCCCTCAAACGCCTCATCGCCCCCACCAAGCGCAGCAACCTCGAATTTGGCTTTGTGCACAACACCGAGAAATGGAACAACCACTTAGAATTGCTCTATAGTCATTACGACAAAAATACCTTTTCCCCGCTGAGCGATAGCGACAATTCCGGCGGCATAGTCTCACTGGGCATAAACAGGCAAAACAGCCCCCTCAAGCTCGGCATAGACGCCCAATATCGCCTGCCCCACACTGCCCTCCCCGCCGAAAGCGAAAGCATTTCCCAAGACCTCGCCGCCCTCGAAACCCCTGAAAATCTCGGCATGCAGACCCTTGACCTCAATCTCGGCTATAATGGCGATGCTTGGCGTCCCTCCCTCTTTTTACGCCTGCGCAATCTCGAAGAACAATACGCCCAAAAAGCCCTGCGACTCAGCTCCATCAGCAAGGCAAAAAGCGTCCTGCCCGCACTCAACTTCGCCGGCACAGTCTCTTCACAAGAAGGCAATAAGGAAAGCTTTTTGCAGTATTATGACCTCACCGCAGATTGGAGCATCAGGCTGATCAACTTGCGCCTCAACGGCATCTTTTCCGATATGGATCAGGATAACCTCGGCACGCGAAGCATCAAACTCAAGCCCACCATAGAAATCAAAAACGAGAGTAGCTTCAGTGCGCTGAGCTTCACCAAAGACGAACTGCAATATAAGCTCTCTGAATGGCAAAAAGCAAGCGAACAAGAAACCTATAGCATCCAACATAACAGCAGTTTCGGCGCGCAGCATCTCAATCTCGAATTCAGCCATCGCACCTTGCACAACGCCAATCAGGACGAAGGCGCGGGCAAGAACGCCTACCAGCTTTTCACCATGAACAATAGCAACAGCATCCTCAAAGGCGCACTCAGCCTCTTTGGCAACTATCAGCTCAATCAAACTGAGTTTTTCCCTCGCTATCGTGAATTGGTCTATGTGGGCAGCGGATTTGGGGTCTTGGACAGCTTGGGCGTCGAGGTCGAAAACGGCGAATATAACTATGAATATGTCACCTCGCCCACGGGCACGCTATCCTCGGAACTCACCGCACTCGTCAGCATCTATTTTAAGCCCGGACAATATCTTTCAGCCCCGATCTGGAAGCGCATCAATAGCGATATCTCCATCACCGCCAGCGAGCAAAACGAAGACCTCAAAGACTGGCAAAGCTATCTCTTTATCCCCTCTTATGTCTTTAATAACAACACCATTTACGGCAGGCAGAGCGTCCTGCAAAACATATATTTTGACCTCTATCAAGGCAAGATCATCAGCAACCTCAGCCTTGAGCAGAGCAAAGACATCGATCAACGCTATCAAAGTCCCGAAAAAACCAGCGAGCAAAATCAAGCTCTGCAACTGGATTTCAGGGGATATTTAGGGCTAAATACCCGCCTGAACATAATCAACAGCCAAAGCCGCGAAAGCCGTTATAATTCACACGTTAAAGCCCAAAGTTTCGCTGCAAACATGGAAAAGGTCTTGGACGCCCGAAGCACCGCCGTGCTCAATCTCAAAGCCAGCCAAGAAAAGGGCAAAGACCAAAGCGGCAGCGGCGAATATAGCCTCAAAACCATCACCTTCTCCCCCTCTCTGCGTAGCGTGCTCATGCAAAAATATCGCATCACCGCCAGCCTCGGCGCGGGTTATAACGATCGCAAGGGCAGCGATTACCTCAGCTTTTTGCCCGAAAAACGACAGGGCTTTTTTGTTGATGGCAATATCTCGACGAACTATCGCATCAACGACTATAGCTCGCTGAGCCTGGAATATAAAGCCAGCAAATATCCCAAGAATAAAGCCAGCCACAACCTCAAACTGGAATTTCGCGCGGAGCTCTAAGATGCCTATCCTCAGCACTATCGACTATCTCATCCTCCTGCCGCTGATCTTTTTGGCGGGCTTCATCGACGCCATCGCCGGAGGAGGCGGACTCATCTCTCTGCCCGCATATTTCAGCATCGGCATCCCGCCGCATATCGCCCTCGGCACCAATAAGTTCTCATCCTTCAGCGGCACCGTCTTTTCCACTGCGCGCTATTTCAAGGCAAAGATGATGGACCTCCCCATTGCACTCACCAGTGCGGCGCTGGCTCTATTTGGCTCGTGGTTGGGCGCAAGAACGGCGCTCAGAGTCTCGGCAGATTTCCTCAACTATCTGCTCATCATCCTCATCCCGCTTATCGCCGTATTTACCCTGCTCAAAAAGAATCTCGGCTATGAAGACAGCGCCGAAGCAATCAAGAAAGGACTTCGATATCTCCTTGCCGCACTCGCCGGACTCATCGTCGGCTTCTATGACGGATTTTTCGGACCCGGAACGGGAACCTTCCTCATCATCATCTATGCCACCCTGCTCAAATATGACTTCATCCGCGCCAACGCCAACACCAAGGTGGTCAATCTCGCCTCAAATACCGCCGCACTCATCACCTTCGCCTGCGCCGGAAAGATCTTTTATCCCGTCGCCATCCCCGCCGCCATCTTCGGCATCGCAGGAAACCTCACCGGCTCAAAACTCGTTGTCCTCCGCGGCAATAAGTTTATCCGCCAGATCTTCATCCTCGCCCTCTTGCTCCTGCTGATGCGTGTAGCTTGGCAACTCTTTGCTTAAACTGCCACGGTCAGTGTCGGAACGCCCTCGTTGCGACGAGTGGCAGAATTCTCTATCAATAGAATACGGATGACGCGGTCGGTATGGGAACGCCCTCGTTGCCATGAGCAACAGCAAGCAAAACCAACCAGCACTGTCTCGCAACGCTCGAAAAAAGTATATGCGCCCCCGCACATGCCGCAACGGGAACCTTCCCTCACCAATCAGCCAACCCACAACTCAGTTATTCGAAATCTTCGAATAACTCAATCACTTATAAACCAACCTCTTACAGCTCTACCATTAAAGTAATTCTTTACTGTTCACATTATATACCAAACCGACCAAGTAGTGACCAAGTGACCGACCAAGAGCAACAAGATGATATGAAAGGATATAAGGGATTTACTCAGACAAACACCGACCAAGCGACCGACCAAGTAGTGACCAAGTGACCGACCAAGTGCAACAACATGGTATAAAAGGACATAGTAGATTTTCTCAGCCAAACACCGACCAAGCGACCGACCAAGTAGTGACCAAGTGACCGACCAAGTAGCGAAAAAGTGACCATGTAGTGACCATGTTTAAGATACAGTATTTAAAGGAATTAGCATAAATATGGGGTAATTAGTGACCATGTTAGCGACCATGTTAGTGACCATGTCAGTGACCATGTTAGCGACCATGCTACCGACCATGCTACCGACCATGTTACCGACCATGTTACCGACCATGTTACCGACCATGTTACCGACCATGTTACCGACCATGTTTAAGAGACGCATTTTAAAAGCATTAGCCTAAATATGAGAGCAATTACCGACCATGCTACCGACCATGTTACCGACCATGTTAAAAAGCATGTAAATCTAAATCAACATCCTCCACATCAAACAAGCAACTATTCGATAATATCGAATAGTTCGATCCATTTGATTATTAATAAGATAGGCATGTCTATCGGTAGCTTCCTATCGGGCTGGCAACATCTTGTTGCCAGAGAAAGCGAGCTTTCTATCAAAATCCATCAATCCAGTTATTAAATAATCCTTAACAACTCAAGCATCCATTTCCTTGTCTAAAAGCTAATATCTCAAAATAACACTTGACTTTATCTCTTAGCTTCATCAAAATGCCACCAATGCATTTTAGCAGAATATATTTCCCGCTCAAAATGCAAGAATGATTTGCACAAGGAACTATCTTTAACGCACTTAGGAGAGTTATATGGACAGCAGATTTTGGAGGAGACACCGCCTTATTTGCCATATCTTTGAAAACGATATGGAGGAGACAAGATGAGTTATAGCATAAAATCATCACTTAGGGACAACAAAAAGCGAGGCAATGTAGGAGAATTCTTAAAAGAAAATATCAGTAAAGATAGCAAGCTTGCCATAGTTTCTGCATATTTCACCATCTATGCCTATGACAAGCTCAAAGACAAACTCGATTCCATAGATTCCTTGCGCTTTCTCTTTGGCGAGCCGCGCTTTATATCCTCGCCCGACCCCGCCCATTCTGATAAAAGACAATATAAAATCGAAGATGATCAACTCGTTATTCCCATTACCGATAAATTAGACCAGCATAAAATTGCCAAAGAATGTCACGATTGGCTAAAAGAAAAGGCAGAAATCAAATCCATGGTGAAGCCCAACTTCCTGCATGGCAAGATGTATCACATCACACCGGAAACGAAAGCCAGCGAGGCGATCTTAGGAAGCTCAAACTTCACCGTGAACGGTCTTGGACTCGGACGCAGCCCCAACATCGAACTTAATATGCAGATCACAGATAGCAGAGATAGAGATGATATCCTGCAGTGGTTTGACGAGATCTGGAATGATAACACTGGGATAATCGAAGACGTCAAAGAAGAAGTACTGCAATACATTCAACAGCTCTATGCGGCAAACAGCCCAGAGTTTATCTATTATAAGACCATGTATCATCTCTTTTCCGAGCATTTGGAAGAAGAGTTTGATGAAACAAGGTTTATGGGAACTGTGGGACTTTATGATTCACAAGTTTATAAAACACTCTATTCTTTTCAAAGAGATGGCGTTAAAGGCATCATCAACAAGCTGGAAAAGCATGGCGGTTGCATCTTGGCTGATAGCGTTGGCTTGGGAAAAACCTATGAAGCCCTCGCCGTGATAAAGCACTATGAATCCAGAAACAAAGAAGTCTTGGTGCTTTGCCCTAAAAAACTGAAAGACAATTGGTCGCTCTATCAATCCAAAAAAAACTCCAAACTAAACCCCTTCCCCTTGGATAGATTTGGCTATAGCCTTATGTATCACACCGATCTCAGTAGGGATATGGGATATAGCGATGCAGACGGAGTGGATCTCGCACATTATAATTGGGCAAAGTTTGACCTCGTTGTGATTGATGAATCCCATAACCTGCGCGGAAACCCTAGATCAAAGCAAACCGAGGATGGTGTCTGGCTAAACAGAGTTAAGTTCCTCCTTGAAAAAGTGATCAAAGAAGGGCCCAAAACAAAGGTTCTCATGCTCTCCGCAACCCCTGTAAACACTACTCTCATGGACCTGAGAAACCAAATATATTTCATTACAGAAGAAAAAGATGATGCCTTGGAAGAAAGAACGGGAATCATAAGCATTGAACAAACACTAGTCCGAGCCCAAAAACAATTCTTCGCATGGAGCAAAGGACAAAGCCGCAAGAGCAAAGACCTCATGAGCAAGCTTGATGCTTCCTTCTTTAAGCTTTTGGACGAGCTTACCATTGCCCGCAGCAGAAAACACATCCTAAACTATTATCATGATGGTGAAATAAATAAATTCCCCACAAGAAATAAGCCCATTTCATTATATCCTAACTTGGATACCAAAAATTGGTTTTATAGCTACGATCAGCTCAGTGATGAGATAGAAAAGTATCAGCTTAGCATCTTTAACCCACAGAAATATATCTTGCTTGAACACCAAGAAAAATACGAATATACTGAAGACAAAGAAAAAGTAAAAATAAAGGCATTCACACAAAAAGAAAGAGAGTTCAGACTGATCGGCATGATGAAAGTAGGCCTTCTTAAACGCTTAGAAAGCTCTGTGCATAGCTTTGCGTTGACCTTAGGAAGAACTGCTGATAAAATCGACGAGCTACTTTCCAAAATCGAAGCATTTGAAAAGGATGGAAATGTCGCGAAAGATTTTGAGTTTGAAGAGCTCTTCAATGAAGATCTCCAAGATGAATTAGAAGAATATCCCGATGATTTGACAGTGGGCAAAAAGTTTAAATATATGCTCGAACACCTCGACTTGCAAGCTTGGAAAGCAGACCTAATCGAGGACAGAAGGCAGATGAAGAAACTATATAACGACACAAAAGAAATCTGCTCAGAACGAGATGCAAAGCTGCAAAACCTCAAAGAACAAATCATCAATAAAGTTCGAAACCCTATCAATAATAACAATAGGAAAGTTCTGATCTTCACCGCTTTTAGCGATAGCGCAGAATACCTCTATCATGAACTTCACCAGTGGGCACAAGAAGAGCTCAATATGAATTGCGCTTTGGTCTCCGGTGGCAAGACAAACCAAAGCACCATAAACCTACCTCGCGGTTTAGCAAAAGATTTTAATAGCATTCTAAGCTGCTTTGCTCCCACCGCCAAAGCCAGAGATAGAAATGAAAAGCTGCAATCACTACCGGAAATCGACATCCTTATCGGCACAGATTGTATTTCAGAGGGACAAAACCTGCAAGATTGCGACACCGTGATTAACTATGATATTCATTGGAACCCTGTCCGTGTTATCCAGCGCTTTGGTAGAATAGACCGCCTCAATAGCCATAATGATGTAATCCAACTAATCAACTATTGGCCTACGAAAGAATTAGATAAATATATCAACCTCAAACAAAGAGTGGAAACCAGAATGGCTTTGGTAGATGCAACCGCCACAGGTTCGGAAAACCCCTTGGGAGAACAATTTGATGAGGATGCTCAGGAGGATGAAAGCTTCCGCAGCAAACAGCTTAAAAGCCTGCAGGAAGAGATCATAGACTTGGAAGACATGGAAGAAGGCATCTCGCTTACAGAATTCAACTTGGACGACTTCCGTATCGACCTCATGAACCACCTCAAAGATAAGGAGAAAATGCTCAAAGATGCGCCTTTGGGACTCTTTGCCCTCGCCCCCTCACCCAATAATGAACTGTGGCAAGGAATGGAACTAAGCGAAGAACAAAGAAGCATCTTGCAACCCGGGATCATCTTCTGTTTCCGCATTCTGGCAGATGGCAAGGAATATCACCAGTTGAACCCCGTTCATCCCTATTTCTTGCTTTATATCACAGACGACGGCAGCTTGCTCTATCAATTTAGCAACGTTAAACAGATACTTGAAATCTATAGAATCATTGCCCTTGGGCGCAAAGAAGCCATCCCTGAGCTTTGCCGCCTCTTTAATTCCGAGACCAATGATGGGCTAGACATGCAAAGTTATAACGAACTCTTGAAGAGAAGCCTGCTGAGCATCAGGGAGACTATCTCTCAAAAAGAGAACAAGGCAACAACAGAAAGACGCGATGCCGTTTGGGGCAAAAAACAAGACAAAGATGTTCAAAACTTTGAACTAATCACTTGGCTGATTATCAAATAACAATGGAGAGCAGATATGGATCAAGGAAATAACGAAATGAAAAGACGAATACAAGAAAGCTTGAAAAACCTTGCGAAACAAGAATATTTTGAAAGCATTCTAAGCTTTTGGAATAATTTGGGTTATGAAAGCGAAAGACAGCCAGAAAAGCAACACTATAGCTATGCAGAATTTAAAGATGCTTTTGATGAGAAAGACACATTAAAAGATGAAAAAGCCAAAAGTGAAGATTGGGGCACCTTACACTTGCTTTTTCAAATTACTGATGAGGAGCTATCAACTCTTTATCAATTAGATTTATTTAGCGAACGACAGTTTAAAGCTCATATTAATTCATATATCTTTGCGGCTCTCGATCTGAAAAAAGATAATTACAGTAGAGGCGCTTTAGCAGAGATCAGCAGGCAGATAAACCGCTGTTTCATGGTTCCCATCATTATCGCCTTTAGATATGGGGATAAGCTCACCATCGCAGTGGTGGGTAGAAGGGTAAATAGAAGACACATTGATAAAGACGTTCTGCTTAAGGTGACTCTGATCAGGGATATCGAGCTTTGTTCCCCGCATAGGGCGCACATAGACATTCTTTATGATTTGTCTCTTGATCAGCTTAAGGGAAACCATATAATAAACAACTTCGATGACCTGCATAAGGCTTGGGAAAAGACCCTTGATCTCAATGAACTCAACAAGAGATTCTATCAAGAGCTTTCTAATTGGTATTTTTGGGCAATTCAAGAAGTGGAGTTCCCCGCTGGAGAAGAACGAAATAGAGACATTCGCAATTCTACCAGCATAATCAGACTCATCACCCGCATGTTTTTCGTATGGTTCATGAAAGAAAAGAAACTCGTCCCAGAGGCTCTTTTTGACCGCAATGAGATAGATAAGATAATAAACTATAAGGACTATAACGATTCAACATATTATAAAGCAATCTTGCAAAACCTCTTCTTTGCAACCCTCAACACTGAAATGGAGATAGATGGCGAGCCTGCTCGAATATTTCGAGCAAGAAAGGAGAATTGGAAAGCTCGTAAAAATCAATTCATGGAGCATAGCTATTTCCGCTATGAAAAGTATTTCAATAAACCGGATGAGGTCATAGCAAAACATTTCCAGGAAATCCCTTTCCTTAACGGTGGACTCTTTGAGTGCTTAGATCATGATATAATTGATCATAATGGAAGAACAGATGTTCGCATTGACGGATTTAGCGATAGAAGCGACAATATTTTAAAAGTACCCGATAAACTCTTTTTACAAGATGATGAACAAATGATCGACCTTAACTCCATTTATGGAACAAAAGATAAAAGATATAGAGTAAGAGGATTACTCAGCATCTTGCATAGCTATAAGTTTACCGTGGCAGAAAACACTCCCATAGAAGAAGAAGTTGCGCTGGATCCCGAACTTTTGGGCAGAGTTTTTGAAAACCTTCTCGCTTCATACAATCCCGAAACCAGAACCACCGCCCGCAAAGAAACGGGTTCTTTCTATACTCCCAGAAACATAGTTGATTATATGGTGGATGAGAGTCTCATCTTACACATGCAAAAGGCTTTGAACAAGCTCAACCCAAAAGATTGTGAAGATAATAAGCTCAAACTTCAATTACTCTTTGCCTATGCAGATGAAGACCACCTATTTACAGATGAAGAGTGCGATGTATTAATTGACTCCATAGATAATTTGAAAGCTATTGACCCTGCTTGCGGATCAGGTGCATTTCTCATGGGATTATTACTCAAAATGGTCTATATCCTTCATAAGCTCGACCCTGATAACAAGAAGTGGAAAAAACAGCAGGTTAATAGACTGAATGAGCAGATAAAAGCTGCTAAAAGTATATCTGATTACCAAGTAAGAGAAGAAGTCATAAAACGTTTAGAAGACAGTAAAGATGATATTGAAAATACTTTTGATCATTATGACTTTGACTATTCGCGAAAGCTCTTTCTGATCGAAAACTGCCTCTATGGAGTGGATATCCAACCTATAGCTCTTCAGATCGCTAAATTGCGCTTCTTCCTTTCGCTTTTAGTGGATGAGCAGAAGAAAGAGAATGTGCTAAATTATGGCATTAGAGCTCTACCGAATATGGAAAGTAAATTGATAGCTGCTGATTCTCTATTACACTTGAACCTTAAGAGTTATCCAGAGATATTTGAACATGGGCTACAAGAATTTAGAAAAGAGATAAAAGAGCTACAAAGAGAATACTTCACTGCAAGAACAAGATCACAAAAACTCGCTCTGCGCGAAAAGGATGTGAACATCAGAGAAAAATTTGCTGATAAACTAATAAAACTTGAGGCAAGCCCGACCATTGCCGAAAAGATCGCCAAATGGGATCCATATAAAACAAATGTGCCAGCAGACTTTATGGATTTGGGAGTAATGTTTGGCATAGATAACGTGAATGTAGTCATCGCTAATCCACCCTATATTCGCCAGGAAAATATCCCGAACAAAAGACAGATTCAGGATACAGGATATGAAATTTTTAATTCAACATCCGATATTTATACTTACTTTTATGAACAAGCTTTCAAT
>LSQX01221967.1_pt1 | contig 10181 bp, 8 predicted proteins | sample 654561 | NCBI WGS metagenome assembly LSQX01 (sample SAMN04489861, study PRJNA283612) | anaerobic digester metagenome | isolation source: 4 biogas reactors fed with cattle manure at either 37C or 55C with and... | place: Denmark: Kongens Lyngby | collected 2014
ATACACCATTGATAAACCTTCTGTTGTCCTGCGCAATCCCTCCCCATTGTCCTCGCTGCCCCGGTAGGTTAGGCTCCAATAATGTCCATACGGAATCGCTTATATCGTGTCGGTGATAAGCAGCGGTCATCGCTTAAGTCCCCTTTCAGTGATGACACCATTATATCACAATTCTCGTGTAGACACTATCTAGCATAAACTCGAATAATTATTGCCTTAATCTACCAAAAGGAACTACGACATCTACTTTGTTGATGGTTTATCCCCAAATTTTCCCCCAATATGTTATCTTTGCAAATTCTATATTCACCACTTCTCTTCCACGCCCTTGTACATTCCCTCCTTCTCGGTTGACTGCATGGGGCCTTTTGGGTATCATAATCCCTGGTTGATACACAAGAAAAATAAACAAATGACTGTGAAAACCGGACAGTGAAGCAGCATGGGGAGGGTAACAAGGTGTCAAAACTCAAAGTGGCCTTTATCGGTGTGGGCAGCATCAGCGGCATCTACCTGGACAACCTGACAAAGGTGTTCAAGGATGTGGAGATAGCCGGCGTGTGTGACCTGATTCCGGAGCGCGCTGAAAATGCCAAACAAAAGTACAACCTTCCGCGCGTGTATGAAAACATGTTTGAGGCCTTCCAGGACCCGCAGGTGGACATCATTTTAAACCTCACCAGGCCCTACCAGCACTACGAGGTCACCCGCCTGGCGCTGGAGCATGGCAAGCATGTTTACACCGAAAAGCCCCTGGGCATCACCCTGGAAGAAGGCGACAAGCTGGTCACCCTGGCCAAGCAGCGCGGCTTGCTCATTGGTGGCGCGCCGGACACCTTCCTGGGCGCCGGCTTGCAGTCCTGCCGCAAATACATCGACGCCGGCCTCATTGGCGAGCCCATCGGCGCCGCGGCCTTCATGATCTGCCGCGGGCATGAGACCTGGCATCCGGATCCGGACTTTTACTACCAGCCCGGTGGCGGCCCGATGCTGGACATGGGCCCGTATTACATCACGGCGCTGGTCAGCCTCTTGGGGCCTGTCAGCAGCCTGGTGTCCGCCAGCAAGCGCACCTTCCCCACCCGCCTCATCACAAGCCAGCCCCACGCGGGCACGGTGGTCGATGTCAACACCGACACCTACATCGCCGGCACCCTGCAGTTTGAATCCGGCGCCATCGGCACCATCTTCACCACCTTTGATGTGTACTATCCGCATCAGGCGCGCTTTGAAATCTATGGCAGCGAGGGCACCCTGATCCTGCCCGACCCCAACTATTTCGGCGGCCCCATCCAAATCTTTCGTCCTGAGACCGGGAAGATGGAAGAACTGCCCCTGCTAATGGACTATGCGGAGAACTCCCGCGGCCTGGGCCTGGCGGACATGGCCAGCGCCATCCGTGGGGAGCGTGACGCGCGCGCCAACGTGCAGCAAATCCACCATGTGCTGGAGATTCTGACCGGCTTTGAGACCAGCGCCCGGGAAGGCAAATGGCTGGACTTGAAGACGGAGTACAAGCGCCCCGCGCCCATGAAGAAGGCCGCCCTGAAAGGTGTACTGGACTGATGAAGCAGACAGCAAGTCAAAACCCGGTATTGGTTGAGATCGACGGCCACAGCCTGACCCTTGCGCAAATTGTGCGGGTGGCGCGGCAGGGGGCCAAGGTTCAAATCGCTGAAACCGCGCTTCAAAACATACGCACTTCGCGTGACACCGTGGAGCGCATTTTACAACGGGAAGCCCCTGTGTATGGCATCAACACCGGCTTTGGCTCCCTCAGCAGCGTCCGCATCTCCAATGAACAGACGGGACTTCTGCAAAAAAACCTCATCCTAAGCCACGCGGTGGGCTGTGGCCAGCCGCTGCCAACTGAAGTGGTCCGTGCCATGCTGCTGCTGCGCGCCAACGCGCTATGCCAGGGCTATTCCGGCATCCGCCCGGTCGTGGTGGAGACCCTGATCAGCATGCTAAACCGTGGCGTCCACCCCGTGGTACCCAGCAAGGGTTCCCTGGGGGCCTCCGGCGACCTGGCCCCGCTGTCGCACATGGCCATGGTGATGCTGGGGCATGGGGAAGCGGAAGTCCAGGGACAGATTCTGCCAGGCGCTGAAGCGATGGAGAAGGCTGGCCTGCCGCTGGTTTCCTTGCAGGCCAAGGAAGGGCTGGCGCTGATTAACGGCACCCAGCTGATGGGGGGCCTGGGCGCGCTGGCGCTTCAGGATGCCCTTGATTTGTGCAAGTTGGCAGACATCTCCGCCGCCATGACGCTGGAAGCCCTGCAGGGCCAGCTGGACGCCTTTGATGAGCGGGTTCACGCGGTGCGCCCGCACCAGGGCCAAAAGCTGGTGGCAAACAACATCCGTGCCTTGTGCGCAGACAGCGGCAACCTGGCCGCCTGCAAAGGCCAGCGTGTGCAGGACGCCTATTCCCTGCGCTGTGTGCCCCAGGTGCACGGGGCGGTGCGCGGGGCGGTGAAGCACGTTGAGGAGGTGCTGGGCACGGAGTTCAACGCCGTGACGGACAACCCCCTAATTTTTTCGGACGATGAAACGGTCATTTCCGGCGGCAACTTCCATGGGGAGCCGCTGGCCCTGGCCTTGGACTACCTGGGCATCGCGGTGGCGGAATTGGCCAACATTTCCGAGCGCCGCCTGGAGCGCCTGGTGAACCCCCAGCTGTCTGGCGGCCTGCCGCCCTTCCTGGCGCGGGATGCCGGGGTCAATTCCGGCATGATGATTGTCCAGTACACCGCTGCCTCCCTGGTGTCGGAAAACAAGGTGCTGGCCCACCCGGCCAGCGTGGATTCCATTCCCTCCTCCGCAAACCAGGAGGACCATGTGTCCATGGGCGCCACCGCGGCGCGCAAGCTGCGCCAGATTGTCGAAAACACCCAGTCCGTCCTGTCGCTGGAGCTAATGGCGTCCGCCCAGGCGCTGGATTTGCGCGGCTGTGAGCCCTCCCCGGTCATCCGCGCGGTGCTGGACCGCATCCGCAAAAAAGTCCCCGCCCTCCAGGAGGACAGGGAGCTTCGCTTTGATGTGAATGCCATGCATGATTTGGTGCGCTCTGGGGAACTGACCCAATTGGTAATGAATCACCGGCCGGCTTTTCAATAGCCGCCCTTCACCAATTCACCCTTCTTGATCACAGCCTGGGCCAGGTTGCTGCCAAAGCGGTAGCACAGGTCGTCCAGGCTGTTTGCCTGCCACAGCACCAGGTCGGCCTGTTTGCCAATCTCCACGCTGCCGATGCTGTCCGCGCGGTGGATGGCGTTTGCGGCGTTGAGGGTGACTGCGGTCAGGATTTCCTCCGGGGTCATTTTATACTGCCAGGAGGCCAGGTTGATGCAAAACTGCAGGGAGAAGGAGGGGCAGCTGCCCGGGTTGAAGTCGCTGGCGATGGCGACAGGCACCCCGGCAGCAATCAAATCCCGCGCGCGGGCATAGGGCTTGTTGAGGTAAAACGAGGTGGCGGGCAGCAGGCAGGCGGTGACCCCGCCTTTTTTCAAGGCCTTGATGCCGCTGTCTCGCATGGCAATCAGGTGCTCCGCGGAGGCGGTGCCTATTTCCCCGGCCAGCTCGCTGCCGCCGATGGCGTCGATCTCGTCCGCGTGGATTTTGCTGTGCAGGCCATGGCGCTGCCCGGCCAGCAGAATTTCCCTGGCTTCTTCCGCGGTGAAGACACCGCTTTCACAGAAGACGTCACAAAATTCCGCCAATCCTTGCTCACTGACCGCCGGGATGATTTCACTAATCACGAGGTCAATGAAGCCCCGGCGGTTGTCTTTGTACTCCGGGGGCAGGGCATGAGCCGCCATCAGGGTGAAGACCAGGTCGATGGGGTGTTCCTCATTCAAGGCGCGCGCGGCGCGCAGCTGTTTGAGCTCGGTCTCCAGGTCCAGGCCGTAGCCGCTCTTGGCTTCCACGGTGGTGGTGCCCATGGCAAGCATCCCGTCCAGCGCCAGCCTGGCCTGGGCTTTCAACGCTTCTTCGGTGGCGTTTCGGGTCTTGGTGACGGTGTTGAGGATACCGCCGCCCTGGGCCAGAATCTCCAGGTAGGGGACGCCGACCAGCTTCAATTGCAGTTCATGCGCGCGCCAGCCGGCGAACACCAGGTGGGTGTGCGCGTCCACCAGGCCCGGGGTGACCAGGCAACCCTTGGCGTCCACCACCCGATAATCCGCCAATATGCTGTGCTCCTGCTGTCTTTCAAGGACGGCGGTAATGCGGCCATTCTCCAAAAGCACACAGGCATTCTCAATTTTTTGAACCTCGCCCTGCTGCGCGCCGGCTCTGGCGCTGTTCCCGGTCGGCGTTGCCAGCAGGCCGATGTTGACGATAGCCAGTTTGCCGTTCGCCTGGCTCATGAGAACAGCCCCTTCAAGGCATCCAGGTCCGCTTCATGCGGCAGGGTGATGTGGTTGCTGCCGGGGAACAAGCCGTTGTACTCCCGGCTGGTGGACACCGCATTGCCGTTGCGGGCCCAGCTTCTGCGGGCGACGCCCACCATCACGTCAAAGGGCATGGCGCTTTTTAAAATCTCATCCACGCGCTTAGAGCCGTCCAGCACCATGCCAAACCCGCCGTTAATGGATTTGCCGATGCCCACGCCGCCGCCGTTGTGCAGGGCGACCATGCTCATCCCGCGGGCCGCGTTGCCCGCGAAGCACTGGGTGGCCATCTCCGCCATGATGTTGGAGCCGTCTTTGATGTTGCTGGTCTCCCGGAAGGGGGAGTCGGTGCCGCCGGTGTCATGGTGGTCTCGCCCCAGCATCACCGGGCCAATCAAGCCGTCCCGCACCATGCTGTTGAACTTCAGGGCGATGGTCATGCGCCCGATGGCATCCTGGTAGAGGATGCGGCACTGGGTGCCCACCACCAGCTTGTTCTTTTGCGCGTCGCGCACCCAGACCCAGTTGTCACGGTCCTGGTAGCGCCTGGTGGGGTCGATGCAGTCCATGGCCGCCTGGTCGGTTTTTTGCAAATCTTCAGCACTGCCGCTTAAGCAGCACCAGCGGAAGGGGCCATAGCCGTAGTCAAACAGTTCGGGCCCCAGAATGTCCTCCACATAGCTGGGGAAGATGAAGCCGTCCAGGTCGTTTTGCCCGTTTTTGCAGACAGTCGGGATGCCGCTGTCGAAAATGGCCTTGAGGAAACTGTTGCCATAGTCAAAAAAGTAGGTGCCCTTTTTGCTTAAGTTTTGAATCAAAGCAAAGTGCTTGCCCAGGCTCTTGTCAACCGCCTTGCGGAAGCCCTCCGGATCCTGCGCCAGCATCCGGGTGCGCTCCGCGAAATCCATGCCCTGGGGGCAATAGCCGCCTTCATACACCGCGTGGCAGCTGGTCTGGTCCGACAGCAGGTCGATGTGGATGTTGTGCTCGTCCATGTACGCAAGCAAATCAATGATGTTGCCATGATAGGCGATGGCGCAAGCCTCGCCTTTCTCCTTGCAAGCCAGGGCGGCGTCCACCGCGTCCTTTTCTGTGGTGTGCACGGCAGTGACCCAGCCCTGGTTATGCCGGGTCTTGATGCGGGACAGGTCCACCTCCGCGATGATGGAGGCTGCCCCCGCGATGACAGCGGCTTTGCCCTGGGCGCCGCTCATGCCGCCCAGGCCCGAGGACACAAAGAGCTTGCCGGACAGGTCTTTGTCCAGCGGCACGCCCAGCTTGAGCCGCGCCGCGCCCAGCAGGGTGTTGTAGGTGCCGTGCACGATGCCCTGGGGGCCGATGTACATCATGCCGCCGGCCGTCATCTGGCCGTAGTTGGCGACGCCCAGGGCGGCCGCGCGGGCGAACTGCGCCTGGTTGTCAAACTGGCCGATCATGAGCCCGTTGGTGATCATCACCCGCGGCGCGTGCTCGTGGGATTGAAACAGCCCCAAAGGATGCCCGGACATGATCACCAGGGTTTGTTCCCTGGTCAAATGCTGCAGGTAGTGTTGAATCAGCCGGTACTGCATCCAGTTCTGGCAGACCTGGCCGGTTTCCCCATAGGTGACCAGCTCATAGGGGTAGAGGGCCACCTCAAAATCCAGGTTGTTGTCCATCATCACCTGGATGGCCTTGCCCTCCACGCACTGCCCCTGGTATTCCTCAATGGGCTTGCCTTTGATTGCGCCATGGGGGCGGAAGCGATAGCCATAGATGCGGCCATGGGTTGTAAGCTCCTCCATGAACTCCCTGGCCATCACCTGGTGGTGCTGACGGGGGAGGTAGCGCAGGGCGTTGAGCACGGCCTGCTCTTTGTCCTTTTGGCTCAAGTGCGCCTCACGCCTGGGCGCGCGGCGGATGCCCTCCGCAAAGGCACCCGGCTGGGGCAGGGTGTCAAACAGATGCGCGATGTTCAAGGTTGCCATTGCTTCCTCCTTAGCGTGCGTGCAGGATCCGGCTGGCTTCCTGTTCAATGGCGTTGGCTTGCGCTTCCAATTGGTCGCACTGGCTCATCATGTCCGCCTTAAAATCCTCGTCCTTGATGCCGCCCAAATTGATGCGCACATTGTGCGTAGCGCCCAGCACCGAGGCGCGGCCCAGCAAGGCGCCCACCATGCCGTCAGACGCCGTGTTGATGTTGCCCAGCTCCACGGCGGTCTTCGCCATTTTCAAGGCCTCCAGGCATTTGTAGGCCACCTTCAGCGGCACCTGGCAGGCGCCCTTCAAGGCGTCCTGCATGGCCTGTGAGCGGGCGGCTTTCTCTTCATCCGTATTTTTGGGCAGGCCCAGCGCTTCCATGTAGGCATTGAAAGATTCGCTGTCCTTCTGAATGTCCGTCAGCAATTCCAGCCGCAGGGCTTCCGCCTGCTGATTAATCTGCGCCATCTGCTCATTGAGATGCTCATAACCTTTTTTATTGGTGGTCAATTTGGCCACCATGGCGCACAGCGCGGCTGAATAGGCGCCCGCCATGGCCGAAATGCTGCCGCCGCCGGGTGCGGGGGAATTGGATGCGGTCAGGTCGCACAACCCTGTGACAGTCATGTCCTTCATGTTGGTGTCAAACATCTTACAGCCTCATTTCCAGCACCTGGTCAAAGGAGAACTGCTCCATTTTCAGGTAGTATTCCGCGCTGTCCACCAGCGCCTTGACGGGGGTCAGGCCGATTAGCTCGCTGCCGGCGATGCTGACGCCGTAGCGCCTGGCCTCGGACTTCACCATTTCAAACACCCGGTAGACGCTGGTCTGGGTGTAGTCGGTCAGGTTCATGGACACCTGGGCCAGGTTCCTGTCCTCCAGCATCACGCCCATGGCCTTGACGTATCGCAGCCCGCCGCCGGAGTGGCGCACCACCTTGGCGATGGCCTTGGCGATGTTCAAATCCGGGGTGTTCAGGTTGACGTTGAAGGCGATCAGCGGCATGCGCGCGCCTACAGCAGTGACGCCGCCGGAGGGGTGGATGGTTTGCGGGCCGAAGTCCGGCACCCAGTCCTCGCCCTTCATTTTCTCCGCCATGCCCTCAAACTCGCCCCGGCGGATGTCGCTTAAGTTTTCGCGGTTGGGGCGGCTGGCGGAACGCTCATACAAAAAGACCGGCTGGCCCATCTGCCCCAGCGCCTCGCCCACTTCCCTGGCAACCTTGTCCGCGTCCTTCAGGTCGCAGCCCTTGATGGGGATGAAGGGGATGACGTCCACACAGCCCATGCGCGGGTGCTGGCCTTTGTGCTTCCTTAAATCAATCAGGTCAAGCGCGGCTTTGGCGGAGGCAATCACCGCGTCACGCAAGGAGCCAGGCTCGCCAATGACGGTGAACACGCTGCGGTTGTGGTCCTTGTCGGAGGAATAGTCCAGCAGCTTCACGCCTTCCTTGCCACGAAAGCAATCCGCTATCTGTTCAACAATGGCCAGGTCCCTGCCCTCTGAAAAATTGGGTACGGTTTCCAAAATGATGTTCATAAGCCACCTTCCTATTCATTCTGCATACTATTCTACCTGAAAGGACAAGTGATGTCACGGGCCGGACTGGATACATTGCGGCGGAGAGGAAAACAAAAAACCTTCACATGCCGGCGTTGTGCACACAAGCGATGTGAAGGGGGAAGACCCGGCTTGGGGGCTTAAGATCAGGGAAGGCTCTCCATCAGCTCCAGGGCTTTTTCCGCCGCGCTGGCGGCGTCCGCCGTGTAGGCGTCCGCGCCGATTTCCTTGCGGAACTCGTCTGTCACCGGGGCGCCGCCCACCATGATTTTCACTTTCTCCCTGATGCCGGCGCCTTTGGCCGCGTCCACCACCTGTTTCATGGCGGACATGGTCGTGGTCAGCAGGGCGGACAGGCAGATGATGCCGCAATCTTTTTCCATGGCGGTCTGAACAAAGGTTTCAGGCGCGACATCCGTGCCCAGGTCGATAACCTCAAAGCCCTTGCCTTCCAGCATCATCTTCACAAGGTTCTTGCCGATGTCGTGCAGGTCTCCCTGCACGGTGCCAATGCACACGCGGCCTTTGGATTCAACGCCGGACTGCTCATAATAGGGCTTGAGCAGTTCCATGCCCTTGTTCATCGCGCGCGCGGCGATGAGCACTTCAGGCACAAAGACCTCATTGTTTTTGAATTTCGCGCCCACGATGCTCATGCCGTGGAGCAGGCCCTGTTCCAGGATGTCCTTCACCGGCACCTGCTGGTCCAGCGCCTGCTGAACCAATTCCTGCACCACCTTGGCCTTGCCGATTTGCAGTTGGGAAGAGATGTCTGACAGTAGTTGCATGGTGTCTCCTTTAACGTTCTTTTCTTCGTCCGTAGTTTTGAATCACCTGCATCACCAGGCGCATGCTATTCAGGCTGGAGCCGTTGTTGATGCTGCCGGCGGTGGCGATGTTGACGCCGTTGTACTTCAGGCCGTCTTCGCAGTCGCGCCTGACCTGGGCAATGATCTGCTCGCGGTCATTCCGCATGAAGTCCATGGGGTGCAGGCAGCCGTCGATTCTGGCGTTTGGCAGGTGCTTTCTGATGTCCGGCACCAGCACTGTGGGCCCAAAGTTGACGCCGTTTAGGTCCAAGCGGCCCAGGATGGGCAAGAGGTGGCCCATGGCGGAGTCGGAATGCTGGTAGCGCTTGTCCGTTTTGCCGGGGGAGTACACCTTGAATACATCCCGCAGCACCGGGTAGCCAAACAGCTCATACATGGCTGGGTTTAACAAACAGCAGTTGTCATCCGCGAAGCTGAAGCCGCGCGTCTCGTCCGCCGTGGTGCCGTGCTCCTCGTCCATGATGGCGGCGATGCCCAGGGTGACCTTGGTGATGGTGTCGGAAAAGCGCCGGGCCAGGTCCGGTTCATCCAGGATTAAAAAGAGCAGGTCTTCCGCGCCCATGATGGAGCAGGCCAGGGTGACCGGCCCGCGGATGTGGCGCAGGGGTTGCGGGCGCAGGCCGTAGCGCTCATGCACGCGCCGCTTCTCCGCTTCCCAGTTGCCGGGCAGCATGAAGGCACGGATGTCCATGCGCTCCACTCGGTCCAGCAGCGCTTCCAGCTCCCTGAAAGAATGCACGCTCTGGGTCAGCCACTCGGTTTCGTTGTGGTAGATGTACTGCCCGCCAAAGACCTCCCCGATGCGGCGCACGCCGGGCAGGTTCGCGTCATCGGGCAGAAAGTCCTCCTGCAGCAGCCGCCTGCCCACCAGGCGCTCGGCCTTGTCATTGTAGCGCCGGTTCAGCTCCCGCCTGCGCGACAGCGGGATGGGCATCCAGGGGGTGCCCGGCTCATCCAGCTCCGCGAACACGCACTCATCGCTCATCAAAATGCCAAGCGGGACCTGGGGCGCCTGGTTGAAGCAGTTGCCCTCATGCGCCAGCGCGTCATCCCGCCAGAATTGTTCAATATCCAGCTCGTGCATGCCATACCCTCTTGTCAAACCGGTTTGTTCACAACGTGTCAAATCTGATGCTGTATTGATTATCCGGAAACCTGCCATAAATGTCAACAAACTCCGGTGCTCAAGGGGCACAGGGAGGTTCCTGTATGAACCTGTTTGTTGTATGTCCATCAAGTTTGTTTGTATGTACTGGACATCCAGCGATGCCCGTGCTATGCTCAATCCATGCGACAGAGCCGCATAAAAACGCTTGTGCAGTGACAAAAATGAAAGGGAGTTGTGCAATGGACAGGCAGACCGCCTATCAAAAGGCGAAGGAACTGGTAGCCACCATGACCCTGGAGGAAAAGGCTTCCCAGCTGCGCTATGACGCGCCGG
>LSQX01354936.1_pt2 | contig 10181 bp, 11 predicted proteins | sample 654561 | NCBI WGS metagenome assembly LSQX01 (sample SAMN04489861, study PRJNA283612) | anaerobic digester metagenome | isolation source: 4 biogas reactors fed with cattle manure at either 37C or 55C with and... | place: Denmark: Kongens Lyngby | collected 2014
TCGAACATCTTGCCCTCTTCGAAGAACTCCTCGTCGACATCACGGGCAGGCATGGTGATGTGCTGTTGCTTGCCTTTGGTATCGGTGAAGCGCAGGTCAACCCACTTCACGTCAAATTCGTTGATCAGTTGGATCGCTTTCGACATGCTGTTCTCCAGAAGGAATCGTTTTCCAGGGGTCGCCTGGCTGGTCATGAGTGCGGAAGGGGTAACTTCCGTCGGTTCGTTTTGCACCTGAGCATCACAGCAAAAGCTGTGCCACTATTCCCTGGCTGCCGAAACCCTTGTTACAGCGCGATCAGTCGATCAGCGCAGGTATTGCGCTGCATTATCGCGCACTTGATCGGTGCGTGGAACAGCTGGCATGCACCATATTGGCGCGTCGGTCGGTAATCCGCGCAAGTCGGCCCAAGCATCGGTATAATGCGCGGCTTTCGCACCGCCTGCCGCTGAATGTTACCTATGAAACTCATTATCAAATTCTTCGCCGAAGTCACCATCAAATCGCCCCAGGTGCGCAAGCGCTTTATCAGCCAGCTGCGCAAGAACCTCAAGGTGCTGCTCAAGGCGATTGATCCGGACGTGCGCCTCAGCGGTACCTGGGACAGCCTTGAAGTGATCGTCGGCGACGACCCGGCAGTGCAGCAGCGTATTCTCGAACGGCTGAAGAACACCCCCGGCATCAACCATATCCATGAAGTGCGCGAACACCCGCTGGGCACGCTGGATGAGCTGGCCGAGCTGTGCATCGCCCGTTTTGCCGAACAACTGAAGGGCAAGACCTTTGCCGTGCGCTGCAAACGGGTCGGCAACCATGCCTTTACCTCCAACGACGTGAATCGCCAGATTGGTGCACGGCTGATGCAGGCCAGCGAGGCGGCGGGCGTGTCACTGAGTGATCCGGATGTCATGGTGCAGCTGGAAATCCGCCAGCAGCGGGTATTCCTGATTCAGGCCCGGCATGAAGGCATCGGCGGCTTCCCGCTGGGCACCATGGAGCCGGTACTAAGCCTGATGTCCGGCGGCTTCGACTCCACCGTGGCCAGCTACCAGATGCTGCAGCGCGGCGTGCTGCCGCATTTCGTGTTCTTCAACCTCGGCGGGCGTGCCCACGAACTGGGCGTGCGCCAGGTCGCGCACTACCTGTGGGAAAAATACGCCGCCAGCCACCGCCTGCGCTTCATCAGCGTACCCTTCGAGGGCGTGGTGGCGGAGATTCTGCAGAATGTCGACAACAGCCAGATGGGCGTGGTGCTCAAGCGCATGATGCTGCGCGCCGCCAGCCGCATCGCCCACCGCCGGGGCTTTCAGGCGCTGGTCACCGGTGAGGCCGTCGCCCAGGTCTCCAGTCAGACCCTGCCCAACCTGGCCGCCATCGATCAGGCCTGCGACATGCTGGTGCTGCGCCCGCTGATCACCACCAGCAAGACCGAAATCATCCGCACCGCCCGGCGCATCGGCACCGAGGCCTTCTCCAGCAGCATGCCGGAGTACTGCGGGGTGATTTCCGTCAGCCCGGACATCCACACCAATATGCGCAAGGTTGAAGCCGCCGAGGCCGGTTTCAACTTCGAGGTGCTGGATGCGGCCATCGAACAGGCCACCTCCACCGACTGCTGCGACCTGGAACTGGAAATGGAAGGCTCCGAGGTCGAGACCGTGGAGCAGGCGCTGGCCGGGCAGGTGGTGCTGGATATCCGCCACCCGGATGAGGAAGAAGCCAAGCCGCTGGTGCTCGACGGTATCGAAGTGCTCAAGCTGCCCTTCTATCAGCTCAACAGCCGTTTTGCCGAGCTGGACAGCGCCCGCGCCTACCTGCTGTATTGCGAAAAAGGCGTCATGAGCCAGCTGCATGCCCAGTATCTGCTCGATCGCGGACATGACAATGTGCGGGTTTTACGCCTCCCCAAAGGCTGACTTCGGGGCTGATCGCGACCGTCTGTACGAAATACAGGCACTGTAACCTTTGTGTCTGTATAATGCGTGACTCTTTTTTAGACAGGCCTGCCTGTCGCCCCGCTATGCAGGAATGCCCCGTGATCGAAAAACTCCGTAATATCGCCATCATTGCCCACGTTGACCACGGCAAGACCACACTGGTTGACATGTTGCTGCGCCTGTCCGGCACCCTCGACCGCAAAGAAGCGGAAAACGAGCGCGTGATGGATTCCAACGATCAGGAGCGGGAGCGCGGCATTACCATCCTGGCCAAGAACACCGCACTGAAGTGGAAAGACTACAACATCAACATCGTCGACACCCCCGGCCACGCCGACTTTGGTGGTGAAGTCGAGCGCGTGATGAGCATGGTCGACTGCGTACTGCTGGTGGTCGACTCCATCGACGGCCCCATGCCGCAGACCCGCTTCGTGACCCAGAAAGCCTTCCAGGCCGGCCTGAACCCGATTGTCGTGGTCAACAAGATCGACCGCCCCGGCGCGCGTCCGGACTGGGTTGTAGATCAGATCTTCGACCTGTTCGACAACCTCGGTGCCACCGAAGACCAACTGGACTTCCCGATCGTCTACGCCAGCGCCCTGAACGGCATTGCCGGTATGGACCACGAGAACCTCGACGAGAACATGGACGCCCTGTTCCAGGCCATCGTCGACCACGTACCGCCGCCCAGCGTTGACCTGGATGGCCCGTTCCAGATGCAGATCTCCCAGCTGGACTACAACAGCTTCCTCGGCGTGATCGGCGTCGGCCGCATCAACCGCGGCAAGGTCAAGACCAACACCCCGGTGATCGCCATCGGTGCCGACGGCAAGAAGCGTCAGGGCCGCATTCTCAAGATCATGGGCCACTCCGGCCTGCAGCGCGTGGAAGTCGAAGAAGCACAGGCCGGCGACATCGTCTGCGTCAGCGGCATGGACGAACTGTTCATCTCCGACACCCTGTGCGACATGAACAATGTCGAAGCCCTCCCACCGCTGACCGTGGACGAGCCCACCGTGTCCATGACCTTCCAGGTCAACGACTCACCGTTCGCCGGTAAAGAAGGCAAGTTCGTCACCAGCCGCAACATCAAGGAGCGTCTGGAAAAGGAACTGCTGCACAACGTCGCCCTGCGCGTTGAAGAAGGCGACTCCGCAGACAAATTCAAGGTCTCCGGCCGTGGCGAACTGCACCTGTCGGTACTGATCGAAACCATGCGCCGCGAAGGCTTCGAACTGGCCATCGGCCGTCCTGAAGTGGTCATCCGCGAAGTCGACGGCGAGAAGCAGGAGCCCTACGAGAACGTCATCATCGACATCGAAGAGCAGCACCAGGGCGCACTGATGGAACAGATGGGCCTGCGCAAAGGCGATCTGACCGACATGGCCCCGGACGGCAAAGGCCGCATCCGCCTGGAATACGTCATTCCGGCCCGTGGTCTGATCGGCTTCCGCAACAGCTTCCTGACCATGACCTCCGGCACCGGCATCCTGGCGTCCACCTTCAGCCACTACGGCCCGATCAAGGGTGGCGAAGTAACCAGCCGCCAGAACGGCGTACTGGTCTCCATGGCCACCGGCAAGGCACTGACCTACTCGCTGGAAACCCTGCAGAGCCGCGGCAAACTGTTCCTCGAACCCGGCCAGGAAATCTACGAAGGCCAGCTGGCCGGCATCCACAGCCGCGACAACGACCTGGTGATCAACCCCACCAAGGGCAAGAAGCTCGACAACATGCGCGCCTCCGGCAAGGATGAAGTCATCGCCCTGGTACCGCCGATCAAGTTCACCCTGGAACAGGCACTGGAATTTATCGACGACGACGAACTGGTGGAAGTAACCCCCAAATCGATCCGTCTGCGCAAGAAACTGCTCGACGAAAACCAGCGCAAGCGCGCAGCCAAAGGCTGATCGCCAGCCAGCAGTCCAAAAGCCCCCGCGGCCAACGCCCTGGGGGCTTTTTCATGCCTGCCCCACGCCGCACCCAACCACAAATCCCACTGGCCTTCCGCCACCCTCTGCGTTATGTTCAGACACAAGCAACGGAATGCAGCCACCCCCGCCCAGCAGGCACGGACAGCCCGCATTCCCCAACCGTAATGCAATACACCGGCTTCGCTTGCCGACAAGAGTGAGGGCGGTAGCGTGGTTGGTGTTTTTGCAGGGTAGTAATGGCATCGCTTTTCCTGACATTCCTCAATTCCAAAACCAAGTAGCACAATTAGCTCCTTGGGTATGTGAAGCTTTAGGTATTCATTGGCTTGCCATTTCTTCAAGCGGCGATGTCGTGATCACAAAACCGCCTGTTAAGTCATGAGAAAAAGAGATCCGTTTGGCTATCGCCGATATTAGAGCTCGCCAAACAGAATATGGCTGACAGTACCGTGCACCTTGCGTGAGTGGCGATAGTCGGTGTTCTGCAGCATGCCCAGCACGATCCGCTTGTTGTCCGGGTCAATCCACATCCACGGGCCCTGGATGCCCCACCACCAGTAAGTGCCGACCGGCAGGTATCCGGCCTTGGCGCTGTCATTGACTACTGCGACGTTCAGAGCGAAGCGGTTGCCCGGTGCCCAGGAGGGACCGTCGACTTGCGGTGGGAGCTGGTCGCGGGCCATCTCTGCGATGGATTCCGGGGACAGGAGGCGTACGCCGTTCAGCTCGCCACCGTTGAGCAGCATGCGGGCGAAGCGCAGGTAGTCGTCCATGCTGGAGATCAGTCCGCTGCCGCCCTGGATCAGCGCCGGTTTGCTCAGGTACCGGCTGTTGTCTTGTGACTCCAGGCCGTTCTCGCCCGGTTTGTAGGATACCGCCAGTCGCGGGGCCTGCTCGGCGCTGACATGGTAGCCAGTGTCCTGCATGCCCAGCGGCTGAAGGATGTGCTCGTTGATGAACTGGTCATACGGCTGGCCGCTGACCACTTCGACGACTCGGGCCTGGATATCCACCGAGAGGCTGTAGTTCCAGACCGTTCCCGGCTGATTGAGCAGCGGCAGTTTCGCCAGTTTGCCGACCATTTCTTCCAGGGTCTGCTCGGTATTGAACAGGTCTGCTTTCAGGTAGAGGGTGTCGACCTGGGATTGGCTGAATACGCCGTAGCTGAAGCCGGCGGTCTGGTTCATCAGCTCGCGCAGGGTCGGTGCATGGCTGGGGGCGGTGGTCTGCGGTATGCCGTCCGGGCCATCGGCAATGGCGACCTGCAGGTCGGCAAATTCCGGCAGGTATTTGGCCAGCGGATCATCCAGTGACAGCTTGCCCTGTTCCTGCAGCATCAGCATGGCTACGCTGGTGACCGGTTTGGTCAGCGAGAAGATCTTGTACAGGGTGTCGTCGGCCAGGGGTATGTCGCCGCTGATATCCTGATAACCATGTTGGCTGCGATGCAGCAACTGGCCGTCCTGCTCGACCAGTATGGCAATACCGGCCAGCCGCCCCTGATTAACCTCCGCCTGCAGCGCACGTTCGAGCAGCTGGAAGCGCTCGCTGGCGATGGGTGGTGCAGCGCTGTCGGCGTGGGATGTGCTGGTGAACAGCAGGCAGGCGATGGTCAGCCAGAAGAGATACAAGATGCTTGAGTGGTGCGATGCCATAGTGTTTCTTCTTGTTGTTTGACGTTCGGGTCACAATAGCATTCTGCATCACTGTGGCAAAGGTGAGGTGTTTCACAGTTTCTGCAAGATTACTGCCTGGCCGTGCAGTGGCTGTTGCTGGAGGAAAGAGCCGGGCAGCAGTATGCGTCCGACCTTGCGTGGGGAGCAGAGAGCTTCATGTCGACAGGGATAGTCTTGATACATCATAAGGAATTGAAAATGCACAAGAAAATGGCAGCGATTGCAATCGCTTCAGCTCTCTTTGCCGGGTGTGCCTCGGTACCGATGGAAAGTCGCGAGGCTTCCAATGCCGCCAAGGCTTTCAGTCAGCCTTCCGGAGATAATGCGGGCCTGTATATCTACCGAAAGGGTGGGCCGGGTGGGTCCTTGAAAAAGGATATCCATATCAACGACCGCTGCGTGGGTGAAAGCGCACCCAAGACGTTCTTCTATGAAGAAGTGCCCGGTGGTGAGGAATACAGAGTCTCCACCGAGTCGGAGTTTTCGCCCAATATCCTGCTATTACGTCCGGAAGGCGGCCGAAACTACTTCATCCAGCAATACATCAAGATGGGCTTGCTCGTCGGTGGTGCAGATCTGAAGTTGGTGAGTGAGGCTGAGGGACGGGCAGCGATTGCCAAGCTGGAAATGGCCAGAAAGGGCAATTGCAGTAATTGAGACCGTAATGGCTGACGAATGGCAGGGCCTCTCCGGCCCTGTACTCATCTGCACCTGTGCTGTTCCCGGCCTCCTTTGGACTCTTTCCCTTTTCCCGGGTGAATTGCATTGTCCGAAGACTCTGTCCAAAATCACTACTGATTGGTAGAAGGAGATGACCCATGCAAAAGCACGCCAGCACCACCCTCGGGCCACATTTTGATACCTTCATAGCCGAACAGCTCAAAAGTGGCCGTTATAGCTCTACCAGCGAAGTGCTCCAGGCAGGGCTGCGTCTGCTCGAGAAGTCCGAAGCACGTCTGACCCGGCTCAGGCAGCTGCTCAAGGAAGGCGAAGACAGTGGTTTCGAAGACTACTCCTATGAGTCGTTTATTCGCGAACTGGACAGCGAAACAGATTAATGGCTGGGTTCAGGCTTTCAAGAAAGGCCAAGGCAGACCTCAAATCCATTGCCCGGTATACCGAAAGCCGATGGGGACGAACCCAGCGAAACCACTACATTCTGCAGTTCGACCAGTGCTTCCAACTCTTGGCTGAAAACCCGCGCATGGGCCAAAGCTGTGATGAGATAATCCCGGGTTACCGTCATCTCCCTCAAGGGAGTCATGTAATCTTCTATTGCCAGGCTACGGAAAGCAGTGTGGATATCATTCGTATTCTGCATAAGCGGATGTTGCCTGAAGAGCACCTATAGTAGGGAAAACCACCGCTCAGGCCGGCTTCTATTCATGAACGAACAGGCCAGTGCCCAAGCGGCAGCTGATGGGCATCCAAAAAGGTTGAGTACGTGCCTACTCCTCGAAGAAGAACCGCTCCTCCCCAAATGCCGGCCTCAGGTGGTTCAGCCAGGTTGCCTGTTCGTCGTAGCGGGCGAAGAAGGGACGTTGTACCCAGTCGGGGTCGCGGCCCTGGATCATGCGCAGGGCCAGGACTTTCTCGCCGTTGATCTCGGTTACGCCCTGAATTTCGACCTTGCCGGGGTCCGAGCTCATGGAGGGGCCGCGGGCGGTTCTGGCGATACCGGATACCTGCTGGATAGCGTCGCGGTAGATTTCCCAGGCGCGTACCAGGGGTACTTCAAAGTAGTGGCGTGCGCCGGTATCCCGTTCCACGAACATGTAGTAGGGGATGATGCCCAGCTCGACCTGGGTCTGCCACAGCCGTGCCCAGACTGCAGGATCGTCGTTGATATGTGCCAGTAGTGGGCCCTGGGCGCGGATCTGGGCGCCGGTGGCGCGTATGCGGCGAATCGCTTCACGGGCGATGGCGGGTTCCAGCTCGCGCCAGTGGTTGTAGTGGGCCATGAGTGCCAGGTGCTTGCCTGCGGCCTGAATCTCTTCGAACAGCGCCAGCAGGTCATCGGCATCCTCGTCGGTGACAAAGCGCTGGGGCCAGAAGCTCAGGGCCTTGCTGCCGATGCGGATGGTGCGCACATGCTCGAACTCGGGGGTCAGCAGCGGCTCGATGCAGGCCCGCAGGTTGCGGGTCTTCATCACCAGCGGGTCGCCGCCGGTGATCAGCACATCGGTCACCTCGGGATGGCTGCGCAGGTAGTCGCACAGTTGGCTCGATTCCTTCGCGGCAATGCGCAGATCCTTGTCACCGACAAACTGTGCCCAGCGGAAGCAGAAGGTGCAGTAGCTGTGACACACCTGGCCGGAGCTGGGGAAGAACAGCACCGTCTCCCGGTACTTATGTTGCAGCCCCTCTACGCGCTCGCCGTCGAGCTGGGGTATGTTGTGTTCCAGTTGCCCGGCTGGGTGCGGGTTCAGGGCGGTGCGCACTTCGGCGACTACGGCGTTGAACTGCTCGGTCGGCCATTCCTCGCGCAGGGCCTGGGCCACGCGCTCGAAATATTCCGGGGCCAGCATGCCGCGCTGGGGGAAGGTCAGCTGGAAGATGGGGTCGTCAGGCACTGCGGACCAGTCGATCAACTGGTCGATGACGTACTGGTTGACCCGGAACGGGAGAACGCTGGCCACCACGCGCATGTCGAAGCGCTGTTGTTCGGACAGCATCTGCAGCTGTGGAATCTTATCCAGCTGCCGGGCGGTATAGACGCGGAATCGTTCGGGTTCGAAAGACGTGGCCAGCTGTGTGATATCGCGGATGGCCACCGCTGATTCAAGTGTTTTCATATTTATAGCTGTTTGAATGTCTGGTCGGCTTTCACCGAGGCAGGTATATGCATCGCAGCCGGGGCGGTGCGGAAGATCATTGGATATCAATGATATACGGACAGGGTTTGCCTGCATCGGGCTTGTCTGATGTGGTCTGATTATTCAATCGAACCGGATGAAAGGATACAGCAAGAAACAAACGCTTGTCCAAAACCGATTAAGAGGACTGAATGAATGCACAGAATTCATTGCCAGTGTGGCGGCGGACGCTTTGAGGCGGAAGGGGATCTGACGCCGCTTGCCGATACCGGGGAGGATGCACAGTGAAGCTGTTGCTGGTGGGTGCCAGTGGACTGGTGGGTAGTCATGTGCTGCAGCGGGCGCTGGTTGATGAGCGTGTCAGCGAGGTGGTGGCACCGAGCCGTTGTGTTCTGATCAGCCATCCGAAGCTGACTGTGCCATTGATTGATTTCGATAATCTGCCCACCGATGCGCCTTGGTGGCAGGTGGATGCGGTGATCTGCACCCTGGGCACTACCATGAAGCGGGCCGGTTCCCAGGCTGCCTTCCGCCGGGTGGATCATGCCTATCCGCTGGCGGTGGCCAAGCGTGTTCGTCAACAGGGTGCGCCAACCTATGTGCTCAACTCGGCTGTGGGTGCCGACGTCGAGTCGCGGTTTTTCTATAACCGGGTCAAAGGGGAGCTGGAGCGTGATCTGGCCGCCTGCGGATTCGACTCTCAGACTCTTGTTCGCCCCGGTCTGATCAGCGGCCTGCGTCAGGAGTTTCGCGCCGGGGAGCGGGCGGCAGAGTGTGTGCTTAAGCTGCTTGGGCCGCTGCTGCCCCGGCGTATGCGGGTCAACCCAGCGGATAATATTGCCCGGGCGTTGCTGGAGGCGGCGATTGAGGCTCGGGCGGGGGTGAATACCGTCGATTCGGCGGCGCTGGTGTGATGTGCCCCGGGAGCGCACAATATCCGGGTCAGTGACTTTGGTATGGATACCCTTCAGGAGCTTTTCCAGCATGAACAGAATTGAGCGTGTGCGGGCAGGGATGCATGGGCTGGCGGATTCCCTCGGCAACCTGCTGGTAGAAGGCTTCCATTACATGGCGCTGTTTGCCATTGGTGTGGTCACCGCCTGGGGCGGCACCCTGGCCTTTATCGGTATGCTGGACAAGGGCCATATCAGCGTCGATGACATCCTGCTGCTGTTCATCTACCTGGAATTGGCGGCCATGGTGGGTATCTACTTCAAGACCAACCACATGCCGATCCGCTTCATGATCTATGTGGCAATCACCGCACTGACTCGTCTGCTGATATCGGATATCTCCCATAACCATGAGCCGGGCTGGGGAGTGGTGATGGTCTCCGGTGCCATTCTGCTGCTGGCGCTGGCTATCCTGGTGGTGCGCTACGCATCGGCCCGCTTTCCCGCCGTCAGGGCGGGTTCTCCCCGGGGGCGGGAAGACGCCCAGGCCGAGCGGGATGATCTGGAGGATTGAAGGGAGGCGGGCGTTGGACTCATCTGCCCCCGCGTGTTTCGCCTCCGGCCGGTAGAAAAAGCAGCAGCGCGAGGGCCGATGCGGCAAACAGCACGATGGCCAGAGCATGGGCGGGTGCGACCGGCAGGGCCGCAGCGAGGGTGGTGCCGATGGCTGCGCAGCTCATCTGCAGGAAGCCCAGCAGGGCCGAGGCCAGGCCGGCCTGCTGGCCGAACGGATGCAGGGCAATGGCGGTGCCCAGCGGGCTGATCAGGCCCATGCCGAACAGGTAGAGCACCATGGCTAGGGTCAGGGTGAGCAGGCTGGGCGCGGCGGCGAACAGGAACAGGCCGGGGCGACAGATAGCCCGGA
>LSQX01368374.1_pt1 | contig 10181 bp, 9 predicted proteins | sample 654561 | NCBI WGS metagenome assembly LSQX01 (sample SAMN04489861, study PRJNA283612) | anaerobic digester metagenome | isolation source: 4 biogas reactors fed with cattle manure at either 37C or 55C with and... | place: Denmark: Kongens Lyngby | collected 2014
TTTTTTGATCCATTCGTCGATGTCGGCGATTTTGAAGCGCCAGAGCTTTCCCACCTTGGACGCGGGCAACCCGCGCTGCTCAATCCATCGCATGACGGTATGGCGCCTCACGCCAAGATAATCGCAGACCTCTTGCAGGGATATCCATCTGTCGTTATGTATTGTTTCAGGCATAGATGCCACCTCACTTTGATAAATTCGCACAAATATCCTAATGGATTAATTGTAACATAATAATATCAAAATGACAATTGATATTTGTTGTTTTGTGTTATATTGAGTAGTATTGATTACTATTAGAATATAGTCTCAGGCATCTTTATCCGTGTTATTTTATATTCTTGAAAACTGTTGTTGTATGCGCCTATATTAAATTGGAAAACTGTTGTTGTATGCGCCTATATTAAATTGGCAAGCAGGGGGAATGGCGCGCCAAAGCGCCATTCCCACGCTTCACGCATTTCTTCCTCCGATCGAAATGGCTTCGCTCTGCTTGTTGGTGTTCCACCCCAACCCCCGTCAGACAGCCTGCTTTCGCGTCTGTCTGTTAAGCACCTTGCGGCGCTGCTGCGCGTCCCTTTCGGGACGCTTTTTACATGCTGAGGGAGAAAGATTTTAAATGCCGTTACCGCTGTTTTTCCTGTTCCGGTACGGTCGGGGAGAAGCGCAGTAATCTGTCCGTATTTTCTTTGGCGGTCAGGAGATTTTTCATGGTTTCCCTGGCCTGCCGGTAGCCCTGATAGAGCTTTTTCTTTTCCGCAAGCAGTGTGGCATATTCCTGTTTGAGCGTCTGTATGGACGGAAGCTTTTTCAGATCCAAAGCGTCAAAAGCTTTCTTCGCTGACTGGTGCAAAAGAATTTCTCCCTCATGCTCCGCGTGGAATTTTTTGTTGTATCCGGCCTTGCGGTACTGGACATAAATATCCCGTGTCCGGCTGTAATTGGCGATATGCTTTTGCAGTTCGGAGATCTCTTTCATGCGGGTTTCTGTCTGCTTGATTTTTTCAGAAAGCGCGTTGAAATCGGCGGTTGACTCCACCGCCTTTTTTTCAAGCTGAGCATAGTCCGTCATGCCGTTTTCCTGTAAAAAGATCAGCGTCTGCGCCGCCTGTTTCAGGTTAAACAACTTCGCCCAGCGTTCATAACCGGGGCCTTTTCCCATCTGGATTTTTGCCTGGACGTCAATGAGTAAATTGACCTTAGCAGTGGTCGGTGCAAAATCAGAACCTCCACCGGAAACGACGAGCCGTGCATTCGCTATCCGATCCCGAATAGCCTGCTCCGTGTAATTGCCTTTCAGTGTGTCGCAGCGTGTGCCGCGCTTTTGCCCGGGGCCGGTAAATTTGATGTGTTTCCCGCGCTTGACCGCATAGCCCGCAGCCTCCATCAGGGATAGGAAGGCTTCAAAGTCAGAGGGGTTTTGCTCCAGCGCGGTGTCGATAGCACGGCGCAGTTTTTCCTGAAAGGATGGCTCCTTATTTTCGCCCAGCCATGTTCCATAATGTCCACGGCTCGGCTTTGGATTTTCTATAATAGACAGCCCGTTCTCCAGACAAAGCGTGTCGCTTAAACGGCGTACTGCCCTTGCGGAACGCCGGAAATCCTCAAACTTTTTCGTACAGTCCAGCGTCGTGGAATTAAAATAAATATGGGAATAAATGTGGTGCTTATCCTCATGAGTTGTAACAATAAAAGCATGGCGGCCTTTGGTGAAACGCATGGCAAGCTCGTAGCCGATCCGGTTAGCTTCCTCGGCGGTAATTTCCCCAGGCTTAAATGCCTGGCGTATCTGATAAAGCAGAATATTATTATCCCGTTTTTGTTCCCGACCGGTAATGTAATAATACTGACGCTTGGCAAGCAGAAACTCTGCGTCGGCGGTCGCCGGGTCACACTCATATGAGGAAATCAGGAAGCCGTCCCGCGTCTTGTTTGGATTTTTTCCATAGTTCAGACTTTTCTTTATGGTTGCCAGAATGCTCCTGCCTTTGTCAATATGGCGGGGCCTGAAATAAGTCGCTGCCGTATGATCCCCTCCTTTGCAAAAAGAAAAGACGCCTGCTGTCCGTAAAATCGGAGGCAAGCGCCTTTCTTGAATTTGTTGACGGCTATATTTGGTTCATATTTTTTCTCGACCACAGGTGCAGCAGCATAATCAGCAACGCACCCACGACCCAAACCCCATATGTCCAGAATGGACTTTTATCAGTAACGCTCCATGCCACGAAAGCAAAGATGAAACCCCACAGGACAGATAGCAGGACACCGATGAGCCAAAAGCCGATTTTGGTCATTTGCAGAAACAGCAGCAGAACAAAAACGCCTGCGCCGATTCCGATGGAAAGTGCCGTTCCGAGGTGTCCTATGCCGTTTGCCGCAAAGCCTGCGATAATCCCAAGCGCAATGCTGTCAAATACAATAATCTGTTTGAAAAACAGGCCGATAATAAATAGAACAAATCCAATCACCACACCAATCAGCAGTTCAAAGCCTGCCGCCGCAATCAGTGCCATATCCGCCCCCTCCTTTTCCTTATTGTACCATATTGATCAATCGGTTGATACTGTTTCTTCCGGTTCTGAAAGCGAAATAACGTATATCTCCAGTTCCTTTGCAGCCGCCATTCGGAGTATCTGTGCAGTATTGCCTTTTGGATTTCCGTCAGAAACGGCAATAACTCTTTGAGCCGATTCAAGGAGGTAACGGTTTGCGGCAAACTGGCAGTCTCGGTTGTATTCCTGACTGATCAGCTTCAAGCCACTGCTCTGCGACATCAGCCCCTGTATCCGTTTGTTTTTTGCCTTCATACGTCCGGCATGAGGATAAACCGCCTCCAAAAACAGTTCGGGGATTTCTTTCTTCTTGTCTGCTACAATCAATGCAAATTCCAGATTGGCTCCCTTGTCCATGTCGCTTAAAAAACCTGTAAAGCCGTCAGCAATGGCCTGTTCAATTTCCCGGCGAAGCGCCTGCCTGATATACTTGGTTTTTTCCATCGGTATTTCACGGGGGCCGGTAACACAACAAAATTTCATACAATCCATTCCTTTCTGTGATTATTCTTACTAAAACACATATAATTCTATGTGGTCACAAGCAAGTAAGCACCACACAGAATATATATGCTCATCTTCTTGAAAGTGGAGATAAGCAAGCAAGTGACAAAATAGCCAATTTGCTTTATAAGAATGAAGTAGTTGAAAGCAAATAGATCCAGTATCATATGAGGGCGTTCCTGATCGGAGCGTCCTTCTTTTTGTCTGTTTTTCAAATTAGTCCGTCTTTTGTCCGTTTTTTGCCTGTTTTCAGTACGAAAATACACTTATTTTATGGAATAATAAAAGCCCTATAACCGTTGAGTTATAAGGCTTTTGGCTGTTACAGGGGCAGTAGGATTCGAACCCACGACCTGCGGTTTTGGAGACCGTTATTCTACCAGCTGAACTATACCCCTATTTATGATGCCTATTCATACTACTATTAATTGTTTGAATTGTCAAGATTATTTTGATCAATAATGAGCAATAAAATATATTAGAATGCTGTTGTATCTAAGACAATATCACAATAGCTTCTGATATTTAATTCATTAAAGTACTTATTCTCTAAGGGAATCCATCTATTTATGAATGGCTGAACGCTTCTATCGGGGTCTCTTAAGATAATTCTTCTTATCTGCTCTTCTTTCTCTATCTCTAGAAATACCGACAGGTCATATGCTTCCCTTAGATATGGATGCATACTGTAAGAGCCTTCAATTATATTTAGCCTTTTGGCTTCTATTATTCTTGGTTCAGAGTATTTCCAATCACCACAGGAATATGCTCTACATATGACTGGACGATTTTCTCTAAGAGGATTAAGTACTTCCTCCTTAACCCTTTCATAATGTACATTTCCTCCCGGCTCGTCTAGGCGCTTCTCTGCCCTCATTTCCAAGGGTAGAAAATAATCATCCATATGAAATACATTGCATTCATATCTATCAGCTAATAAACAGGATAAGAAGCTCTTACCACTTCCACTCATGCCATCTATTGCTACGGTTATTAGCCTATCATCATCCTGCTTAAGTAATTCATTTATTCTAATAAATACTTGAATATAGTGTTCCTCAATCCTTATGTCTTCCATAGATACCTCTGTTATATTATTAGCCTATTATTTATATACACCCGATATTTCTCCGATGAATATGGGTAAGCTTCTAGATTATCGGTTTTCTTTTATGTATTCCATTACCTCCCCGATGTTTTTAACACCTATTAGCTTTATGCCTTGGGGAGCCTTTATCTTTCCCATATTCGCCTGTGGTAGTATACATATCTCAAATCCCATCTTGGCAGCCTCTGCTACCCTTTGTTCTGCCATATTAACGGCTCGGATTTCACCGGTAAGGCCTACCTCACCGAATAGGACTGTATTGCTTCCTATAGTAATATTTCTAAAGCTTGATAGGATGGCTGTCACAATAGCCAGGTCTAGAGCAGGCTCGGTAATTCTCATACCTCCGGCCACATTCACATAGGCATCACAATCACCCAGCTGTATGCCGAGGCGCTTTTCCAGTACCGCCATAAGTAGGTTTACCCTATTATAATCTGTTCCTGCAGCAGTCCTTCTTGGCATATTAAAGCTTGTTCTACTCGATAATGCCTGTACCTCCACAAGAATCGGTCTTGTGCCCTCTATAGAAGCAGATACCACAGAACCGGACTCACCCTCGGGTCTACCGTTTAGCATATACTCTGATGGGTTTTTTACTTCTATAAGCCCTGAGCCTTGCATTTCAAACACACCAATTTCATTGGTAGAACCGAAGCGGTTCTTCACGGCTCGAAGAACTCTATAGGATGCATAGTTGTCTCCTTCAAAATAAAGCACTGTATCAACCATATGCTCCAATACCCTAGGCCCTGCCACCATTCCTTCCTTTGTCACATGTCCGATGATAAATATGGTGATACCGGTACTTTTGGCCATTCGCATCAGAGCACCTGTAGCCTCCCTAACTTGTCCGACACTACCGGGTGCTGAAGCGATGTCCTCCTTGTACATGGTCTGTATGGAATCTATAACTACGATTTCAGGCTTATGTTTATTTACAACATCCTCTATTAGGTCTAGATTAGTTTCACAAAGGAGCAGAAGCTCGCCGCTAAAAGCGCCGAGCCTTTCTGCTCTCATTTTAATCTGTCCTTTAGATTCCTCACCTGTTATATATATAACCTTTTTCCCTTGATTAACCAGCTCTCTGCATGTTTGTAGAAGCAGTGTAGACTTACCTATTCCCGGATCTCCGCCAACAAGAACAAGACTTCCTGGCACAATACCGCCACCAAGCACACGATCAAGCTCACCTATTTTAGAGCTTAACCTACTTTCGGTCTCTGACTTTACTTCAGACAGTAACACCGGTTCCTTGTCGACAGATCTATATCTAGACCCTGTACTAGACTTTTTTATCACGGGTTCTTCTACAAATGTATCCCACTGTCTGCAACCCGGGCATTGACCAAGCCATTTAGAGGATTCATATCCGCACTCTTTACAGAAAAACACAGTCTTCGCTTTTGCCATACTAGAGCTTTACCACCTTTATAGAATCACATTTGCCTTCGCCTAATTCCACGCTGAATATTAGCTTTCCACCTAAGTTTGTTTTCATCTTGCCCAAAAAGCCACCATTCTTGTATATCTCATATTCCTTTTCTGCTTCAAGCTCAAGAGTTATCTGTGCAGTATCCTCTCCAGTTACATCAAAGCATAGTTCATTTTCCTTCTGGTCCAAATGAAATACAGCGGTTCCCGGTACAGATTCGTATACGAACAAACCATTTCTTTCAAGCTTTGTAATCTTATGATAAGTCTTTACCTTGTATAAATCTCCATCGTGTTCAAAGTCAGATAACTTGGATTTTGCATCCAGCTGATAATTACCAAAACTAAGTGTTCCATCGTTTTCCTTGCGTATTAACTCCTGAATAACAGCCATTTCCTAGTCCTCCTAATCATCTTCAATTTTGAGTAACCTATTACGGAGGACTTATCCTCCTAATCATTTTCAATTTTAAAATAGTATTTGTATGGATTAAATGGATTTTAGAACTACCTCATTATCTGCATAATCGATATTCACTGTGTCGCCTTCCTTAATGTCGCCTGCCAGAATTCCTTCTGCCAGCTTATCCTCAACATTGGTCTGAATCGCCCTGCGAAGAGGTCTCGCTCCGAACTTTTCATCAAATCCTACTTCGGCCAAATGCTCCAGTACAGCCGGTGTAGCTTCTAATGCAATATTCATCTGAGCCTTACTTCTCTTTGCTATATTCTTAACCATAATGCCGACGATTTCCTTAATATTATCCTTGGTTAGAGAATGGAATACGATGATTTCATCAATACGGTTTATGAACTCCGGTCTGAAGATTTTCTTTACCTCATCCATTACTCCTTCCTTCATTCTCTTATAATCCTCTCCTTCATCTATTACAGAGGTGAAGCCTAAGCGTTTTGGTGAAATAATGTTCTGAGCTCCTGCATTGGAGGTCATAATAATGATAGTGTTCTTGAAGCTTACTCTTCTTCCCTGAGCATCTGTAATATGTCCGTCATCTAATACCTGTAATAGGATATTAAATACATCGGGATGTGCTTTTTCAACCTCATCAAATAAAATCACTGAATAAGGGTTCTGTCTTACCTTTTCGCTTAATTGACCACCCTCATCGTACCCGACATATCCAGGAGGAGATCCGATTAGCTTACTAACACTATGCTTCTCCATATATTCTGACATGTCAACTCTTATAATGGCATTCTCGGTACCAAACATGGCCTCAGACAATGCCTTTGATAGCTCTGTCTTACCGACACCAGTGGGCCCTAGGAAAAGAAATGAACCGATAGGTCGATTTGGATCCTTAAGTCCTACTCTTCCTCTTCTGATAGCCTTTGATACAGCTGTAACCGCTTCTTCCTGTCCGATAACTCTTTCATGGAGAATTTGCTCCAGATTTTGAAGCCTTTGGGACTCCTCCTCCTCAAGCTTTCTAACAGGAATCTTAGTCCAGCTAGATACTATATCGGCTATTTCAGCCTCGCTGACAACCAGCTGGTCCTCAGTTCTTTGCTTCTCTTCGACAACCTTTTGTTTTTCTAGCTCCTCTTGGAGAGCTTCCTGCTGCTTCTTAATGTCTCCGGCCTTTTCATAGGCCTCTTCCTTAATTGCTTGCTCTTTTTGCTCCTCTAGCCTTGCTATCTCCTTCTCCAAATCCTTTATCATGGGAGAGGATGTATAGGTAGACAAACGCACCTTAGAAGCCGCTTCATCCATAAGATCAATTGCTTTATCAGGAAGGTAACGGTCATTAATGTAACGGCTTGACAGCTTAACAGAAGCTGTAAGCGCAGAATCCGTTATCCTTACCTTGTGATGGGCTTCATATTTATCTCGTAGTCCATGCATAATCTGAATTGCTTCTTCCTCAGAGGGCTCTTCCACAACCACCGGCTGAAATCTACGCTCTAGTGCGGCATCCTTCTCAATATACTTACGGTACTCTTCTCTTGTAGTCGCACCGATTATCTGTAGCTCACCTCTGGCTAGAGACGGCTTTAAGATATTAGAAGCATCAATAGCTCCCTCAGCTCCACCAGCGCCTATAATTGTATGAAGCTCATCAATGAAAAGAAGAACATTACCGTCACTGATTACTTCGCCAATAACCTTCTTTATTCTTTCTTCAAATTCTCCACGATATTTTGAACCTGCTACCATACTTGATAAATCCAGTGTAACCACTCTTTTATCCTTTATGGTGTCAGGTATATTTCCCTCGATAATTTTAAGTGCAAGGCCTTCTGCAATAGCAGTCTTTCCTACACCGGGTTCACCTACTAAGCATGGATTATTCTTTGTTCTTCTGCTTAATATCTGAACTACTCTCTGTATCTCGGTCTCCCTGCCTATAACAGGGTCTAATTTACCTTCCCTGGCATAATCGGTAAGATCTCTACTGTACTGATCAAGTGTGGGTGTAGCTGATTTAGCCTTGCCCTTATTCTTACCTGAGGCATATTCACTCTTTGCAGCACTTATATCTACTCCTGCTGCCGCTAGAAGATCAATATATACCTTCTGTATATTTACTCCCAGAGTATTTAAAAGACGCACAGCTATACAGTCCGCCTCCTTAATTAAGGCTATCAGGATGTGTTCTGTTCCAGTTTCCTGAGCTTTAAGCTTGGCTGCTTCCTTTTGGCTGGATTCTAATATACGTTTTGATCTGGGGGTAAAGCTTCCGCCTTCCATCATTTCTACACCGCTGCTTGGTGCTATCAGCTGATTAACCAGCTCCATAATCTTCTCTACAGTCACACCGTTTTCTCTAAGTACTCTGGAGGCAACTCCATCTGCCTGCATTAAACCCATCAAAAGGTGCTCTGTTCCTATATAATTATGATTAAGACGAAATGCTATTTCTCTGGCAAAATTAATTGCTTGGTTTGCATTGTTTGTAAATTTCTCATTCATCTTTATGTCCTCCATTCTTGCTAAGAGTACCAAACTATTTTATTTATATGAGTCTCGGTAATTCCTTGCTAATATATTCAGCTCTAGATTTATCCCTTGTGGTAGAGCCAACATTTTTGCCCAATGTCCACTGTAGACTTCCGGGTTGTACTCCCATCATCATCTTATGAACATTGAATTCTCGATCGAACTTTATAAGTCCGCTATCTGCTCCAAACTTTATCTGAGAAAGAAGAGTCATAGCATCATCAGGGGTAATCTGTCTGGCATATTTTAATATTCCGTAGGCACGATATACCTGATCCTCTATCTCATCAGTATTAAGAGATAACATATATTCTCTTCTCTTTCTTTCCTGCTTCATTACCTGGTCTACAATACGATTCAGATTTTGAATTATTTCCCTCTCTGAGTTGCCTAATGTCTTCTGATTGGATATCTGATATATGCTACCAAGACTCTTTGTCCCCTCACCGTAAATACCACGAATGGTAACCCCATATCTTCCAACCTCTTCGATCAGCTTCTGGATCAGCTTTGCTGCAGATAGGGCAGGTAGAAACACCATACAGGAAGCTCGCATACCTGTACCTACATTTGTAGGACAGGATGTCATATATCCATATTTCTCATCATATGCAATTTTAAGCTTATCATATGCCAAATCATCAATATGATTAGCTACCTCATAGGCCTTCTCAAGGTTCATTCCCCCGACAATGGCCTGTATTCTCAGATGATCCTCTTCATTAATCATAATTGAAACGGTCTCATCCTCTGAAAGTATGAGTCCGGTAGTCTGTTCCTTGTCAACTAAAAGTGGGCTTACAATATGCCTCTCAACCATAGCAGCTTTATCAATATCACTGAGTGACTTAATATTGCAGGAATAATATTTTCTATGATCCTCTTCTGCTAATGTAGAGGTTATACCCTTCACTTGGTCAACTAATTTTACAGCTTCACCTTCATCTAGCAACGGGGAAAACTTATAGTCTTCTAAATTCCTAGCAAGCCTTACACGGCTGGAGATAACCACGTCGCCATCAGGTACATTCTCTTCATACCATTTAAGCATTGTTAGTCTCCTCCTTTTTTAGATGCCGTATTATATCTCTTAGCCTGGCTGCTTCCTCAAATTCCTCATTTTCTATAGCTTTCTGAAGCTCAAAGGATAATCTTTCTTCTTCAGATAAATCCTTTAATATATTATCCGCTTGCGACATAAACCCCTTAGGACGTTTACCGGTATGGGCTTCTGCTCCTTGAATCCCCCTTAAGGTCTTCCCTAATACATTATTAAAGCTTTTATAGCAACCTGAGCACCCAAAGCGGCCTCTTTGAAGGAATTCATCGTAGCTTGTATTACACTTATCACAAACAAGGTCGGGCTTTTTCTCTCCGGGCTTATTTGCAGTATTACTATGATATGCCCCTAACAGCGTGGATAATAAACTATTAAGAGTCATATCGGAATTTAACAAAGGTTTTTCCATTTGAAAGGATGTGTAATCTGTTGCACATTCTTCGCAAAGATGTTGCTCTGACTTAGCACCGTTAATAATTTCAGTATATAATACTTTTGCATCTCTTAATTTACACCTGTCGCATAACATAGGAGTTACCCCCTTTCAAATTCATCAAA
>LSQX01065550.1_pt1 | contig 10180 bp, 8 predicted proteins | sample 654561 | NCBI WGS metagenome assembly LSQX01 (sample SAMN04489861, study PRJNA283612) | anaerobic digester metagenome | isolation source: 4 biogas reactors fed with cattle manure at either 37C or 55C with and... | place: Denmark: Kongens Lyngby | collected 2014
TGAAGCATGTGGGGCTGAACGTAGCGGCGGACCCCTTTTTCACCATGTCCTACATCGGGGTGAACGGGGGACTGGTCATCGTCTCCGCGGACGACCCGGGGCTTTCGAGTTCACAGAACGAACAGGACAACCGGTGGTACGCCCTTCACGCCAAGATCCCCATGCTCGAGCCGTCGGACAGCCAGGAATGCCTTGATTTCACCAGTGCAGCTTTCGATATTTCAGAGCGTTTTGATACGCCCGTCCTCCTGAGGCTCACCACCAGGATATGCCACAGCAAGAGCGTGGTCGAGACAGGAGAACGGGACGAGACCCCAGTCAGGGAGTACGTAAGAAACCTTGCCAAAAACGCCATGCTGCCCGCCTTCGCGAAGCAGAAACACTACATGGTGGAAAAGAGGCTTGCTGATCTGCGGGAATTCGGAGAATCATCCCCCTTCAATTCCGTGGCAATGGCCGAAGGAGCGGAGATCGGGGTGATCGCTTCGGGCGTGGGGTATCAGTATGCCCGGGAGGCACTGGGAGACGGGGCGAGCTTCCTGAAGGTAGGCTTTTCATGGCCTCTGCCGCGAAGGCTCATCCGGGAGTTTGCCTCTAAGGTGAAGACCCTCTGGGTGGTGGAGGAGAACGATCCTTTTCTGGAAACCGAAATAAGGGCCATGGGGATCCCCTGCTTCGGAAAGGATGTCCTTCCCGTGGTGGACGAACTTACACCGGCGATCATCGCTCACGCCGTCCTCGGAAAAGAACCGGCGCAGGGACGGAAAACTGAGGTTCCGCCGCCGAACAGGCCGCCTCTCCTCTGTCCCGGATGCCCCCACAGGGGGCTGTTCTTTTCCCTGAGCAAAAAGAAGGATGCAATCGTGACGGGGGATATCGGCTGCTATGGTCTCGGCTCCATGCCGCCCCTCAACGTTGGTGAGACCACCATCTGCATGGGGGCTGGCTTTTCCGCCGCCATCGGGTTCCAGAAAGCCAACGAGAAGGCGGGCAGGAAACAGAAAGTTTTCGGAATCCTGGGTGATTCCACGTTCTTTCACTCCGGGATCACCGGTCTCATCGACGCGGTTGTGAACAAATCCAGAGGAGTGTTCGTCATCATGGACAACAGGATTACCGCAATGACGGGACAGCAGGAAAATCCCGGGTCGGGCAGGACTCTTTCCGGTGAGGAGACTGTCGCGCTGGATATTCCGAAGATCTGCGAGGCCTGCGGGGTGAAGGGGGAGAACATCCACGTGGTGGACCCCTACGATCTGAAGGCATCTGGAGAGGCTGTGGACACGGCCTGGGCGGCGGAGGAACCATCCGTCATCGTGACCACCCGCCCCTGCGCGCTGCTGAAGGACGTACAGAAGGAGCGCTCAGGATTGAAATGCTCCGTGGACGAAGAACGGTGCGTTCTCTGCGGCGCGTGCCTGAAGCTCGGCTGTCCCGCCATAACGAAACGGGACGGCCGTGTCGTCATAGACCATGCGGCCTGCAACGGGTGCGGGCTGTGCGTCCAGGTCTGCCCGAAGAACGCCATTGGAAGGGAGGAGGACGCTCGATGAATACAAAGACCAGGAATGTACTCCTCGTGGGTGTAGGCGGCCAGGGCACTATCCTCGCGAGCAAGGTGCTGACGGAGGGCCTCCTTTCCTTCGGCTATGACGTCAAGATGTCGGAGATTCACGGCATGGCCCAGAGGGGAGGCAGTGTATCGACCCACGTTCGCTACGGAACAAAAGTGTATTCTCCTGTAATCTGCAGGGGGGAAGCGGACGTGGTGGTAGCCTTCGAAAAAATGGAGGGTCTCCGCTGGCTTCCGTTCCTCTCTCCAGGCGGAAGACTGATTGTAAATAACCATGAGATCTTTCCCATGCCGGTGATCCTGGGGCAGGCGGAATACCCGCGGGAGATCGAAAAGACCCTTTCCGGCGCCGCTCCCGGAACTCTTGTGGTGGAAGCGGCTAAAACGGCGGAGGAACTGGGAAACCCGAAAGTGATGAACATGGTCCTTCTCGGTGCGGTGGTGAAGACCCTGGGGCTGGACGGCATGGACTGGGGCAGGACGCTCCGGGCCTGTGTTCCTCCCCGTGCCGCAGAGGTGAATGAAAGGGCCTTCGCGGCGGGGATGAATCTCCTTCCAGGGTAAACGACAGCATTGAAAACACAAAGGAGGCACCGGTTCCTGGCCGGTTCCTCTTTTTTATTTTCCGGGTCTTCCTTTTTTTCTTCAGGAATATGAAAAAACTTGGCACATGCATTCTATATGGTATGCTATTGTTTTTAAGTTCAGGAAAAAGCGAGTGGTAATCCATGGTCCGTACCGGAACCCAATCTCCCGGCATCTCCAAAAACGCCGTCCTTGCTGTTGCGGCGCTGACGGCCTTTCTGCCTCCTTTCATGCTCTCCTCGGTGAACATCGCCCTGCCCTCCATTCAGCAGGCCTACAGTGCGAGCGCCGTGTGGCTGAGCTGGGTGGCCACCTCATACCTGCTTTCTTCTGCGGTCTTCCTGATCCCAGCGGGAAAAATGGGAGATATCTGGGGACGAAAGCGCGTACTCGTCATCGGCACAGGGGTCTTCATTGTTTCAACGGTCCTCTGTCCACTGGCCTCTACGATGCCGCTTTTCATCCTTCTCAGGGCGGTGCAGGGAGCGGGAGGTTCACTGATGCTGACTATGGGCATGGCCATTCTGACCTCAGTCTTCCCGGCGGCGGAGCGGGGGAAAGCCCTCGGTGTCAACGTTGCGTCAATTTACCTTGGGTCTTCTGCGGGACCATTTTTCGGTGGGCTTCTCATCGCGGCCTTCGGGTGGACTTCCGTGTTTTTCGTGAATGCCCTGCTCGGAGCAGTCTCGATTATCCTGCTGAAGACATGTGTTCCCTTTGAATGGCGGGAGGGGAGCAGCAAACGGCTCGACCTTCCGGGATGTTTCGTTTACGGGACCTCTCTCGTCTTTGTCATGTACGGCGCTTCCATTCTTCCGTCCGTGGGGGGGATGTCTCTTATGGCTGCGGGAGGGGGATTGTTCGCAGTTTTTATCCGGAGGATGCTCCGGTCTGAAGATCCCCTGTTCGAGATACGCCTATTTTCGGGGAACCGTGTCTTTGCATTTTCCAACGTGGCGGCGCTGATCAATTATGCCGCCACCTATTCCGTGGCCTTTCTTCTCAGCCTCTACCTCCAGTATATTAAGGGCATGTCCCCGTCCGAGGCTGGTGTGGTCATGGTGACCCAGCCTCTCCTGCAGGCCTTTCTCTCCCCCTATACCGGAAAACTATCGGACAGGATAGAACCAGGACTGCTCGCATCGGGGGGCATGCTCTCCACTGCCCTGGGGCTTACCTTTTTTGCCTTTCTCGGTAGGGAAACGCATATGGCCTTCATTTTCGCGGCTCTCGTTCTGCTCGGTCTTGGTTTTGCCTTCTTTTCCTCGCCGAACACAAACGCTATCATGGGGTCCGTTCCATCGAGGTTTTACGGCGCGGCCTCAGGCTCGGTGGGCACTATGCGGGTCCTTGGACAGATGACCAGCATGGCGGTGATCACTGTGGTCTTCGCCGCGCTGCTGGGAAGTGAACAGATCACTCCCGAACGGTACGGCACATTTCTCGTCGTGGTGAGGATCAGTTTTTCCATTTCCTCTCTTTTGTGTTTCCTGGGGGTTTTCTTCTCCTGGTTTCGGGGAAACCTTCACGGAGAGGATGCGGACAAGGCCGCCCCTGAAGAAGGGAAGGAAGCACTGCCGCACTCCCTGCACGTCAGATGAGCTTCAGCTGCGACTGATTTCCCGGGGAAATATGCTTTTTCTCCATAAGTGCAGCCGCCCTGTCCCGGTCTGCTTTTGCAAGGGCGGAAAAGACTTTTGAACGGAGCTTGAGAAACGCCGCGAAGTTTTCGGGGCTGCGGTTCTCAACAAAGGGAAGAAGTCTGTCGAGCATGGATGCGGCGGAACGGAGACGGGGTTCGTCAAGATCGCTTGATCCGAGAAGGATCCGGACTTCCTCCATGGCGAAGGATCCGGGATCGTCTGACTCCTCGCTTTCCGGAACCAGGTTTTCCGGGAGAATTGCGGCGAGACGGTCAAGAAGTCGGAGCATGCTTCCCGTGAGGACAGCCCAGGTTTTTCCTTCAGGAGGGGAATTCAGTGCGGCAAACCTTCCGTCAAGGGTTCGTATGGTCGCCAGTATGTCCGAAAGGATTTCTTCCCTGCACACTGGACACAGGCTCCACGTGGAAAGGGAAAGAAAAGGACCGTCATTGCCGCATTTCGTGCAGCGGGGCATGGTCTTCCACCTCCGATTTTTTTCAATTGTAGCAGAAAGGAGGGCAGGAAGTTTTTCTTCTGTGAGATAATAAATAAAACGTTCAGCGAGCATTCGGGGGTGAAAATCACTATGATTGACTTTTCAAAAGGATATTCTCTGGAGCAGTACTTTCGGAAGGGATATGAGGAAGAGCGGGACCGGCAGAAAAGAGCCTGCGAACGGACCGTTTTCTCCCCGGAATTTGAGGAGGCCGTGAAGCGCGTGAAGCAGCCCGTGAATCTTGCTGCCTTCGCTGAAATCTACTGCCCGGACACGGTGGTCACCATGCCTTTCGTGAAAAGGGCGGCGGATCTCAACCCTCTTATCCGGCTGGCGGTGTTTGAGCGCGACCCCTGGTCGAAGGACCTGGAGGTTTTCACGGGATCCGCCAGGATACCCACTCTGCTCTTTTTTGACGGGGACATGAATCTTCGGGGGAAATACGTGGAGCTTCCCGACGGCCTGAAAGACGAGATGCGGGATGCTGATCCCGGAGAAAGAAGCGCCATGACACTGGAATACCGCAGGGGGAAATATAACGGCCTGATCCAGGAGCAGTTCATCGCCATTCTTGCTTTCTTTTCATCATGACCCCTGGAGCTGACCCGGTCATGAGAATTCGCGGGGAGTCATCCGGGGAGCCCCGGATGATCTGATGTCTCTCGGAAGAGTCTTTCTGCTCTTCCTCCGCCTGGGAGCCTTTACTTTCGGCGGGGGAATTGTGATGATGGGGCTCCTCGAGAGGGAGCTCAGGGAAACGGACCGTTTCGCTCCGGGCGAGATCATGGACATGATGATTTTTGCCACCGCTTTTCCCGGTCCCATCGCGGTCAATCTCGCGCTCCTTGCAGGCAGGAAACTGGCAGGAACGGCCGGAGCGGTCGTTGCTGTGGTCGGCACGGTTCTCCCGCCCTTTTTTACCATTCTCTTTTTGGCCAGGGTTCTTCTTCTTTTTCTGAACGCTCCGTTCCTCCGGGCTTTTTTTCTCGGCTCGACCTGTGCCGTGGCGGTGATCATCGGAAGAGTGGTCTATGACATGACGAAAATTTCCTTTGCGGGCGGATGGAAGGATATGCTTGTCTTTGCTCTTGTGTCTGTGGTCCTCCTCGGTTTCGGGCTCCATCCCTTCATCGCTCTCGGTGCGGGAGCGGCTCTCCGTCTCGCCCTAGGGGAGAGGAAACCGGGATGAGCGTCCTTTCCGTTCTCTTTTTCACCTTCATTCGGATCGGTCTCGGAGCCTTCGGCGGGGGGCTGGCGACGATTCCCTTCATCCACCACGAACTTGTCGTATCCTATGCGTGGCTTACTGAGAGGGAGTTTGCCGAAGTGGTCTCTCTTGCGCAGATGACCCCGGGACCTGTGGCGGTCAACGCTGCTACCTACGTAGGCTACAGGCTTGCCGGCTTCGCCGGTTCCCTGACGGCAACGATTGCCGTGGTGGCTGCACCCCTTGCTCTTGTCGCCGCTGCCGCGTGGCTCCTTTCCAGGGCGTCCGGCCGGACGAAAGCGGGGGCTGAACGGATGCAGAGAGCTCTTCGGCCGGTAGTGGCGGCCATGCTGTTCGGCGCGTTCTGGATGGTGGTCCGTCCCCTGGCGGGAGACTGGAGGCTGTGGCCTTTCACTCTTGTTTTGTTCGGGATGTCAAGGATATTCCCTTTCAGGAAATATCCCCAGCTTCTTCTTCTTGTCGCAGGGGCGGCGGGTATGGTTCTTCTCTAGAAAATGAATCTTCAGATCCTGAAAGGATGATTCGATAATGGAAATGAAAGTGGCTCTCGTAAACCTGACTTCAGGAACTTCGGAAGACATTCTTCTTCCGGGCGATGTGGTCCGGAAATACATCGGCGGCTCCGGTCTCGGGACATACCTCCTTTTTCGGTACGGATCACCGTCGGCGAGCCCTTTTTCTCCTGATAATCCCCTCATTTTCATGAACGGCCCCTTCCAGGGGACGGGAATTCCCACCTCGGGAAGGCACCAGGTGATAAGCAAATCCCCCCTCACTGATGCCTTCGGAGAGTCCGACTGCGGCGGAGCCTTCGGATTCCAGCTGAAAAGGGCCGGATATGACGGTCTCGTGTTTCTCGGAAAGGCTTCCTCCCCCGTTTACGCGGCGGTTATCGACGGCAGGGTGGAGATAAAGGATGGGATGTCCCTCTGGGGGAAGGACACCTTCGAGACGGAAGAAGCCCTTTTTGCCGCCGAAGGAAAGCCCGCCGGCGTGGCCTGCATCGGCCCGGCGGGAGAGCGGATGGTGCTCCTGGCGAATATCATGCACGACGGGCGGAACGCCCGGGCTGCGGGGCGGGGCGGAATGGGGGCGGTCATGGGGTCCAAGAACCTCAAGGCCGTTGTGGCCAGAGGGAACAGCAGGACAGTCATGGCCGACGAAAAAAAGGTCCGGGAAAAATCAGCGGAGAAAGCGAAATTTTACATGGAAAAACTTCCTGCCATGACCCGTTTCGGAACGGCCGGAGGGGTTGCCCTGGCGGAACAGAACGGCGACCTTCCTCTGAAGAACTGGAGCCTGGGAAGCTGGCCCGAGGAAGTGAAGAGCATAACCGGTGAGGCCATGGCTGATACTATCCTCACGGGAAACTGGGGATGCGTGGCCTGTCCCATCCGGTGCGGCAGGGAAGTGGCCTTTGACGGCATTTCCGGAGCCGGTCCCGAGTATGAGACCATAGGAATGCTCGGAAGCAACTGCCTCATCAATGACCTGAAGGCCATTGGGCGTGGCAACGACCTCTGCAACCGCCTGGGAATCGACACCATTTCGGGAGGTTCTGCGGTGGCCTTTTCCATGGAGCTCTATGAACGGGGGATCATCGACGAAAAAACGGTCGGGTATCCGCTGCAATGGGGCGACGGAGAGGCCATGGTGAAGCTCCTCGCCGACATTTCGGAGAAAAGGGGATTCGGAGCAGTCCTTGCAGAAGGTACCCGGAAGGCTGCTGAAAAGATCGGCCAAGGGGCGGAAAAGTATGCCATCCACTCCAAGGGCATGGATTTTCCCGCCCACGACCCCAGATGCTACAAGAGTCTCGCGGCGGGATACGCCACGTCGAACCGGGGGGCATGTCATCTTTCAGGCTTCTCCTATTCTTTCGAAAGGAGCATGACCTATCCTGAACTGGGTGTAGACATGGTCCTTGACAGGACAGTTGACGAAGGGAAGGGAAAGATCAACGTTGGCTTCCAGAACCTTATGGGGGTACTGGATTCGCTGAAGATGTGCAAATTCCCTTTCGCCATCACCCGGATTGACGATCTCCTTGTATGGGTCAATGGAATCACCGGCTGGGACATGGACGCAGGGGAGCTTATGACTGCAGGCGAGAGGATTTTTAACCTCAAGAAGATTTACAACCTGGCCTGCGGCCTTACCTCAAAGGATGACACCCTCCCCCAGAGAATCCTCAGGGAACCCCGGGGGGCAGGAGGTTCCGCAGACACCCTTCCCGACCTTGAAGGCCAGCTCAGGGAATATTACACCGAGCGTGGATGGACTGAGGAGGGAGTTCCCCTTCCCGAAAAAATCGCCTCCCTTGGACTTGAAGATTTTTATCCCCTGAAGGAATAGAATCCAGAAGAGGAATCAGGCCCATCCTTTGGAATAATAAAAAGAATGGTGCTGCACGGAGGATCCTGAGAAAAACAATCCCAAGAAAGGGAACGGAAAATGAAGAGAATCTGTTTATACCTTGCGGTTTCTGTTGTGCTTCTTTTTTCCATTGTCTGGGGAGTTTCAATGGGCACAGATCTGTTTGTTCTTTCACGATGGAACGCAAAAGATTCTTCTGTGGTGGTCATTGAAGACGTCATGGGGAGGAGAAGCGATCCTGAATCGGGCGAAGACGGAGCCTGGGAGAGCGAATTTGTGAAACTCCGCATTGAATACAGGAACGGACCGAAGGCAGGCGAAACAGAAGAGGTCGAAATAATGCAGCTTGCCGACAGCAGGCTTCCCCTGAATCCGGGAAAAGAATACCTTCTGCTTGCTGACGTTTTTGATGATGGTACAGTCCAGTATTCCATCAGCGACCGGTATAGAGTCCCTGCCGTGGTCGGGTTCATAACCTTCGCATGCGGCATCCTGGTTGTCGTGGCGGGAAAGTCGGGGTTCAAGGCGCTTGCAGGTCTTTTTCTGTCCCTGCTTTTCCTGATAGGATGGTTTGTTCCCAGAATAGCTTCAGGCTATCCGCCCGTTCTCTTCGCTATTCTTGCAGTTTCAGCTGTTTCAGTGGTGACCTGCTTTTTCGTTGTCAGCAAAAGAGAGCTTCGTCCGATCCCGATTTTCGGCGCAGTTGGGGGAGCAGCCGGGGCTTCCCTTACAGGCTGGATCATGGTGTCACTCTGGCAGCTTACCGGACTAGAGAGCGACAGCGCTGCTCTCCTTGCATCCACATCTCCGGATCTTTCATTGAGCGGACTGCTCCTGGCGGCTGTCATGGTCGGATCCATCGGAGCCGTGCTGGATGTGGCTGTTTCAGTCACGTCAGCCATGGGTGAATTGTACGGTTACGATCCCTCCATTCCGCGCAGAAGGTTATGGAAGGCAGGAATTAACGTGGGGAGCGATGTCCTGGGGAGCATGATAAACACCCTGATCCTGGCATATCTTGGGAGCTCTTTGCCCTTTGTTGTGCTTATTGCCACTGAAGGGGCTGATTTTATCGGCCTCCTGAACGACCCTCACATTGCCCAGGAAATACTCAGAAGTGTTTCCGGAACGGTGGGACTGCTTTTGACCATTCCTGCTACCGCTGCAGCGGGAGTATGGTGGATTTCAAGAAACAGGAAGGAACTGGTGATACCTGGAGACGGAGTAGCTGACTGAATTTTCTCTTTGTGATAAAATCCTTCCTTAAGCCACGAAATAAATATTCCATTATGGAGGTGCTGCAATGAAAAGAATAGCAATCAACGGCCTAGGGAGAATAGGACGCCTTGTCCTTCGCTGCTATATGGATGCCAAACCGGAAGATGTTGAAATAGTCGCTCTCAACGATCTCACCCCCCCCTCAGAGATGGCCTATCTCATCAAGTACGATTCAATCCACCGGAAAGCAGGTTTTTCCGTGGAGTCAGAGGAGGGTGCGCTTCTGCTGGACGGTAAATCCATTCCTCTTTTTAGTGAAAAAGATCCCTCCAAACTTCCCTGGAAAGAGCTGGGAGTTGACATTGTCCTTGAATGCACCGGTTTCTTTACAAAGCGGGAAAAAGCGGCAGCTCATCTCGCTGCTGGAGCCAAAAGGGTTATTATCAGCGCCCCTGCTGATGACGCTGATATGACTATCGTTCTCGGTGTTAATGAGAAACTGTATGATCCCTTGAAGCATTCCGTGGTATCGAATGCGTCATGCACCACGAACTCTCTGGCTCCTGTGACGAAAGTGCTCCACGAAGCCTTTGGCATAGACTCTCTCATGGGAACAACGATTCATGCCTACACTTCCACCCAGGTCCTTGTCGACGTTCCCAGGGGAGGCGGAAGGAAAGGCCGGGCAGCGGCCGTATCTCTTGTTCCGGCCACTACAGGTGCAGCCAAGGCGATGGTTCCCCTGTTCCCGGAGCTGAAAGGCAGAATGGACATGATATCCGTCCGTGTCCCGGTTGCAGACGGATCCCTGACTGACATCGTGGTCCACCTGAAAAAGGAGGTTACGGTTGAGTCGGTCAACGCGGCACTGAAGGCGGCTGCGGAAGGCAGCCTCAAGGGGATTGTTGAATACTGCGACGAGGAAATCGTTTCCGCAGACATCATAGGAAACACCCATTCGGGGATCGTTGACGCACCCTCCACAAAGGTCATCATGGGACATATAGCCAAGGTGATGATCTGGTACGACAATGAGTATGGCCTGTCTCTTATACACATCT
>LSQX01403912.1_pt2 | contig 10180 bp, 7 predicted proteins | sample 654561 | NCBI WGS metagenome assembly LSQX01 (sample SAMN04489861, study PRJNA283612) | anaerobic digester metagenome | isolation source: 4 biogas reactors fed with cattle manure at either 37C or 55C with and... | place: Denmark: Kongens Lyngby | collected 2014
GGGGGAGGCTCGCGGGAAGTATTTTTGAGCCGCGAATGGACGTGAATTACTTTCCTGACTTCCGAAATGGGACACCCAACCTTTTCGCTGATTTTTGGCGAATTGATCTGTAAATCAGAAGGTAGCCCCAAAATCCGAAAAATACGTTTTTTCGACGCCAAAACGTCATTTTTTTTGCCGCAAATGCCTCGGCCAAGCGAAATGAGGGGTTGAACACGGCGCTTGGGGTCAGTGACGGTAAGCTGCCCCAGTATCATTGTAGCCTCTTTGCTGGTATTGAATATGGACAGGCATTTGACAGTGTGTTGCATATGTGACACATTCAAGGCATGAGCAAATCAGCCTTTATTCACGCGAGAATTGAGCCCGAAGCCAAAGTTGCGGCCGAACGGATTCTGAACCAGCTTGGATTAAGTCCGACCGAGGCCATACGGTTATTCTACCGTCAGATCACGCTTCGCCAAGGGCTTCCCTTCTCCGTCAACATCCCCAACGAACTGACCCAAAAAACTCTGGCCAGCAGCCGGCTCGGCAAAGAAACCGAGATGTTTGACTCTCTTGACGAGATGTTTGAGAGCTGGGAGCGGTGAAAAGCCTATCTCAAACGAAGCAATTCGAGAGAGATGTCAAACGTATGATCCGGCGCGGGAAGGATATCCAGAAACTTAAAGCCATAGTGATAGAACTAGCTCACGGGCGCCCACTCGCGCCGAGGCATCGCGATCACCCCTTGATCGGACCGTGGAAAGGATCGCGCGACTGTCATCTCGAACCGGACTGGCTTCTCATTTATACGGCGACAAAAACCGAACTGCGGTTGGAGAGAACAGGTACTCACAGCGATCTTTTCAAAAAATAGATGCGCGACCCCAAAATCGCCAAAAACGCCCAAAATGGCCCCAAACCCGAAAAATATGACTTTTCGAGGCCCCAAACGTCAGTTTTCTTGCCGTAAATGCCTCGGCCAGGCGAAATGAAGGAGTTGAAGGAGGCGCTTGGTGCTATCGGCGGCAAGCCGAAGCAGCCTTATCGCTGACGTTATGATTGTAAACAAACATATAACCGAAACACTGCGATGGTGTTGCCTGCTCCTTCTTCCATTTGTGGCGATGCCCATATTTTATCTCATTGATGTTGCTCTATTATTGGCCATGCAACCAACTCAGGGAATAGACGACGCGATTATCAGTGTGTTCAGGGTCTTAATTGCCATTTTTCCTGCGGCGGCAATAGCACCACGCTGGAAGACTGTTACTGCACTACTATTCGCAGTGGGAATTAACGGATTCTATAACCTCCCGAAGCCTATTTCGCCACATTGGACTTACTGGGTCCAAGTCATATCAATGCTTCTCGCTAGCGCTATCGCCGTTGCACTTGTTTATCGGCGTTATGGTCTGAGAGACTTTGACCGAGGGTGGCCAGCAGCTCTTGCAATGATCTTGAGCAATCGGCATATTCGCAGCATTACTATGTCTATCATCATAGGTGTTTGTATTACTTTGCTAAGTATGGGTGTCTATCGCGAATGGGGTACAGATCCTTATGAACAATTCAGCCGGGGATTCCCATTGCGAGTTACCTATGGTTCCAAATGGTCAGTTGGATTCAACACGAATCACTTGGGGTTCATCCTTGATAGCCTCTTGTACGGTTCTATATTTCATATTATCCTTTTAGCGCGGCAACGAAAACACAGGAAATAGTCATAACAAGTGGCGGCACCTAGCCTGGATTATTCATCAACATGGATGAAAACATTATTATTTGCTGCAGGGCAGCACGATGCGGAAATAAGCATAAAAAATTCAATTTTCATCCATGTTGACCAAGGGCGCGAAGATTCCGACCCGTCTGCAGCGTTATTCGGGGCTCGCAGTATGCCAATACAACTTCACCCCGCCCGCCTTGCATCCGGGCCGGACTTGTCGCGTGCATAATTCAGGCAAAACACCCCGAAATGGCCCCAAAACCCGAAAAACTCGCCTTTTCGATGCCAAAACGCAATTTTCTGGACTCAAACACCACAACCGGACAAAATGAAGGAGTTGAACAAGGCATTCCACCGTACGGCGCACAAGACACCGCCGGTTACCGCTGACGGCAGGAAAGAGAATGACCACGAGCGTTTGATGCTGGCGAATTGGTGTGTGCACCAAGACAGCGACGAATTCTGAGAGTTAGAGGTTGGATGAGAATACCAAGAACAGTTCCGGTGAGAAGAAAGTATGGCCGTGAGCGCAATGGCGAAACCTCAGTTCTTCCTCCCCTGCTGGAAGAATTTCGGGCTGCGTTGCTAGATGAAATCGAAGTAGCAAAGCGCAATTCCTCTAGCAGTGCAATTTCCCTTACCAATGGACACAAGGTTGCATCTCTGGGGAGTGCTCATCAATATGCATTCCTGATTGATTCTGTTCTCAACATGCCAGATGGTGCCCCGGGTGACCTTATGGTTCCGGGCAAAGCGCCTATGGCTGCTACTATGGTTTCAGCAGAGGGACTTCGCATGGTGGTCAGCGTCGAAACAAATTTGGGCCATTTCGTTCCGACGGCAAAACTACAGACGGATCTCACCATCCTCATGCGCAAGCTAATAGAACGCATTGAGGACAACGCAAATCAACAGAATCTCGCCGCTGAACGGATGCTGGGCAATGCGAAGGTGTCAGGTGACCCCGAAAAACCAATTCCCCAGCCGCAGCAGCTGAATCGGAATCAGTTGAGTGCTCTTGAAAGCGCTCTAGGACGCGACCTCACTGTGATTTGGGGACCACCAGGAACGGGAAAGACTCACACGATTGGCACAATCACAGAACATTTGAATCAAGCTTCTAGGACTGTCCTGCTCGTTTCGCACACGAATTCAGCCGTGGACCAAGCCATCAAGTATGTTGCCAATTCAATGCAGAACCAGCTAGCCGAGGGTTCCGTGGTTCGCGTCGGTGTAGTTAAGGACAAAGAACTTGCGGAGCGCTTCCCAGATGTCTTGCTAAAAAACCAAGTTGAACACCAGTCACGCGAACTGGTCGACGAAAAGGAACACTTATCGGCTCAGAAGCAGGAACTGGGCGACGAACTGGCCGGTGCGCAGAAATCCGTTGAAATCATTGAATGGCTTGAAACCACAAAACAAGACATGGCTGCGATTGGCGAAGCCATCACAGGGCGAGACTACTATAGGCAAATTGAGTGGGAGGCGTCGCAAGAGCTAGACACACTGCGACGGCAGCATTGGCACCTATTGGAAATGCGTGAGCTTGCGGCTACAGCACTCCGCCTGCGAAAACTGCTCGAGACCAAGCAAAAGGAATCCATCGATCTTCAAGGCCAATTCAGTACGCTTGCAATTGAAAAAGAAACAATGACCGCAGCAATTGGGAAACAGAATTGCCGCATAGAGATAGCCATCCGCATCGCCCCTGTTCGGGAGGAGCGCACCAGCCTTCCTTCGCAAAACGAGCAGAAAGCGACAATTGCTGCAATTTCCGAAAAGCTGAGGGGAACGAAAAATAAACTGACCATCGCCCAGAAGAAATCCGCGGACGCCCAGGCACTACTGAAAGAAACATTGGGCGTTGGAGCTCTGCGGAGGATGCTCAAGCGATTGCCGAAACCGGAAGACCAACGTACAGTCGCGAACTCATACGCTAACCGAGTGTCGGCTCTTGACGTCGAATTATTGGCCACACAACAAGCAAAAGAGGCGGCTATACGCAAACTCGCTAGGATAATTGAAGTGGACGGCGAGTTAGCGCGCCATGCTGATATAGGCACGTATCCGCAAGAACTCGAAGTCAAGATACAAGCAGAGAGAAAACTGGAGGAAACCTTAGCTAAAACGAGTGAGACTGATTCTCTCTGGACCGAGTTACAACGAGATATCCGGCAACTAGAAGAAGAATTCGCTAAAGCAGCTGGAAAAATCGACGGGGATATCAAGGCTGTCTATCTGGACAGCCGTGAAAAACTCCAGAAGTTGAAGCAACTCGATGAAGTCATGCGGCAAGCTGGTCAGTCGGCAGCCGAAATGCAGAGTAAAGCTGACTCTCTGCTCTCTCGCTCAAGAGCCACCCTACAGCAATGGATAGGTTTTGAGGAGCCACCATCATCAGCTGAAGAATGCTTTGCCGAGATTCACGCATGGCATACTCGCCTTGCAGATGAATATACCTCAATGGATCTTGACGCCCTGAGAGATAAGATCGATGGTCTGCGAATCGAAATTCTGACCCTCGACGGTAGAATAACTGAAGTAGACGCGAAGCTTTCAGAAGTTGAAAGAGAAGTCATCAACAAGGCCGCAGTTCTGGGGGCTACCCTCACAAAAGCTTATCTCAGCGACGATATACAGGCACGCAAATTCGATACTGTAATTCTCGATGAGGCGTCTATGGCGCCCATACCAGCCCTTTGGGCTGCGACACTCCTCGCCGAGAAAAATCTTGTCCTTGTCGGTGATTTCAAGCAGTTGCCACCAATTGTCCTCTCAAACAATGACCTGACAAAGAAATGGCTGGGGAGGGATATCTTCGAAGCATCGGGCATGAAGGCGAAGTGGATCAAGAAAGAGACGCCACCATATTTTATCCCACTTCTCCAGCAAAGGCGTATGCTTCCCGAAATAGCTGAAGTTGCGAATCTTTTTTATGACAGCCAACTTGACAACGCATTCACTGCTCCGGAGCAGTATAGGGACTATGAGAGCTTCAAGCATTGGTATGTGAAGGATTGGAAATACGATAATCCGATAGTTCTTGTTGACACTGCTCCTTTGAATGCGTGGGTGACCAGCGTTGTGAAACATGGCAATTCCAGCCGTCTAAATTTCCTGTCAGCTACCGTAGCTGTTGACATTGCCGAGCAACTATTATCGCCCGACAGGCCGTCGAGAGAGGAGGGAGCACCGAAACGCATTTTGATCGTTTCACCTTATAGGGCACACGCCAAGCTTGTTACCGTGCTTCTGAAAGACTTCGCAGGTTTGCAGAACGAAGTTGTCGCGGGGACCGCCCATAGCTTCCAGGGATCGGAAGCCGACGTGGTAATTTTTGACACCGTCATAGATGAACCGCATTTTCGCGCTAACTTGTTCATGCCAAGCCTTGATGAAGACTTAAAATGTCTCCTCAATGTTGCTTTGACTCGGGCCAAATTCCGTCTATTCATTCTTGCTGATTTCGACTATTGCCTGAAACAAGGTCCGAAGGCCTTTCTTGGCAAAACGCTAATTCCCACACTCCTCAAGAATTTTCCCCGCGTCGATGCACGAGACATCGTCCCGGAGGGCTTGGCAGCACGTGCAGCCAAGGCACAAATGACAGCAATGGGCGGAAAAATTGACCTCGACTCAGAACGGATTGTCGTCACCCAAGAAGATTTCTACCGCATCCTTTCCAGCGACACCGAAACCGCGAGCAGTCGAATAATAATCTACTCGCCTTTTATTACGACAGACCGTGTCTCTTTCCTTTTGCCACAACTTCAGGCAGCCATCGAAAGAGGCGTTAATGTCTATGTTATAACTAAGGCCTTATCTGAAAGGTCACAATCTGAGCTGCCAACGATCAAAAAGATTGAAGAACAACTTGTTGCGATTGGGATAGCTGTCATTCACAAACTTCGCATGCACGAAAAACTTGTGTTTATCGATGACGATGTTACATGGTCCGGTTCACTGAATCCCCTGAGTTTCTCCAATACACAAGAGATTATGGAAAGACGGAAGAGCAAGGCTGTATTGAAGGACTATTTCCAGATTCTGCGCCTACACGAACTCATATCTGCACACGGTAAACCTGATGGTGTGTGCCCGATTTGTGGTGGTGAAATGATTGCGGCAGAAGGCGCAGACCAGCCTTATTACTGGCGATGTGTGAACAATCAGTGCTTTACGCGTGCGGTTGATCAGCCACACCCTATTGACGGCGTACTCAAGTGTAGCAATTGTAACTCTACCGTTAAATTCGGATACTGGGGCGACTACCCACACTGGCGATGTGTATCAAATAATAGGCACAGGCAGAAAATTTTCAAATCTCATCTAAAGCTGCCTAAAATGGCAGCATTGGTACCGCGTAGTGCACAAGGGGCGCTTTGCAAGTTGTTCAATATAGAAAGCTTTGATGATTATGTGCGGGATTCGCAACCAATTAAAGACATGGAGCAAGGTCAGCTGCGATTGTTTGACTGAATACAGAAACTGCCAACAAAACGCTGCTCACATATTTCAGAAACCGCGCACAGCTTCTGAAGATGGAGAGTGCTGACGTTCTCAACAAATCAGGCGTGCTCCCCAAAACCCCAACGCCCCCGCAAAGGTGTAACGATAGCGTCCAAAACACCCCCAAAACGCCCCTAAAAGCCCCCCAAAACCAAAAAAAACCCGCCCTTCCCCCGCCATTCCCGCCGTTTGCCGGCAGTCGCCGATTACAGATCCCACCCTCCCACCCATTTCACCCCAAAAACCATCCCCGAGAGTCGCGAGTCGCAAGTCGCGAGTCGACCCCCATTGAAAAAAAGCGGCCGCCCGATAAACAAAAAAATCCGCCCAACCCGCCCGCCCTCCCCATTAAAAAACCTTCACCTGAATAATTCACGCGACAAGTTTGCCCCGGATGCAAGGCGTGCGAGGCAAAGCTGGTTGAACATACCGCGAGCCTCGAACAACGCCGTAGATGGGGCGGCATCATCACGCTGAAGGGCATATGTTGATGAATGATTCTGGCTGGACTCAAAGGCGGCATTCGCGGACAATAAAGGAGTTGAACAAGGCAAAATGAGCCAACGGATCACCTTGTGCGAATTTGACATGAAACGACAACCTGCGATAGGATGACAGCCATGACGAAAGGGCGTACATGATGCGGGAATTCAAAGCTGCCAAAGAGCAGGATGTTGACGCAGCTTCAGCAAAGTCCGGTTTTCCTGCGATGACTCCCAGTGCAAGTGCCGACAAATCGTTTGCACGGGAGCTGGAGCGGGTGCAAAACTTGTCCATTGAAGCCCGCATCTTGGAAGCCCTAACGATGCAACAACGTTTTGATTGGCTGAATCCTGTCTTGTGCGATGGGGAATCATAATTTCATGAACTCAAATGGATACTGATTTTTTAACTGAAGAGGCGTATCGGGTTCTCATTGGGCGTTCCGGTGAGATTTCCGAGTATCTGCGTGCGGAGATTGGGTCTTTGTCGCGTCTTTACCCGAATGAGGATTCGTATCTCGGCGCGATGCACCAGTATGTTTTATCGGTTGCCATCGCTCCATATGAGTATCTGGACGGATGGAATCTGCTGGAGGAAATTGATGTCAGAGAATTCGGGGAACAAGTCGAAGCTTTGGCCAAGGAGATCTTGGCTGTGATCAAGCTGCCCTTCGACCAACGGGGGGCGGTTGGAGAATAAGGCTCTGTTGAGCGGGACTCAGGGGTGGATGGTGTAGAGGGGGATGCGTAGTTCGTCGTGGGAGAGGCCGCCGTGGTTTCCGGCTTTGAGGCGTTGTTGTTTGGCCATGGCGGGGGGGTAGAGGAAGGCGCTGCCGGGGACGGCAAAGAGGACGTAGTCGCCGAGTCGTTGGGCGAGTGCGGGGTGGGGTTTTCCGGGGCCGAGGAGGCCGGAGCGCAGGACGGTGGGTCCGGGCACGCAGATGGCGTGCTGGCTGAGGGGGGGGGTGCGGGTGAGGTTTAGGAAGTTCTGCACTTGCGCGGGGCGCACGTGGCACTGGACCATGCGGGAGTCGCCGGAGGGCAGGACGGTGAGGGTGTCGTAGAGGCCCGGGACGTGGGCGAGGTTGAGGTGGTTGGGGGAGTGCATGAAGCCGTGGTCGGCGGTGATGAGCAGGAGGGTGTTGGTGCCGGCGAGGGCGGTTTCGATGCGCGCGAGGGCGGCGTCTATTTCGGCGAGGTGGCGGGCGGGGGGGCGTCCGTGGGGGCCGTAGCGGTGGCAGAGGGAGTCGTAGGTTGGCCAGTAGGCGTAGGCATAGCCGCGAACGGGGGAGCGGGCGAAGGCTTGGAGGTGGCGGGTGAGTCCGCCGAGGGTCTGGAAGGCATGGCGCTGGGTCCACCAGGGCTGGGCCAGGGAGGTGCGGCTGATGGGGATGTCGCCGTGGGAGATCAGGACGCGCCGGCCGGGGATGGTGGCGAGGGGGGCGGGGATGCCGAGGTAGCGTTCGAGGGGGAAGTCGGGCGGGGCGAGGGGGGTGTCGGTGCGGGTGACGAAGGGGAGGGGGGTGGCGACCATGCCGAGGTCGGAGAAGAGTTGATGCCAGCCGAGCATGGCGTGCTCGAGGGGGGAGGAGCCGGTGGCGAGGGTGGTGACGGCGGCAGCGGTGGTGGCGGGGCAGACGGTGGAGATGACTTGCCAGGGATGGCGGGCGAAGAAGCGGGGGCCCTTGCCGCGGGTGACGAAGCGGTTGAGCTGGTCGGCGCCGAGGCCGTCAATGACCAGCAGGGCCAGCTTGGGCCAACGGCGGATGTCTTCGGGGGGGAGGCCGACGAGGGTGCGGTGGGGGGAGCGTCCGCCGCGGCCGATGATGATGGAGGCCATGAGATTGAGCAGGCCGCCGCCGTCATAGTCGGGACGGGGGAGGTCGGCAAATTTCAGGGGGGGCATGGCGGATCAGGTTTTGGCGGGGGCGGGATGGCGTTTGCGCATCCAGGCGAGCTGAATGATCATGAGCACCTGGTTGGTGGACCAGTAGAGGGAGAGGCCGGAGGGGAAGCGGTAGAACATGATGGTGAAAATGAAGGGCATCATGACCATCATTTTCTGCTGCTGGGGATCGGTGGTGGGGGTCATTCGTTGCTGGATCCACATGGTGACACCCATGAAGATGGGCAGGATGTTGATGGCGACGGGGAGGACATCCTTGAAGAGGTTTTCGGGGGTGGAGAGGTCGCCGATCCAGAGGAAGGATGAGAAGCGCAGCTCGATGGCGCCGCGCAGGACGACAAAAAGCGCGAAGAAGACCGGGATCTGGATCAGCATGGGCAGGCAGCCGCCCATCGGATTGATTTTCTGCTCCTTGTAGAGGGCCATCATTTCCTGCTGCTGCTTCTGGGGGTCGTTTTTGTGTTTTTCCTTGATGGCGTTGAGGAGGGGCTGGACTTCCTGCATGCGGCGGGTGCTGAGCATGGATTTGTGGTTGAGGGGCCAGAAGAGGATGCGGATGAGGAAGGTGAGCAGGATGATGGAGAGGCCGTAGCTGTGGGGCCAGATGCGCGCCTGGATCCAGACCATGACTTTGAGGATCAGGATGCCGATGGGCCGCCAGAGGCCCAGTTGGAGGACATCTTCCTGGTGGGGGCCGTTGGCCTTGAGCTGGTCGTAGAGTTTGGGGCCGATGTAGAAGGTGGCGCCGTGGGCGAGGGTTTGGCCCGGCTGCAGGTCGTAGGCGGGCAGCAGGAGGTCGGCGGAAACCCGCTCGATGGGGTTGTCGGTCTTCGGGAAGAGGAACATGAAGCTGGAATGGACCGGCTCGCCGCGGGAGACCAGCGCGGTGCAGCGTTCGGCGCCGTTTTCGGGGGTGAGAATCTGGGTGAAATATTTGTTTTTGACGGCCACCCAGTCCACATGGACCGGGTCGCGGCCTGGGCCGGGGACGCTCTGGAATTGGACGTTTTGGTGTTTGGCGGGGAACCATTTGTTGAAGTCGCGGGACCAGTATTTGACGGATTGGCTGCCGGTGAGGGTGTCGAGGCCCAGCAAGGGCATGCGGTCTTCGGTTTCGCCGGCCAGGTTTTCCATGTAGCCGGCCTGCAGGCCGTAGTCGGTCAGGGTGACGGGGGTGTCGGAGGTGTTGCGGACGGAGTCGCGGATTTTGAGCTGGTAGCCCTCGCCGAGGGTGATGGTGCGGGAGAAGTCGAGGCCGCCGGGCAGTTTTTTGCGATAGGTGATGGATTTTTGGTCGGCGCGGGCGACTTGGAAGTCGTCGCGCTCGCCCAGGCCGGGGTAGCCGATGGGGGCGGCGGCGGGGCGTTGGGCGAAATCGAAGGTGACGGGGCGGTCGGAGCCGGCCTCGGCGGGATAGCGCAGGGCGCCGAGATGGCGGTCCATCAGGGCGGCGGCGACCACGCCGGCGCCATGGGAGGAGAGGGTCAGTTCGAGGTGGTTGTTGGCCAGGATGTGGCGTTTTTCCTTGGATTTTTCGCGCGCGGGGGGGGCGGCTGTCTCTTATACACATCT
>LSQX01404463.1_pt1 | contig 10180 bp, 9 predicted proteins | sample 654561 | NCBI WGS metagenome assembly LSQX01 (sample SAMN04489861, study PRJNA283612) | anaerobic digester metagenome | isolation source: 4 biogas reactors fed with cattle manure at either 37C or 55C with and... | place: Denmark: Kongens Lyngby | collected 2014
GCCACGCTGTCCTCAGTGATGGCACCGTCGTTGAGGCCGACTTTGTCCTCCTCTCAGTTGGTGTCAGACCCACCCTCCAACTCGCCAAAGATGCCAATCTTACTTTAGGTGACTCAGGTGGTCTCCTCGTTGATGAACAACTCCAAACAAGTGACCCGGCAATCTATGCTGCCGGAGACATGGTGGAGATTTTAGATAGTGATTCGGGTAAGAGTATCCGCGTCCCCTTGGCCGGTCCCGCCAACCGGCAGGGGCGCATTGCCGGTGAGAACGCCGTTGGGGGGAAGCGCCTCTATAAGGTCCCTTCCAACTCCTCAATCGTTAGGGTATTTAATGCTGTAGCCGGTTCTACGGGGCTCAACCTCAGAGGAGCCAAGAGCAGTGGCCTCGATGTGGACGCCATCGTAATACATAAAGCGAGCCACACCTCCTATTTTAAAGGGGCCGAGAAGGTGAGTGTGATGCTCATCTGGGAGAAGGAGAGTAAGAAGATTGTGGGAGCCCAAGTGGCCGGTTATGTGGGGGTCGACAAACGCATCGATGTGTTGGCCACCGCCATTGCCGGCGGACTCACCCTTGAAGATCTTGGGGAGCTGGGCCTCTCCTATGCACCCCCCTTCAACTCCCCCAACGATCCGGTCAATATGGCAGCTTTCACAGCTGTTAACCACTACACCAATTTCAGTCCAGCCATTTTGGCCCAGAACTTAGAGGAGTTTATCAACCACAAGCAACCGGTAATTATCGATCTACGTGACCCGATAAGCTACTCCAAAGCCAATCTCTACAGCTCCAATAATATCAGCCAAGGGGCTTTGAGGGAGAATCTCGACAGGATCCCTGAAGGGGCCCCCGTCCTCTTAATTAGTGATGATGGACAAAGGTCCCACGTCGTCTTAAGAATGCTTAAGGGGGCGGGCTTTGATGAGGTCTACAACCTCAGTGGAGGCTACACCAGCATTGAGCGCTACGAGAGGGCCATCGGTTATAACCGCCTAGGGGTGGGGCTCTATCCGGTAGAGAAGAAGAAAGCCCACGAATTAGAGGTTCCCAAGGGTGTGGAGCTGACCGGTGATGAGCCGGCCTGTAGTCCCGATGAAGAGGGGCCGGTCATTGTTGACGTGCGCACTCCGATGGAGTTTGCCATGGGGGCCTGCCCCGGAGCCATCAATATTGGGTTAGATGGTCTCAAAAAATGGGGGCAAGACTTAGGTGATCAGGAGCGAGAAGTTATTGTCTACTGTGCTACCGGAGCCCGCTCAAGTTACGGAGTACGTCTCTTAGAGCAGATTGGTTTCAAGAACGTTACCAACGGAGGAGGTCTCCACGACATGATGGAGAGAATCCCCCAGTAGGACTCTTGCCTTTCTCTCCCCCCAGACCCATATTTCTCATTATAGGGGGGAGATGAGATGAAAAGACGTTTTACCCTTGTGTTGATAATTATAGCTTTTGCTATTAGTTCCGCCGTGGCTCAAGACTTTGAGATAGATATAGATAGTGCGGGACATACCGTCCTGGTGCGCTACCATGGTGAAGGTGGTGATGTTTACGTAACTTACGGGGTCACCAAGATAGGGGATGGGGCCTTTGCCGGTATTAGTACAATTAAAAGTATAACTCTCTCGGGGAGTGTCAGAGAGATAGGGGACTTTGCCTTTGTGGAGTCCTCTGCACTGGAGGAGGTCTACATCCCTGAGGGCGTCACCTCAATCGGTGATATGGCATTTTTAGCCTGCCTCTCCCTACAAGAGATCAGAGTTGCTCCCGATAACCCCAGATACGCCTCCCTGCAGGGGGCCCTCTTCGATAAACAAACGAGGAGTCTCATCGCTTTCCCGGCAGGGAGATCTGATAGGGTCTATACCATTCCCCAGGGGATAGGTGCAATCGGGGATGCTGCCTTTGCCGGGGCTGGGAGTCTGGAAGAGGTAATAATTCCCGACAGTGTCACCTATATCGGTTTCGGAGCCTTCGCCGAGAATACTTCACTCAAAAAAATAGTGATCCCTTTGAGCACTGTTGCCATTGGCGACGATGCTTTCTGGGGGTGTAGCGCTTTGGAGAGCATTACAATCCCCTTCAGTACAACTACTATCGGGAAAGATATCTTGAAAGGGAGTGCCTCTCTAAGGGAGATTAGGGTAGAAGAGGGGAGTGTTGCCTACCACCACTTTATGAATAGTGAATACGAGCGCTATCTGGTTTACCACCCCTCATGGCTTAGGTAAGAGAGGGATTCAGTAGAAATTAACTTAGCCATTTCAGAACTTTATTCGCGTCTGCTGCCATTATTCTCAATTCGTTTTAATAAATCGATACCTTTTTCAGATATTATGTATTTTTGGTACTTACTACGAGGTTTTGAGGGTATAGTCATTTCAATCAATCCTGCACCAAGAAGGTTAGCTAATGCATTTCTAAAATTTCTTGTCCGGCTATCATATTCAAGTATTGCCAATAATTGATTCGTGTTCTTCGCTTCTTTACATGCTTGAAGGATTTTTGTTTCAGTCTCGTTCAACTGGTCATGGGCCTCATCATGGACCCCATCATGGACCATGGCCGTAAACTTTTCTTTCATACCTGAATCTAACTCAAAAGAGTTCTCTGATACTTGTGCAAGTAGAGCTTGATTTACTAATTGGTTTGCGACTTCTAGACATTCTGAAACAGGCTTGTCAATAATAGCCTTAATGTCATTTAAGTGAATAACTGATAGCTTCCTACAGGCATAAGCGAATACAGCTGCTTCGTCTTGAGAAAGATGCACATTAATTTTCTTTTGAAACGCAAGATGTTCTTCTGATAGGAGTATTTCCTGCCTTAGTATTAATTCGAACGTTTTCTTAGATTTATCATTGATAATTTCTGGCGGTAAGTATCCCAAACCACGCCAAGACCTGAAAATATCACGTAATCCCCATCCTGCATGTTCACTAAAACCTATTCGTCTAAAAGCTGTTACAATGAGTGGATTGCGTACATCCTTTTCTTCTGGCTCAAGTAATGTTTCAATATCTGCAAAGGCATCTCCAGGATTCCAGAATCGAGTCATATCAGAAAAATGTTGGATAACAGCCTTTCTTGTCTGATCAGAATAATCTTGGTGAATTAAAATATTTACAATCGATTCTCGGAAGGCGAAATAGTCAGATGGCTGATCTTTTCTTTGCATAGTTTTGGGGTCTACATCAAAGGGGATTTCTGCAAATCGGTAATACCAGTCCAATATATTCGACCAAGTTTGGACAAGGTTGTAATCACAAACAACCCTATCATGCCATCTTCCTTCATCCATTGAAGTTGAATCGTACAGATAGCGTTGGCAATCTATAACAGGTCTAGGGAGTATGTCTCTCAGATACCCATCCTGCCCAAATAGTAGAATGGAAGCAACAGTTGGTTTTCTCCCAGAAGAGGTTTCTTTGATTAGGCCAAATTGGAAAAGAAATTCATCATCGCTTAGGCTCAAATAGCTACGGTTTCCAGCTTTTCCTTCATATTGCTGACGATACCAGGTGATGTCTTTGGGGTTAAAGCATTTATTTATATCAAAATCAAGAATGTAGTTATCATAACTTTCTTTAGATGCATCATTAATAAGCCTTTTCAATTCTACATCCGAACATTTTACATCACACGCACCCTTGCGGAGAAAGCTTCGCTTGATATCCCCATTTAAATACACCGGCTTATCCTGTCGCTTAGCTTCTTGTATATTAAAAACAAGGAGGTCTTTGCCTGAAATTGTTTTTAAACTCTCTTTAACATCAATGATACAGCTTATTTTATCCTTTTGACGTAGGGTTGAAATAAAATCATTTTGGACTTTATCAACATCAGTGATACCTACAATTTCATATTTGGTTCCGCTCTTTCTTACCCCAAAAATTAGATAGCCACCCTCTGTGTTGGCAAATGCTGATACAGATTCATAAGCATTTTTCGGTACATCTTTCTTTGCTTCCTTGAATTCAACATCTTTCCATTCGTGTTGATTGAGGAGTTCCAATATTTCCTTTTTTGTCATTATCTAACTCCTTGTTCATAACTACAAATTATACCACATCACCGGTTTCAAATCCCCTTTAAAATGCTTATTGAGAACTTTTTATTGACTAAATTGTATTCTGTTTTGGTGTTATATAAAGCAATAGGTCTAAAGTTTTTCACGATTTAGAGCTATAACTCTTTCGGGTGTACCAAGTAGATGAACAGAGAATATGAACAATAGAAAAGGCCAGCCCTTGTGGACTGGCCTCTATAGCAGGGGTAGGACTCGAACCTACGACCTCCGGGTTATGAGCCCGACGAGCTGCCAACTGCTCTACCCTGCGACGACTGAACACACTATACAGAGGATGAATTAAATAGTCAACCTAGTAGTAAATAGGGCAAGTGTGTCATAATTATACAATATTTGGGACTATTAGAGACCTTAGTGGTTCTTTGTGACTTCATTGAACAGAATAGCACTTAATCTATCTTTAGTGTATTAAAATGACACACTATTGGCTGTTTGTGTAAAATAGCAAATTCTTTAAAAGATTTATAAACTCTTATAATGTAAGCATATAGGAGATTAAATAAGAGTTGGCACGCTAGTTGCATGTATATAGGTGAAAGATAGATAAAGTTACGGAGGTACAATATGAAGTATGTAGTTACAAGAAACCCAAGGGCAGTTCGAGCCACTAGAGATTTTGATAGCCTATTTAATAGCCTTTGGAACAACTGGGGCTTGCCCACAACTAAAGCTCCATCAGTAGATATCTGGGAGGATGAGGCCAAGTATGTCTTGGAAGCTGAACTTCCTGGGTTTGGTGAGAAAGATGTAGATGTCCATGTCGACAAACATGTTCTTAAGATTTCCAGCCTCTGCGAGGCAGAGACTGAAGTTAAAGAAGAGAAGGCTTCTCCTAATTATCTGATTAGGGAGCGCTCATGCACCAACTTCGAGAGGAGCTTTGCCCTTCCAGAAGGGGTTGATGAGGAGAAGATTGAAGGGACCTTCAAGAATGGGGTCTTAACAATCGCCATCCCCAAAGTTCCGGCTAAACAGCCCAAGAAGATTGATGTAAAAATTAAATAAAGAATAGGTACATCCGACCTTAACAGCCGCCCCAAAGAGGGCGGCTTTTTTGTCTCCCTCTTGAGCAGAATTAGAGCATGGTGTAGATTACGAGGCATGCAAAAAATAAGTCAGAACAAAATGGCGGTGCGCCCCGTTGGTTCTCTTTTAGTAACGATGGGCTTCCCCATTATGCTCTCGATGATGATCCAAGCCCTCTATAACGTAGTTGACTCAATCTTCATTGCCCGCGTGGGTGAGGATGCTCTGACAGCCGTCTCATTGGCTTTCCCCATTCAGATGTTGATGATCTCGGTGGCAGTAGGGACAGCCATTGGGGTAAACTCCCTCCTTTCACGCCGTTTGGGGGCCCAGCAACACAAAGCAGCCTCTAATGTGGCTCTCCATGGCCTCTTTCTGGCTGTCGTTATCTGGGTTTTCTTTGCCGTGTTTGGGGCTCTGTTGACCCCCTTCTTCTTCCAGTTCTTCACCAACTCCCCCTCCATTATTAAGATGGGGCAAGAGTACCTTATAATCTGTACCACCCTCTCATTGGGGATTTTTGGGCAGTTTGTGTGTGAACGGATCATGCAGGGGACCGGTAATACCATCCACCCCATGATTACCCAAGGGTTGGGGGCGATTATTAATATAATCTTGGACCCTATTTTTATCTTTGGTTATTTTGGGGTCCCCAGAATGGGGGTTGCGGGAGCCGCCATAGCCACCGTTATTGGACAGTGGTCGGCGATGACCCTCGCCCTCTTCTTCATGCTGAGGAAGACTCCCGAGTTAAAGTTCAAATTTAGGGGCTTTCGGCCCCGCTTTAAGATCATTAAAGAGATCTACGAGGTGGGACTCCCTTCAATCATTATGCAGTCGATTGGTTCGGTGATGACCATTGGGATGAATACCATCCTTATCACCTTCAGTGCCACAGCGGTAGCTGTCTTTGGGATCTACTTTAAGTTGCAGAGCTTCATCTTCCTCCCCGTCTTTGGATTGACAGCAGCTATGATCTCGATAGTTGGCTTCAACTTTGGAGCCCGCAATAAAGAACGGGTAACCAAGGCAATTCGTCACGCCCTCCTCATTGCGGTGGGGGTGATGACCCTGGGTCTCTTAGTCTTCCAAACGATACCCACCCTCTTGCTACGCCTCTTTGATGCCTCTGAATCAATGCTCTCTATTGGGATAAGGGCTTTAAGGATTATCAGTATCCACTTCCCCTTGGCCGGAGTGGCCATTATCCTTAGCTCCGCTTTCCAAGCGATCGGGAAAGGGCTCTACAGCCTGGTCCTCTCAATTGTGAGACAGCTGGGGGTACTCTTACCGGCAGCCTATTTATTGGCCCGAATCTGGGGCTTGGATGCTGTCTGGTTCACCTTCTTCGCTTCGGAGGTTGTCTCCTTAACGCTGGCTATAATCTTCTTTGTCCGCATCTATCGACGGGAGATTGCGACGCTGGAGCAGCCTCTGCTACCTAATCAAGGATAATCAAGGCGAGGAAAACCAGGGGCTCTTTTTTCTCATTACGGATGGCGTGGCTCTCCCCGTCTCCCGTTATAACCAGATCGCCGGCTTGGACAACTTTGTCACCATCACTCTCGGTTACAATCCCCTCACCACTGATAATCCAGTAGTATTCGGTCTCCCCTTCGTGGGTGTGTTCCCCTATGGAGCACCCCTTTTCCAGGGTGATTGTCCCAAAGAGGCGGCAGTGGCGCATCTCCTCTCTCGTGAGGAAGTCGACTGTTTGACAAAGGCCGTCGCCTCCCCTCATTTGGCGCTCTCGGTAGAGCATCTCGCTGGAGCGTTTAATCATAAGTTACCTCTTGAAAAAATTAGCTGATACTCCCCACTCAAAGTGCTCCTCTCTAAGGGTAGCTACCGAGGGGAGGGGGTAGAAGACAATCCCCTCTTTGGCCCGCCCAAAGTAGAGCCCTTTATCGATGAGGGAGTAGTCAAACTTATCCCCATAGGAGCGATCAATGGTTTTCGCCTTCTTGAAGGGGGTCCGCCTAATCTCGGCAAAACAGGAGCGTAGGTGTTCACAACTCTCTTTATCAAAGAGGTGGAGGCACTCATCACTCTTCTTGGGGTCGTCGAGATCGAAGAGTTTAATATCGGCAAAGACAATCGCCGGCACCGAGATGTGGCGGGTTGAGTCTAACAGATAGGTGGCAAAAGACCTTGGCAGGAGGGTACTGGCTACCAGAGGGGTGACGGGACACAACTCTTTGTAGAGGGCGTAACCTCTCCACTTTTTAGGCTCTTCGTAGAGCCCTTTCTTAAGGCGCAGGGTCTTGCCATCCTTGGTTACCAAGAAGAGGTCCCCCAGAAATTCTAAAGGGACCCGCTCCAAGGCGCGGTAGACACTCAGGTAGACCGAATTCTTAGGTCGCCCATCGGGGTGGGGGACACAAGTTTTACGGGCAAAATCCCAATCAAAATCGGAGCCAAACTCTCCGGTAATTTCAACAAAGATTAGCTGTTCCTTAGCTGTATTGTGCTCTCCTCGAGCCATATAGAGGGCAAAGGCATCGCTGTCGAGCATTGAGGCGATAAGGGCTTCGGTTGGAGAGACTAGTAAATAGTAATACATAGCGGACCTCCCAATTTAGTTTAACACAAATGGGAAAAGTGGCAATAAAAAATCTCTAATTGCTCAAAGCACCATCTTTTGGTAGTCTAATACTATCAATGAGAGGATTAAGATACTCTTCTACTGGTCCGGGAGGTCAAGATGTTCACCGTATTAGCTAAAGAGAAGATTAGCAGTGAAATTTTCCGCATGGAAGTTTATGCCCCAAAGATTGCCGAGCGCAGGAAGGCGGGCCAGTTTATTATTCTGCAACAGGGGGGGGAGTATCATGAAAGGATTCCCCTCACCATTGCCGATGCCGATAAAGAGAAGGGGTCAATCACACTTGTCTTCCATGCCGTAGGTGAGGGGACTCACCGCCTGGCTACCCTTGAGGTGGGAGAGAGTATTAAAAATGTATTAGGTCCTCTGGGACACCCCACCGATATACGCCACTACGGTAAGGTTCTGTGTGTTGGCGGAGGAATTGGGGCAGCCCCCCTCCACCCCATTGCCCAAGCGATGAAGGGAGCCGGCAACGACCTTAAAGTTATCATCGGGGCGCGCCACAAAGAGTTGGTCATTATGGAGAAGGAGATGAGGCGCTTGGCAGATGAGGTTATTATCTGTACCGACGACGGCTCCTATGGGAGAAAAGCCCTCGTCACCGAACCCCTTAAGGAGCTTTGTGATAGCTGGAAACCCGATTTGGTGGTGGCTATCGGCCCCCCAGTTATGATGAAGTTTTGCACATTAACGACCCGCCCCTACGCTATCCCCACCATTGTTTCACTCAACGCAATTATGATTGATGGGACTGGGATGTGTGGCGGGTGTAGGGTGAGTATCAACGGGGAGACCAAGTTTGCCTGTGTTGATGGCCCTGAGTTTGACGGCTTTGCCGTCGATTGGGACAATCTTTTACTCCGTTTAGGGACCTATAAAGATGTAGAAGATGAGGCTCACCATAGATGCCACATTGGGCTCGATATCAAAGAGGGGGAGGCATAATGGTTAAAGAGTTAGATCTAGAGGCTCAACAGCTGTGGAAAGAGTACGGTAGTCGTCAATTAACCAACCGTGAACGGGTCTCCATCCCCGACCAAGCGATGCCCGCCCAAGAGGCGAAGGAGCGCATCGCCAATATGGAGGAGGTGGCTCTCGGTTACAGCGAAGCCCAAGTTAAGGTGGAGGCGCTACGTTGTCTCCAGTGTAAAAACGCCCCTTGTATTGCCGGATGTCCCGTCCAAATTGATATCCCCCGATTTATCGCTTTAACAGCTGAAGGTAAGTTTGCAGAGGCAATTGGGGTCATTAAAGAGAACTCTCTCCTACCGGCTATTTGCGGTAGGGTCTGCCCCCAAGAGGTGCAATGTCAGCTCCCTTGTACAGTGGGTAAGTCGTTAAAGAGTGTCGAGAAAGCGGTCAACATTGGGCGTATTGAGCGCTTCGTTGCCGACTGGGAGATGAAGCAGGGGAAAGCCAAGGCCCCCTCAGTAGCTCCCCCCACAGGGCGCAAAGTAGCCGTAGTTGGTTCGGGTCCTGCTTCGATGACGGCTGCCGCCGATTTACGCCGCGAAGGGCACGAAGTGGTAATGTATGAAGCTCTCCACAAGACCGGCGGAGTGTTGGTCTACGGGATCCCCGAGTTCCGTCTCCCCAAAGAGATTGTGAGACACGAATTTGAGACCCTTATTGAGATGGGGGTCGAAATTGAGAAGAACTTCTTGGTGGGACGCACCTCCAAGCTCAAAGAGCTGATGGAGAATGAGGGGTTCGATGCTATCTTCTTGGGTACCGGTGCCGGACTGCCCCGCTTCCTCAATATTGAGGGGGAGAACTTAGTGGGTGTCTTCAGTGCCAACGAATATTTAACCCGCAGTAACTTGATGAAAGCCTACGAGCGGGGGAGAGCGGGGACCCCAATTTATAACTCAAAGCGTGTGGCTGTCTTTGGGGGCGGTAACGTCGCCATGGATGCAGCCAGGACTGCTTTGCGCCTCGGTGCTGAAAACGTCACCATCATCTACCGCCGTAGCGATGCCGAAATGCCCGCCCGTCGCGAAGAGATTGAGCACGCCAAAGAGGAGGGGATCGATTTCCTCCTCCTCCACTCTCCTTTGAGGATTTTAGGGAACGAGAGGGGGAGGGTGAGCCACGTTGAGATTATCAGGTGTGAGTTGGGTGAGCCCGACGCTTCTGGGCGTCGCTCTCCGGTTGAAATTGAGGGGAGTGAGACCCTTTACCCTTGCGACACAGTAATTATAGCCATCGGTAACGACTCCAACCCCCTTATCAAGCAAACCACCGAAGGGTTGGTAGTCAACAAATGGGGCAATATTGTGGTCGATGAGGAGACCTGTAAAACCTCCCTTGAGGGGGTCTATGCAGGGGGGGATATTGTTTTGGGAGCGGCTACGGTAATCCTTGCCATGGGGCAGGGGCGCCGAGCAGCCAAGGCGATGAACGACTACCTAAAAGGCCTCGCTGATAACTAGATCAACTAAATAGTCGTGCCCCTC
>LSQX01205431.1_pt2 | contig 10179 bp, 7 predicted proteins | sample 654561 | NCBI WGS metagenome assembly LSQX01 (sample SAMN04489861, study PRJNA283612) | anaerobic digester metagenome | isolation source: 4 biogas reactors fed with cattle manure at either 37C or 55C with and... | place: Denmark: Kongens Lyngby | collected 2014
ATCTGTGATGAATGTATTGAGCTCTGCAACGAAATTATTGAGGAAGAACTATCCGATGACATGGAGCTAGAGCTCAAAGATATCCCCAAGCCCAAGGAAATTGCCGCTATCCTTGATCAGTATGTTGTTGGCCAAGAACGGGCTAAGAAGATTATGGCTGTGGCGGTGTATAACCACTACAAGCGCATCAATGTGGGTGCGCGGGTGGATGATGTAGAATTGCACAAGAGCAACATTGTTATGCTGGGGCCCACCGGCTCAGGCAAAACACTGCTGGCTCAGACGCTGGCTCGAATCTTAAATGTACCGTTTTCTATTGCCGACGCCACTTCGCTGACGGAAGCCGGCTATGTGGGCGAGGATGTGGAGAACATTCTGCTCAAACTGATCCAGAATGCCGACTACGACATTGAGAAGGCGGAGCGGGGCATTGTTTATATCGACGAGATCGACAAGATTGCGCGCAAGTCGGAGAATCCGTCCATTACTCGCGATGTTTCCGGTGAGGGTGTGCAGCAAGCCTTGCTGAAGATCCTGGAAGGTACTGTGGCCAGTGTCCCTCCCCAAGGAGGCCGGAAGCATCCCCATCAAGAGTTTATCCAAATCGACACCACCAACATTCTGTTCATTGTGGGCGGTGCTTTTGAAGGCGTCGCCAAGATTATTCAAAAACGGATGCAGCAGAAAACTATGGGGTTTGGGGCAGAAATTAAGAGCAAGGCGGACCTGAAAGTGGGCGATATTCTCAAGCATATTATGCCGGAGGATCTGCTCAACTATGGAATGATTCCCGAATTTGTCGGCCGAGTTCCGGTTATTGTCACCCTGGATGCTTTGGATGACGAGGCCCTGGTGCAAATTCTTACCGAGCCGAAGAACGCCTTGGTACGGCAGTATCAGAAGTTCTTTGAGCTGGACGGGGTGAAGCTGGACTTCGAAGCGGACGCGCTCAAGGCGATTGCCGAGGAAGCTATCAGACGCAAAACCGGTGCCCGGGGGCTCAGGGCCATTATGGAAGAAGTTATGCTGGAAGTCATGTACGATATACCGTCGCGCAATGATGTGATGAAAGTCCAGGTAACTAAGGACGCCGTGGAAAAACGTGATCCGCCCATAGTAGTGCTGCGAGAACGCAAGGGAAGAAAAAGAGAAGCTTCTGCTTAGAGCTCGGGTTACCGAGCTCTTTCTTTGATAAATCCCCACCGCCACGGAGATAATAGAAGTGATGCGGAAGGGAGGTTAAAGTATGGCCCTGACCCCGGGTTTGGGCAGCTTCTTAGGGGTTGTCCAGATTTTTTTTGCTATCGTTATCGGTGTCTACTTTTGGAACCTGCTTCGCTCCCAACAAGGAAATAAGGTTGCCGTAGAGCGTGAGTCCCGCAAGGAACTGGATAAGCTACGGGAGCTGCGGGAGATCTCGCTCAGTGAACCTTTAGCGGAACGAACCCGCCCCAGCACATTTGAAGAGATTATCGGGCAGGAACAGGGGCTGAAAGCTCTAAGGGCAGCGCTCTGCGGGCCCAATCCCCAGCATGTTTTAGTGTACGGTCCACCTGGGGTGGGTAAGACAGCTGCTGCCAGGCTGGTATTGGAAGAGGCCAAATTAAATCCGCTTTCCCCCTTCCGGAGCGATGCTAAGTTTATCGAAGTGGATGCTACCACCGCCCGCTTCGACGAACGGGGGATCGCCGATCCGTTGCTGGGCTCGGTGCATGATCCCATTTATCAGGGAGCCGGGCCACTGGGCATTGCCGGGATTCCCCAACCTAAGCCTGGGGCGGTTACCAAGGCTCACGGCGGGGTGCTCTTTTTGGACGAAATCGGGGAGCTGCATTCTATCCAGATGAACAAGTTGCTCAAGGTTCTGGAAGATCGGGTGGTCTATCTGGAGAGCGCTTATTACAACTCCGAAGACAGCAACATCCCCAGCCACATCCACGATATTTTTAAGAACGGATTACCGGCGGATTTTCGCTTAGTCGGGGCTACTACCCGCTCCCCGGATGAATTGCCGCCGGCGCTAAGATCGCGCTGCGTAGAAGTGTTTTTTCGGGCCTTATTACCGGAGGAAGTGCGTATTATTGCCGCCAATGCCGCGAGCAAGATCGGCTTTCCCTTAGAAGAGGGGGCGGTGGACGTGGTGGCTCGTTATGCTTGCAACGGTCGCGATGCTGTTAATATCATTCAGATTGCGGCTGGCATTGCTCTGGGGGAACAGCAGGCCCAGATCCAGACCCAGATGGTAGAGTGGGTGGTAAACAGCGGGCAATATTCTCCCCGTCCGGATCGGCGGGTGCCGGCGGTTCCGCAAGTGGGCTATGCCAACGGGCTGGCTGTTTACGGTACTAACTTGGGCATGCTGTTGGAAATCGAAGTGACGGTGTTTCCGGTGTCCAAGGGCAATGGACGGCTAACCGTTACCGGGGTAATTGAAGAAGAAGAAATGGGACGGTTTGGTCATGTGGTCCGCCGCAAGAGCACGGCTAAAGAGTCAGTAGCCAATGTGCTTACAGTGTTGCGCCACTACTTAAATTTTAATCCAGGTGATTTTGATATCCATGTAAATTTCCCCGGTGGTATGCCGGTAGATGGACCTTCAGCCGGGGCCAGTATGGCGGTGGCGATTTACTCGGCCCTTACTGGGGTGCCGGTGGACAATAATGCTGCTATCACCGGCGAAGTATCCATTCGAGGGCAGATTAAGCCGGTAGGCGGTATTACGGCCAAAATAGAAGCTGCTCGGGCTGCCGGGGCCAACAAGGTGATTATTCCAGTTGATAACTGGCAGGAAATCCTGGCTCACTACTCAGGAATTCAGGTTGTACCGGCCGGGACCTTGGAGCAAGTATTCGAGGAAGTATTGGTGCGAAGCGGTCGCCCGGACATAGAGCTGGCCAGTCTCAGGCCGGCTGCTTCCAGCTAAGCCGGGCGCTTCTTTTTTGCTGGTCTTATGGTACAATGGAGATGAAAAACGACTTTAAAGAGCCAGAGGGTGTGACCAACATGAAAGCATCGAAACGTGCACTACCTCTCCTGCCCCTGCGGGGCATACAAGTGTTTCCTTACATGGTAGTCCATTTAGATGTGGGTAGGCCTAAATCTATTGCGGCTATGGAAGAAGCCATGGTACAGGATAAACAGCTATTGCTGGTAACTCAAAAAGATCCCCGGGTGGACGAACCTGAATCCGGCCAGATCTATCAGGTAGGTACTGTGGCCGAGATCAAGCAGCTGCTGAAGATTCCCGGGGGCACCATGAGGGTTTTGGTGGAAGGGCTGGCTCGGGGTCGCATCATGTCGATCGAACAGACCGACCCCTTTTATTTGGTAGACTGTGAAGAATACGAAGAAAAAGAGATTGAGGACAGCGCCGAGATTGAGGCCCTGATGCGGGGTATAGTTTTCTTGTTTGAGCAGTATGTGAAGCTGTCGAAGAAGATCCCGGCCGAAACAGTGGTGTCCATAGTTACGGTGGAGGAACCGGGGCGGTTGGCCGATCTGATCGGAGCTCATCTTAATCTCAAGCAAGAGGACAAGCAGAGACTATTGGAAGCGGTCCAGTTACCAGACCGGCTGGAAACCCTGTATTCTTTTCTCAGCCGGGAGCTGGAGATCTTGGAACTGGAGCGGAAGATCGGCGCTCGGGTTCGTAAACAGATGGAGAAGTCCCAGCGCGAGTACTATTTACGCGAACAGCTTAAGGCGATCCAAACGGAGTTAGGAGAGCGAGGAGAAGAGGCCAACGAAGCGCTGGAATTTGAACGCCGCATTGCCGAGGCGGACTTACCGGACCAAGTGCGCGAAAAGGCCGAACGCGAAGCCGACCGGCTGGGAAAAATGCCGCCCATGGCTGCCGAAGCTGTGGTGGTGCGTACATACTTAGAGTGGCTGTTAGCTTTGCCATGGAATAAGACCACCGCCGACCGGTTGGATTTGGACCGGGCTGAACAGATTCTAAACGAAGACCATTATGGTCTAAAAAAGGTTAAGGAACGAATTCTGGAATATCTGGCGGTGCGGAAATTGGCGGAGAAGATGAAGGGTCCGATACTTTGTCTGGTGGGACCGCCGGGAGTAGGCAAGACTTCCTTGGCCAAATCAGTTGCCTGGGCTTTAGACCGTCGCTTTGTTCGTGTTTCTTTGGGGGGTGTGCGGGATGAAGCCGAGATTCGTGGCCATCGCCGCACTTATGTGGGCGCTTTGCCGGGGCGAGTAATTCAGGGAATGCGCCAGGCCGATTCCAAAAACCCGGTCTTTCTGCTCGATGAGATCGACAAAATGAGTATGGATTTCCGGGGCGATCCGTCCGCTGCCTTATTGGAAGTGCTGGATCCCGAACAGAATCATGCTTTTAGTGATCACTACATTGAGTTGCAGTTTGATTTGTCCCATACCATGTTTATTACTACGGCCAACACCACCCACAACATTCCCCGGGCGCTGCTTGATCGGATGGAAGTAATTAGTTTGCCGGGCTATACGGAGGAGGAAAAACTCCATATCGGCCGCTCTTTTCTTCAGCCCAAGCAGCTCAAAGAGCACGGACTTAAGCCGCAGCAGCTGACGCTGTCGGACAACACCATTAAGGGCATTATTCGGGAGTATACGCGCGAAGCCGGGGTACGCAATCTGGAGCGGTCTATTGCCGCCTTGTGCCGGAAAGGTGCGCGAGAAATCGTGCAGGGCAAGAAGCAGAAGATAAATATTACCTCGCGCAACTTGAATGTTTATTTGGGCTCTCCCCGTTTTCGCTTCGGTACGGCTCAGAAGAAAGATGAAGTGGGAGTAGCCACAGGCTTGGCTTGGACTGAGGTGGGCGGTGATGTACTTAGTATTGAAGTGAGTATCATGGGCGGCAAAGGCCGTTTAACCCTCACGGGGCAGTTGGGGGATGTGATGCGGGAATCGGCTCAGGCCGGCTACACTTACATCCGTTCACGAGCCGCCGCCTTGGGTATTGCCGACGATTTTAATGAAAAACAAGACATTCATATCCATGTGCCTGAAGGAGCCATCCCCAAAGATGGCCCGTCAGCCGGCATTACCATGGCTACGGCCCTGGCTTCGGCGTTGACAGGCCGGCCAGTACGGGCTGACGTAGCTATGACCGGCGAGATTACCCTCCGGGGCCGGATTCTGCCGGTAGGGGGTATAAAAGAAAAAGTCCTGGCGGCTCACCGGGCCGGGATCAAAACATTGATCCTGCCGGACGAAAACCGCCGGGATTTAGACGAGATTCCGCGCCATGTGCAGCGCAAGCTAAACTTTGTGTTCGTGGAAAATATGGATCAGGTGCTAGAGCAGGCTCTAAAGTTGGGGTAGGGGCGGGTCTTTGTGCCTGCCCGAGCTGTCTCTTGGTATGCCGTAGGGAACACCCTTCGGGTGCAAGCTGGCCTCGGTGCCGTTCCGAAAACCACGCCTCATAGCCATCGCGTAGGGAAACCGGGGTTCAGTTCTCCGGTTTCTTTTTTCGACCGCGGTAGATATCGTCGCTGGTAAGGCCGCGAATTTTGGCTACGGCCACGACTAACAGCGGCCCCAGTACTTGAAAAGGCAAAGCATAAAAAGGATAGGTAGTAAGATAAAAATCTTTCATTTGGGCATAACTCTCGTATAGTATGGTAGAAATAGCTACCATCAATATACTTACCGGGAACACCAACGGTCGATAATCGGCCAGGGCAAAAAGCGAAGCCCAGCCGATACTGATAACGTATACTAACAGTGATAGCTTAACAAAAGTGCCCAAAGTCCAAATAAAAATAGCTATTGGGTCCAACCGTTGTAAGAATTCGCCGATATCAACCAGCTGGATAGTGGTAAGAAAGGGGAAATTAACCCGGCTCACCCCTTGGGGACCTAAAACCATAAGATTTCTTATGTTAGTTAGCACCAGTAGGAAGGTCACAATAGCTACGGCCACAAAAATACTGCGCTTACAAGCGCGGGGATGATTCAAAAAAGGAAGAGCGAATACCAAAACATTGGCTTCCATAAAGGGAAAGGTGAAATGAATAAGGGTGCTGCGAAGAATGTTTATCCAGCCGCTGCCAAGGACAGGAAGTAGGTATTCGGGATGGGGTAGTCCAGGCGTGGCCAGCACCAGCACAGTAAGAAGAAGCATGCCGCTTAACAGCCAAGGCAGGATTAATTCAGCCAGGCGAGCAATGTTTTCTAAACCGCCTCTGGCTGCCAATGCTGCCAAAAAAGCGGTGACCCCGGCGAACACTACAATAGGCGTCGTAGTCATAACAGAAGTGACATAGAGCTCAGATATGTTGCGCAAAACCCCGGCCGCCATTTGAAGACAAAAGAGCATGTATAAAGCCGCCAACAATGTTCCTAAGACATTTCCTAAAGTTGCCCTGGTGTAGACAATAGGATCGATACCTTCAAAGCGCAGCCCTACGGAAATCCAAAGTAGCATCACCAAACTGGCCAACAGGGCCCCTAAAATGATAGTCAGCCAGACATCTTGTGCTGCCGGGCCGACGGGAAAAACAAGAGTTGAGCGGCCAATCAAGTATACTATGATTAAGGCTGTAATTTGCGATAGCGATATAATACCGTCTTCCCTCACTGGAATCACCCTTACATTTCATGCTTGTTTTCCTAGTATTTCTCCCTAAGGCTAGCTTATGCAATTTCTGGTATGAAGGAAGTTGGGGACGGTGATACTAGGTTCGGTTAAGGAAAGTTGAGGGTGATACTGTGGGAGGATTTTGGCAGAGACTCTTTGGGCGTCGGCAGGTAAACCCAAAGATTAGTCCTGACACACCCATACAAGAAGTGTTGCCTTTATTAAGTAAGACTCCCTACCCAGAGCAATTGTCGGTAGCTGTTCCGATGATCAAAGGAATACTAGGTAACAGCAGCGATTTGGTAATCCGGCAGGTAAAAGTCAGCGGTAAAACCCTGGCTATAGCTTATATAGAAGACCTTGCCGATAAGAAGTTGGTTAAGGTTGTGCTGGAAAGCTTACTACTTAAGCGTCCGTTAGTGGAACAGGCCGGTCTTAACCTCGATGCCAATATGGAACGCTGGCGGGAAATGGGTGTCCCCTTAGGAGAGGTTACTGCAGTTCAGAATATGGGCGAGGCCATAACAGGCTTACTAAACGGCAATACCTGCCTTATGGGTGACGGCTGGCCCCAGGCGTTGCTGGTAGATACCAAAGGGTGGGAGAAACGGGCCATCTCAGAACCACAAACCAGCATTGTAGTTCGTGGTTCTCGAGAGGGGTTTGTGGAGAACATCCGTACCAACATGGCTCTTGTCAGGCGACGCCTACGACACCCAAACTTGCGGGTAGAGAGCCTGGTTGTGGGGGATGTTACCAATACACAGATCTCTATTATGTACATAGATGGTATTGTCAATAGTAAACTGGTGGCTGAAGTGCGGGAGCGAATAAGGCGCATCAAAATCGACGGCGTATTGGAAGGTCACTACCTAGAAGCCATGATAGAAGATAACCCTTTTTCGCCTTTTCCACAAGTGTGGAGTACAGAGCGACCGGATACGGTGGTGGCGGATCTACTGGAAGGTCGGGTAGCTATACTCACCGATGGAACCCCGTTTGCTTTAACAGTACCTCTTCAATTTGCTACTTTATTACAGTCGCCGGAAGACTATTACCAACGGTGGCCGCTGTCGTTGTTTTTGCGAACGTTTAGGTATTTAGGATTAGGCATTTCTGCTTTCCTACCGGCTCTTTACGTGGCTGTTACTACTTACCATCAGGAAATGCTACCGACACCGCTCTTAATAAGCATTCTTATGCAACGAGAACGGGTTCCTTATCCAGCAGTGGTGGAAGCTTTGGTGATGCAGATTACTTTTGAAATACTACTTGAAGCCGGTGCCCGCCTTCCTCGAGCTTTAGGCCAGGCGATCGGCATTGTGGGCGCGCTGGTGATCGGTGATGCTGCTGTTCGGGCCGGTTTGGTATCGCCGGCCATGGTAATTGTTATTTCTGCTACAGCTATCGCTTCTTTTACTTTCCCAAGTTTTGACCTGACCAACACTGTGCGTTTGCTTAGGATACCGCTGATTTTCATGGCGGCTGTGTTAGGGCTGTTCGGGCTCTTTTCCGGATTAATACTTATCATGACCCATCTGGTGAATTTGCGCTCTTTTGGCATACCGTATTTGCAAGGAATGGCACCATTTAGCCTCTCGGACCAAAAAGACTATCTTATCCGTGCACCATGGTGGATGATGCGAAGGCGGCCAGAGCTTGTCGGTAAGGGGAATATTGTACGGCAAGCCCCCGATCAGGGTCCTAAACCCCCGGGTGATGAACGCGGGAGCGGCCCTAACAGCATAAGCGGTCCAAAGAATAAAGAGCAAGACAACCGGCAGTCACCGTCGACCACGGACCAGGGGAAAAGGCACCGAGGCAAACGAGAGCGAAACCGGCAGGGGGGAGAGCAATGAAAATGAGACGTTGGTTCTTGGCGTTGCTTTCCCTGATGTTACTTACTTCCCAGATGTGCCTATGTGGGTGTTGGGATCGGCGCGAGATAAACGAGCTGGCCGTGGTTTCTTCTTTGGGTATTGACAAGGAAGATGACATCTGGAAGATTACGGCGGAGATCTTTCGCCCCACGACAGGGGGAGGCGAAGATGGCAGCGGTGGTGGCGGCACTAGGCGTCAGGTTTGGATTGCCCAGGGGCAAGACTATACCCTTATAGGGGCTCTGCGTGACATGGCGCTTAAAGTGCCGCGACGCGTTTACGTAGCCCATACTTCTGCCATACTTATCGGAGAAGAAGTCAGTCGCCAGGGGATATTTGAATTTCTCGATCTTTGGGAACTGGATGCAGAAGCCCGTATCATTACCAATCTACTTGTCTGCCGTGGTAAGGCCGAAGACGTACTCATCGGCAGTCAAGGAAGTTCGGAAAAGAGCGTGGGACTGGAGCTGGCAGGACTGAGGCGGTTTTGCCCTGTTAACGGTCATTCCACTATCCTTAGTGTGCACGAATTCGTATCCCTGCTGGAGGCCAAAGGGGCGGATCCGTTTACCGGTGTAGTGGAGCTTAGAGCTGTTCCCATGATGCCTACAGCCGGTGGAAAGAGCTCCGGTTCTGCCGGCGCAGAAGAAATGAAAACTAAAGAGACGACCCTGGCATTGCGTCTTAAGGGATTGGCTCTGTTCCGGGATGATAAGCTGGTAGCTTTTGCCGAGCCCACCGAGGTCCGGGGGATACTGAGTCTGCAGGGTAAAATTGCCAATACTATTTTGTATGTCAAAGCAACCGCTGATAAGAGTCGAAAAGATAATACGGTTGCCATAGAAGTCTTCAGATTGAAAAAGCAAATCAAGGTGGAAGAAAAGGAGGGGCGGCCAGTACTGACAATAAAGGTTACAGCCGAAATAGCGCTAGCCGAACAAGCATACCGGGGGGACCTTATGCAGGCCGATGACTACCTTTTCTTGGAGAAACAAGCAGCCACGGTTATCAAGAACGAAGCCGAACAGGCAATCCAGTTGGCCAAGAGGCTCGGAGTAGATCCGTTTAGTTTTGGTGAGATTATCCGACGCCAGAACAAAAGACTATGGCAAAAACTGGAGAAAAAGTGGCCTCAGGCCTTGCAGGACCTAGAAATAAGCATAGATACCCGAGCAAAAGTGCGACGCAGCGGACTAACCGGGGTGCCACCGCTGGAAAAACGTTAGGAGGCCGGCACATGATTGTTCTTCTCGTTTTGATGTATCTGGCGGTTAGTGCCTTCGAGGTTCCTAAACTGGTAAAAGAAAAAAAGTGGCGTGATCTCCTGGTTTTTTCGCTGTTCATGTTAGCTGCCATTGGCCTCAGCCTGCCGGTGGCCATGGGGGTGAAAATCCCCAATCCAAGCCGCTATATAACCCGCTTCTTGGCTCCCATATCTAAAGCCATCATGGGCCGCGAACCTTTCTTTATGTGAGGGAAGGGAACGGGCGACTACAGGCTGCCCACACAAGGCCTGGGGTACAGAAGAGTATGGCAAGGGGCCAGTCTCCGCGCCCCTGCCGCACCACATCCGTCATCCCGAGCGCACCACATCCGTCATCCCGAGCGTAGCGAGGGATCTTGCGCTGTAAAGAATGAAAGACTCTTCACTTCGTTCAGAGTGACATAGAAAGTGCATCGGCGGTTTTCCCTCACTCGCCTCGCTCTTTTGAATGAGGG
>LSQX01066807.1_pt2 | contig 10178 bp, 10 predicted proteins | sample 654561 | NCBI WGS metagenome assembly LSQX01 (sample SAMN04489861, study PRJNA283612) | anaerobic digester metagenome | isolation source: 4 biogas reactors fed with cattle manure at either 37C or 55C with and... | place: Denmark: Kongens Lyngby | collected 2014
GTTGCCGGAATCGATTTAAATCCTAGTGAGAGAGATTACCCAATCTACCCCTCCCTCAAAGAGTGTCCTGTTGACGGGGATGTGGTAATCGACTTCTCCAGTAGTGATTCTCTCAAGGAGTACCTCCCTATCGCCCTTGAGCGACGCCTCCCCATGGTAGTCGCCACCACCGGCCTCTCTCAGGAAGACGAAGAGCTTCTAAAAGAGGCCTCGAATGAAGTCGCTATCTTCAGGTCCCAAAATATGTCTCTCGGGATAAACCTAGTCCAAGAGCTCCTACAGAGTGCCACTAAAGTTTTAGGGGAGCGCTACGACGTTGAGATTATCGAAAAGCACCACCGCTACAAGAAAGACTCCCCCAGCGGGACAGCCCTGATGTTGGCTGAGTCGATCAATGCGGTGCGCACCCACCCCCTCTCCTTTGTTTACGGACGGGTGGGTAATGAAGTTTTAAGGGGTAAAGAGGAGCTGGGAATCCACTCCCTCAGAGGGGGGACCTATGCCGGAGAGCATGAGGTCTCATTCTCAGGTGAAGATGAGGTTATCGCCATTACCCACCAATCTTACTCACGCCAAGTTTTTGCCAGTGGCGCTCTGGCTGCTGCCCGCTACCTGGTGCGTCAAAAGAGTGGCCTCTACTCGATGCACGATATGATTTTAGAGAGCAGTGCCGTTACCACCATCTACACCTCCCACAACGAAGTCTTAATCTCCCTCGACAAAATGAGTCGTAAGATGGAGAAAATCAGTGATCTCTATGGCCTGTTGGCAGCTAACGACATCTTCATCGACATGATAAGCCGCACTGGTGCCACTAATGGGAATATGGCCCTCTCGTTCACCATAAAAGAGAAGGACCGCCTTAAAGCTGAAGAACTCTTGAATCAATTAATTGAGCCCCTCAAAGGGGCCAGTCTGGTGATTGAGAGGGGGGTCTCAAAAATTACCGTTGAGGGACCCGGAATGGAGTACCAATCGGGAGTTGCTTCGCGTCTCTTTGCAGCGATGGCCAAAGCCGATATCCCTATTTTAGCCGTTACCACCAGTGAGCGTAAAATCGCCTACATCACCCCCGAAACCGTAGTTGAGAGGGCAGTGGCGATTATTAAAGAGGAGTTCAAGATCTAAGGAGCTATTTTCTCCGCTTCTTGTCACGCTCGCGGTTACGCTTCTCAGCAGCAGCTAAAAGCTCACCCAGAGTTGTCCCACTGCTCGAAGGTTCACCGCGTCTCTCCCTCCGAGGCTCCTCTTTCTGGGGAGTGTAACGGGAGGGGCGTACCACCTTAACTTTGGTGGTACTTACCTGTTTGGGGAGGGAGACCTTCCCCTCGCCCCTCTTTTTGACCACCACAACCCGCTTACTACCGGGGGCGCTCTTAGTTTGGAGTGTTTTTGCAGTAGCAACCACCTCTTTCACTAAAACCTCTTCGTAACCACACGAGAGGCGCTGACAAATGAAGTGGACATCATCTAGCTCATCAACTACCCGTTGCATCCCGGCTGAGCAGTAGGGGCACACCTTACCATCACTAAAGGTGGGACTGTACTCCTCTTTACTCTCACTGATCTTTTTGACCAACTTCCTGGTGCTCTCCTTGATATCGTCGATGAAAGTTTGGCTCTCCTCCTCCCCTTCGGCAATCTTACCCAGTCGCTCTTCCCATTTGGCAGTTAAGATCGGTGAGCAGAGCTCATCGGGGGCTAAACGGATCACTTCGCGTCCTCGCGGAGTGGGCACTAAGAAGTTCCCGTCCCGCTCGATGTAGTAGTTTTGAATCAATTTCTCGATGATGTCGGCTCTAGTGGCCGAAGTCCCCAGACCACCACTCAAGTTCTTCCTTAAATCGGAGTCATCTACAAAACGTCCCGCATTCTCCATGGCACTTAAGAGGGTCCCCTCAGAGTAGCGCTCGGGAGCTTTGGTTGCATTACGTCGTCGACTCACCCTCTCCACAGGGAGAGTGTCGCCCACTTCCAGGGGAGGCAGGGGTTCATTAACACCTTGGCTCTCCTTCTTCAAGAGACGCGCCATATCGCGCCACCCTTGGCGGATGGGGAAAGTTTGGTGGGAGGTGAAATGGTGGGGACCCACGGCCACCTCAATGGTGGTACTCTCGTAGTGGTAATCTCCCGACAACACCTCCATGAAACGTAAGGCGACGAGTTGCCAAAGGGCCTCCTCTTTGGGAGAGAGGCGGTTTAAGTCGACCGGCTGCTCGGTGGGGATAATCGCATGGTGGTCACTTACCCCACTCTCTTTGACAAAGCGCTCCAGATCTTCGCGGAAGCCCCCCTCTACGTAGAAGTTGGTGACAAGCCCAAAGGGGGTTGCTGAGAGGGCTTGTAAACGACTCTTTAAAGTGGGGACAATATCTAAAGTTATATAACGGCTATCACTACGGGGATAGGTGACAATTTTATGCCTCTCATAGAGTTGCTGAAGGGTATCGAGGGTCTCTTTGGCACTGAAGCCCAACTCTAAGTTGGCGTCCCGTTGTAATTCGGTCAAGTTGTAGGCCAGAGGGGGTGGATCACTCTTCTCCTCGCGGGTGATGGCCACTATTTTTCCCGTTTGACCCTCCACTTCGGAGGCGATTCTCTCTGCCTCCTCTTCGCTGCTTATCTTGGAGTCCTCCTCCCCTTGGTAGGTGGCGCTAAAGGGGCCAAAGTGGCCTCTGAGGGTCCAGTAGAAGCGACCACTAAAGGCCTCAATCTCCTCCTCCCTCTCGGTGATGAGGGCTAAGGTGGGGCTCTGCACCCTTCCCGAAGAGAGGCGCGCATCGTAACGACAGGTGAGGGCCCGCGTCACATTCATCCCCACATACCAGTCGGCGTAGGCTCTGGCTTGGGCTGCTTCAAAGAGGGGTTCAAAGAGGTACCCCTCCTTTAGGTTGGCAAACCCCTCTTTAATAGCCTGCTCAGTTTGACTGCTAATCCACAGGCGCTTAATTTCACCACTGTAACCACCCTTCTCGAGAATCCAGCGGGCAACCAACTCCCCTTCGCGCCCTGCATCGGTGGCAATGATTAAGCCATCTAGGTCACTACGCTGTAGGAGTGACTCAATGATGGCAAACTGCTTTTGAGTCGACTCCATCACTTTAAGAGTTAGCTCATCGGGCAACATCGGTAGCGATGTGAGGGTCCACCTCCTCCAACGGGGATTGTAATCTCCGGGAGGGGCCAACTCTATGAGGTGCCCCAAAGCCCAAGTCACAATATAAGAATCCCCTTCAATATAGCCCGACTCACGCCGGTGACACCCCAAGACCCGTGCTATCTCACGAGCTACACTGGGTTTCTCTGCCAATACTAGTTGTTTACCCATTCAAACCCCCAAATAAGCCACTTTTTCAATCTTTTTGACTATAACTTGTCGGTTGTTTTGTAGCAAGCCTTGACCACTTTGAGCGATGGGTATATAGTCAAAAACGGATCATCAAACATAAGGAGTCTACAATGGCTTACACTATTACTGACGCATGTATTGCATGCGGAGTTTGCTTACCAGAGTGTCCCACTGAGGCTATCTCTGAGGGCGATATTTATGTAATCGACGCCGACCTCTGTATTGACTGTGCCGCTTGTGTCGACGCATGTCCCACCGGCGCCATTATCCCTGCTGAGTAAATTCTCAGGGTGTCGATTTGACCGGGCAGCTCTTTAGGGCTGCCTTTTTCTGTTGAGGAGTTAAATGGGAAGCTTTGTAATGATTGGAGGGGTCTTAATCTCCCTCTTTATTGCCTTTAACGGTTACAAGCTACGCTCCTACTTTGACTTGGTAAAGTTTATAGTAGGAGCTGGTGGTTTGGTTATTGTCTACTGCCTCCACCTCTACAGCCAATCTTCCCCCCTCCAATTCACCCCCTTTGTCCCTTTCATCAAGAGTTTCTCCAACTTCTTAGCCTATAAGTACTATTTGGCAATTGGTGTAGCTATCATCTTGGCTATTGTGATCCACCACAACTACACCACCTTTGGAGCCCCTTTGGGAACCCTCCTCTTCTACGCCCTCTTAACCCGCGTCCTCCTCTACTACTTCAACCTCCCCTACCCCCTTTTAATGGTGGTAGGAGGGGCTATCGGCTTAGCCTTACGCATCCTTTTTAAAGAGAGGTTCACCCTGATTGTCTCAGCAGTGGGGGGCTCAATAGCTGCCTCTCTCCTCTTTAAAACCTTCTACTACCTCCCCTGGTGGCTCTTTGCCATTCTTACCCTACTCTTTTCCCTGATTGCCCTTTATATTCAATATAGGAGTTGGCAAAAAGGATGAATGAACTCTTTAAAGAGCATGTTTTTAGTGTCTCAGATTTAACTGAGCGCCTTAAAGAAGTTTTAGAGGGGCTCTTTACCAATATTACCGTCGAGGGGGAGATCTTCGATTTCCGACCCGCCTCAAGTGGCCACTGGTATTTCCAACTCCACGATAAAAACGCAGCCATCCAAGGGGTGATGTTTAAATCGAAGAGTTGGCGTGTCCCCTTTATCCCCAAAGATGGGGACAGGGTAACCGTTACCGGCAGTGTCTCAATCTATGCCAAGCGGGGCAATTACCAAATTATCTGTGAGACGATGCAGAAGTCGGGAGAGGGGGACCTATTAGCCCTCCTTGAGGAGCGTAAGCGCCAATTTGCCGCTCTGGGCTACTTTGATAGTGAACGTAAACGCCCTCTCCCCCCTTACCCCCAAAAGATAGGGGTTATCACCAGCCCTACCGGAGCTGCTGTTCGTGACATCTTACAAGTTCTAAAGCGACGCAACCCCACCATCAGCGTGGTAGTCCTGCCGGCAGCGGTTCAGGGCTCAGGAGCGGCTGCCGAGATAGCTACCCAAATTGAGCGGGCTAACCGTCTGAAGATGGCCGACCTCCTCATAGTGGGACGTGGCGGGGGTTCCCTAGAGGATTTGATGCCTTTCAGTGAGAAGGTTGTAATTGAGGCGATAGTCGCCTCTGAGATAGTGGTTGTAAGTGCTGTGGGGCACGAGATAGATTGGGCACTCAGCGACTTTGCTGCCGACTTAAGGGCCCCCACCCCGTCAGCGGCTGCCGAACTGGTAGCCCCCCTCTTGGATGATATTATAGAGGGGTATCGCCTCAAGATGGAGACAATGGCCCACCTGATAACTCATCGTGTAGGCAAGATTAAGGGGCAAATGGGGCTTTTCACCAAAGAGCGGATGGGAGAGTATTTCAAACGCAAACTGGAGCAGGCCCACCTCCGCAGTGACGATAACCGTAAAGAGATTGAGAGAAGTCTTAAAGTGATGGTTGAAAAGGCAAAGGTTAGATCCCAATCGCTGTTAGCCCAACTGGAGGGGTTGTCCCCCCTCTCGGTCTTGCAGCGGGGTTACTCAATTGTTACCGTCAAAGAGGGGGGAGCCATTGTGAGTCGCTCTGAGCAGCTCACAGTTGGGGAGGCTGTTGAGATTAAGTTTGCCCAAGGTGGTGCTGAAGCCTTGATAGAGGAGATTGATAAATGAGTTACGAAAAAGATATCGAGCGGATGGAAGAGATTACCCAAAAGCTGAAGAGCGATGAGACCCCGTTGAAGGAGGCTATTGCCCTCTTTGAAGAGGGGGTTACCTTGGCTAAACGGGTGGAGAAAGAGCTCACTGAAGTGGAGCGTAAGGTAGAAATTCTCCTTGGAGAAGACGAGGAGAGTTTGGCCCCCTTTGGTGAGGAGAGTGATGAATAAGATTATCTTTCTAATCCAGAGTAAAGACCAAAAGGGGCTACTGTCGGCAATCAGCAGCCACTTCTCTGAAAGGGGCTTCAATATCCTCCGTTGTCAGCAACATAGCGACCTCTTAGCCAACCGCTACTACATGCGTTTGGAGCTCGATTTAAAAGATCTCAAAGGGACCAGACAAAAATTACAAGAGGAGTTTGCCCAATTTTCCGCTCCCCTGGAGTTGGAGTGGCAGTGTTACTTCAGCGACTACCGCAGTCGAGTCGCCATCTTAGTCTCCAAAACAAGCCACTGCCTCTACGACCTCCTCACCCGCCACCACGAAGGGGATTTAGTGTGTGATATCCCCCTGATTATCAGCAACCACCCCACCCTTGAACCCATTGCCAACCAGTTCAAGATCCCCTACTACCACCTTCCAATAGTCGATGGGGACAAAGAGAGCCAAGAGGTTCAAATAGAGGAGCTCTTAGAGCGCCACCACATCGACTTAGTGGTCCTCGCCCGCTATATGCAGATTTTATCACCCCCCTTCACCAAACGGTGGTGTGGGCAGATTATCAACATCCACCACGCCTTCTTGCCCGCTTTCCAAGGGGCAAATCCCTATCTACAAGCCTATGAGCGGGGAGTTAAGATGATTGGGGCCACCAGCCACTACGTCACCGACGAGCTGGATCAGGGGCCCATCATTGAGCAAGATGTGGTAAGGATAAACCACGAGTTAACCCCCAAGGGGCTACGTAACGTGGGCAAAGATGTGGAGAGGGTTGTCCTCTCAAGGGGGGTGCGGGCCCACCTAGAACATCGGATTATCTTGTGGGGCAACCGCACCGTTGTATTTAATCCCTAATTGAGGTCAACAAAAGCTTCGTGGACAAAGCGTCCATCTTTACTGATTAACTCACCATCAATCCAGATCTCTCCTCCCCCGTATTGAGGTGTTTGAATCTGCACTAAATCCCAGTGGACGGCACTGCGGTTGCCATTATCGCAATCTTCGTAGGCGTTCCCCGGAGTGAAGTGGATGGAGCCGGCAATCTTCTCGTCAAAGAGGATATTGTCCATGGCGAAAGTTATATTGGGGTTACAGCCGATGGCGAACTCTCCAAAATAGCGGGCCCCCTCATCGGTGTCTAAAATCTTATTGAGGGCTTCTGTGTCATCAGCGGTAGCTTGAACAATCTTCCCCTTCTCAATGGTGAAAGAGACATCACTGAAGGTGTGTCCATTGAAGGTGGAGGGGGTATTGTAGGTGATGGTCCCCTCAACCGAATCGATGACTGGGCACGAGTAGATCTCTCCGTCGGGGATATTCATCTCACCGGCACAGGGAATAGCCCCCATCCCTTTAATTGAGAAGGTGAGATCGGTCCCCGGAGCTTCGATGTGGACTTTGTCAGCTTGGTCTAAAAAGGTTTTGGCTTTAGCCATTGCCCGCGCCATCGCTTCGTAGTCGACACCGGTTGTCACTTGGTAGAAGAAATCCTCCATCTCCTCGAGACTCATCCCCCCTTGGTAGGCCATCAGGGGGGTTGGGTAGCGGGTGACTACCCAACGTGTCTTCACAATCCTGATATCGTGGTGGACCGGGGTGTCGTAGTAGAGGGCGTAGTTGCGGTTAGCCTCTCCCAGCGTAGCCAATTCACGGGGGTTCAACAAACCCCTGATTCCAATAAAAGCATCAACTTTATCCATCCGGTAAGCGTCACAATCGGCCCAGAGGGTGAGGCTCTCTTTAGAGGCATCTTTAATCATGGCTCGCTCGAGGGTAATTGAGGAGTAGTTGACCAGAGGATAGCCTCCAGCAGCGTAGACCGCCTCAATTAGTTCCTCAACCATGCTGGGGGGAACATCGATAGCGTTGATGAGACAACTCTCACCCGCTTTAAGTTTTACCGAATAGTTGACCAGAAGGTCGGCCAATTTTCTCTCTCTGATATCGGACATTTGAGACCACCTTTTCTTTATAAGTTTTAGGTGATGGTACCATTAAAAAAGTCATTCTCATAGTAGTACACCTTAAAATTTCGGTGTATACTCGGTTTATGCAAACAATTCCTATTAATACTTTCAACTCCCCCACGATTATCTCTGAGCTGATTATGCGGCTCAAGATCAGGGATGTGATGACCCGTTCTCTGGTCAGTGTCCCCATGGGGACCACCATGCGTGAAGTGCAACACCTGATGCGTGAAAATGGGATCACCGGAGTCCCGGTGGTCGCTGACAAGCGCCTTCTGGGGATAGTTAGCATGGATGATATTATCCAAGCCCTCGACAATGGGTACATCGAAGAGAGGGTGGAAGAGCACATGAGCAGCAACCTCATCCTCCTCGACGAAGAGATGCCCATCAGCTTTGCGATTAACTACTTTGACCGCTACCGTTTCCACCGCTTTCCCGTCTTAAATAAAGAGAAGGAGTTGGTGGGAATTGTCACTACCCGTGATATCACAACGCGTCTTTTATGGGAGATCAACAATGAAGTTGACTCTCTGGAGCGGGAGAATCTGGCTGCCGCCTCAAGTGAGGGGCTCTCCCAAGAGCGCCAAGTCTACCCGGTGCGAAAACTCGATTTTGAGAATGCGGGACATGCCTCCACTGAGATTAAGAAGAAGCTCAAACAGAGTGAACTCTTCCCCCGTACCATCCGCCGGGCAGCCATCGCCTCTTATGAGTTGGAGATGAATATTGTGGTCCACTCCAATGGGGGGACCATTACAGCGGAGTACTTCCCCGATAAGGTGGTAATTACGGGAGAAGATACGGGCCCCGGCATCGAGAACCTCGATGAGGCTCTGGAGCAAGGCTACTCAACAGCGACTGAGTGGATCCGCTCCCTTGGCTTTGGTGCGGGGATGGGGCTCCCCAACGTGAAGTCGGTCTCAGACGACTTCTCCATCACCTCAAATTCAAAGAAAACTATTGTAAAATCGACCATTCTCTTTAGTGAGAATGAGAAGAAAAAACTTAACCAAGAGGAGTAATCAATGGCAACCATCGAACAAGTACAGCAAGCTTTAAACCTAGAGGTCTTTACTATGGAGAGTGGCTCAACTCAGTTAACGGGTGGCTACACCTCCGATCTCCTCTCCGATGTGATGGCCCATGCCGATGAAGGGGGAGCTTTAATCACCATTCAAGGGCACAAAAACAGTGTTGCCGTCGCTTCGCTGGTGGGACTCACCGCAATAATCTTGTGTAATGGAAGGCGCCCTGCCGACGATATGGTCGAGGCTGCCAAGGGGGAGTCAATTGCTATTCTAGGGAGCCAAGAGGATCAGTTTACCGTCTCCTATAAATTGGCCTCCCTGTTGGGGCTATGCAATTAAAGATCGACCTCCACAACCACTCGTGCCTCTCACCGTGTGGTTCTGATCAGCTCCTCCCCCCCGTATTAGCTTACGAGGCGTTTGAAAAAGGTGTTGATATCCTCGCATTGACCGACCACAACAGTGGTCGCAACCTAGTCGCCTTTAGTGAGGCGTGTGAGATTGTGGGGATTACGGGGGTCTATGGGATTGAGGTGACCACCCAAGAGGAGGTCCACCTCTTAGCCCTCTTTGAGACTCCCGAAGAGGGGGTAGATTTCAGTAACTGGATTGAGTCGCTCCTCCCCAAATGGCCCAACGTCCCCCAAAAGTTGGGCCACCAACTGGTGTGTGATGTGAAGGGTAATATTACCGAAGAAATCGACCTCTTCCTCTATGGGCCGGCTGATATCTCTTTTGACAACTTAGTTGAAATTATCTTGAAGCGGGGGGGCTTGGCTATTCCGGCCCATATCGACCGTTTGGCCAACAGTGTCTTGGCCAACTTGGGATTCCTCCCCCCCTTACCTTACTCTGCAGTTGAGGTGGTGAAACTCCCCCCCACCCAACAAAGTGGCGCCTACAGTGTTATTCGCAGCTCCGATACCCACTACTTAGATGATGTCGCTTCACGCACCTCTCTCATTGAGACCTCAAGCAATAACTTTGAGGGGCTCAAAGAGGCTCTTAAAAATAATATGATTACCCTCTAGCAACTAAAATCACTCTTTATGGTATAATAGAGTCATGATAATCGAAGGAAAATATGGAGAAGCCAAAGTCTTTGCCACCTCTATTGATGATGGGGCACGTAACCAGATTAAGACCTTGATGGACCAAGATTTTATTAAGGGCTCCCAGGTGAGGATCATGAGTGACGTCCACCTGGGAATAGGGTGTGTGATTGGCTTTACGGCTGACTTAAAAGATAAAGTTATCCCCAACATTGTAGGGGTCGACATAGGGTGTGGTGTCCTCACCATAGAGCTGGGTAAAATTGATATAAACTTGAAAAAGCTCGATCAATTGATCTACTCCCAAATCCCCTCGGGGACCAATACCCACCGGCGTAAAGTTGTCGACTTCCCCCCCCTCTACGACCTCAGGATGTTTAGAGAGCTCCACAATGTGGAGCGCCTTGAGCGCAGCATTGGTACTTTGGGGGGTGGCAACC
>LSQX01028588.1_pt1 | contig 10177 bp, 8 predicted proteins | sample 654561 | NCBI WGS metagenome assembly LSQX01 (sample SAMN04489861, study PRJNA283612) | anaerobic digester metagenome | isolation source: 4 biogas reactors fed with cattle manure at either 37C or 55C with and... | place: Denmark: Kongens Lyngby | collected 2014
GATTCTTAAATTTTTAATTAATTTAATTACAAGTAATTATATATTTTAAACATATGAAAAAAATACTTTATTTAATTTTTATCAGTTTTTTAATTGGCGGTTGCTCACCGGTTGAAAGCACCGGCTGGATTGATCTGTTTAATGGCAGGGACCTTTCTGGCTGGAAGCAGCTTAACGGTGAGGCCAGGTATGAGGTTATCGACGGGATGATAGTGGGCACTACAGTCATGAATACCCCAAATTCCTTTTTATGCACCGAAAAAAATTATTCTGATTTTATTTTTGAGGTTGATCTTTTGGTAGAGGATAATATGAATTCCGGCATTCAGATAAGAAGTGAGAGTAAGAGTGATTATATGAACGGCAGGGTTCACGGTTACCAGTGTGAAGTTGATCCGTCGGAGCGTGCATGGAGTGCCGGAATATACGATGAAGCCCGGAGAGGATGGCTTTATCCCCTTGACCTGAACCCTGATGCCAGGAGTGCTTTTAAACTGGGAGAATGGAACCATTACCGGGTTGAGTGTATTGGTAATTCAATTAAAACATGGCTTAACGAAGTACCTGTGGCTCATATTATTGATGATATGACACCGGAAGGATTTATTGCACTGCAGGTTCATAGCATCGGGAACAATAAGGAGAGAGAGGGACAGCAGATTAAATGGAAAAATATCAGGATAAAAACTGAAAATATTACACCTTCTCCTTCTGAAGGGATATATGTAGTGAACCTGCTTCCGAATGATTTGAGCGATACGGAGAAAGCCCGGGGGTTTGAACTCCTTTTTGATGGTAAATCAGCCGATAAATTCATTAGCACCAGGGGTGATGCTTTCCCTTCGCAGGGTTGGGAGGTTAAAGACGGTGTGCTCACTGTTCTCGGCAGTGGAGGTGATCCTTCAAAAAAGGGAGGAGATATAATCACCAGAAAAGAGTATGGTGCATTTGAACTTAAATTTGACTTCAATTTTACTGAAGGGGCAAACAGCGGCATTAAGTACGGAATAGGAAATAACGGGCCGTCTCTTGGACTCGAATATCAGATTTTAGATGATGAGAAACATCCTGATGCCAAAAACGGGGTAGTCGGAAACCGGAAGCTGGCATCATTATATGACCTTATACCTTCAGAGACTGAACCGCGGTTTGTAAACGGGCCCGGCTCCTGGAACAGGGGCAGGATAATCGTTGAAGCTGACGGAACAGTCCAGCACTGGTTAAATGGGCGCAAACTCATTGAATACAAAAGAGGAAATAATATTTACAGAGCATTGATAGCACGTAGCAAATATGTCGGTTATGAAGGTTTTGGATTATCAGAGAAAGGACCTGTACTTATTCAGGACCATAATGATACCGTACATTTCAGAAGTATAAAAATCAGAGAATTATGACAAACAGAAGAAACTTTTTAAAGACAGCAGGAATAGGGCTTGTTGCAGCAACATGTCCGTCAGGAAACATTAATTATATGTCAACCGGCCTGAGTAAAAACCGGAAATTTGATTTCAAACTTGGTGTTGCATCCTATTCAGCAAGGAAATTTACCAGGGAAGAGGCACTGGATATGACCCTGCGCTGCGGAATTGACAGGATAGCATTTAAAAGTATGCACCTGCCGCTTGATTCAGACAGATCAGAGATAAAAAAAGCCGTTGCACTCTGCAAAGAAAAAGGTATCATCCTCTATGGAGGAGGTGTTATATACATGAAAAACAGGGAAGAGGTAGATCAGGCATTTGAATATGCAAAAGCTGCCGGCATGGATACAATTATAGGAGTTCCTGAACATGAGCTTTTGAAATATACAGAAGGTAAGGTAAAAGAGTATAACATTAAGCTGGCTATACACAACCATGGTCCGGGCGATGAGCGTTACCCCAGTGCGGAAAGTGCTTATGTGCTTATTAAAGATATGGATAAACGCATGGGATTATGTATAGATATTGGTCATACCAAGAGGATCAACAGAAACCCGGAACAGGATCTTAAGGATTTTGCTGACAGGGTGCATGACATTCACATTAAAGATGTAACCGAAGCCTCTGCTAAGGGTAAGACCTGTATTATAGGCCGTGGTGTTATTGATTTCCCGTCATTTATGAAGGCAGTAATTAAATCCGGATATACAGGTACTCTGGCGCTCGAGTATGAAGCAGATGCGGATGACCCGCTACCGGGGATGATGGAATCATTTGGTTATGTAAAAGGAATATTGTCAATTATCTAAATATTTAAAGATGAGTTCAAACAGAAGAAATTTTATAAAAAAAGTTACTGCCGGGGCAGCCGGTGTAGCTGTTGGTGGTTCTGCACTGGGTATGTCTGCGCGCAGTTACGGACGCATAATTGGTGCTAATGACAGATTGGGTGTTGCAATAATCGGCCTGGGCAGGAGGCTGGGGGCATATTATGAGCCCATAGCCCTGAAAAGTAATAATGTAGAGTTGATATATCTTTGTGATGTTATGAAAAGTCAGTATGAAAAGGCTTTGATCAATTTTTCAAAACATATTGATTATAAGCCTTTAACTGAGGTTGATATAAGAAAAGTCATTGACGACCCTAAAGTTGACGTTATTTTTAATGCCACTCCGGACCATTGGCATACTCCCGGTTCAATAATGGCAATGAAAGGGGGAAAACATGTTTATGTTGAGAAACCATGCAGCCATAATATGAATGAGAATGAACTGTTGGTTAAGGCTATGAAGAAGTATAATAAAGTAGTCCAGATGGGAAACCAGCAGCGGTCGAGTGATCACACAATTGAGATCATAAATGAAATACATAACGGTATAATCGGCACTCCCTATAAAGCTGTCGCTTTTTATACCAGTAAGCGCGGTGAGGTGCCTGTTCAGAAAAAAGTCCCGGTGCCTTCAGGACTTGACTGGGACTTGTTTCAGGGGCCTGCTCCCAGAAGGGATTATACTTATGAGACATGGGACTATAACTGGCACTGGTATGGCTGGGATTACGGCACTGCTGAAGCCGGCAATAACGGAACTCATGAGCTGGATGTTGCCAGGTGGGCACTTAATGTACAATTCCCGTTGCACGTTAATGTTGAGGCCGCAAAACGCCATTTTATCAATGATGGGTGGGAAATGTATGATACAATGGATGTTACTTTCAGGTTTCATGGAGACAAAATTATAAAATGGGATTGTAAAAGCCGTAACGGATATGATACATACGGAGGTGGCCGCGGAACAATAATTTACGGCAGTGAAGGAGCTGTTTTTGTTGACAGGGGAAAATATATACTGTATGACCGTGACGGGAAAAAAGTGAAAGACAGTAAATCAGCTTCCAATGAAGCCGGGAATGCCCTGGGAGGCGGAGGCGATATGACAACAACCCATGTAAATAACTTTTTTGATGCTATCAGGGGCAAAGCTAAACTGAATGCTCCTATTGATGATGCAGCAGTCAGTATGGCAATGGTTCATTATTCAAATATAGCGTGGCGGACAGGAAGGGATTTCGATATTGATAGTGATAACGGCAGAATGTACGACAGGGAAGCAATGAAATTGTGGAGCCGCGAATATGAACCCGGATGGGAACCAAAATTGTAGATTAGATTAAAATAGATAAGACCGAATGTAGCCGTCAGTAATTCAATGCCTTATCCCTTGCCGTTCACTTCAGTGAACGGATTTAGTTAAAATGGATAAGACCGAATGTAACTGTCAGTTGTTCAATGATATATCCCTTGCCGTTCACTTCAGTGAACGGAATATTTATGATGGGTTTTAAAATGTATAACTAAATTATAATACAATGAAACAACATTTTTTAATTGCTGTCTTATCAGTTGTTTTCGCTTTCACCGGACTTGCACAGCCTGCGAAGGAATTAGTACAGGTTATTGTTACACCCAATGAAGATGACTGGACTTATAAAAAGGGAGACAGGGCGGAATTCCGGATTATGGTTTTGAGAAATAATGTTCCGCTGGATGGTGTAGAGGTCAAATACAGTATTAATCCTGAGAAAATGGCACCCTGGGATGAGGGAACAGTGAGACTGAAAAAAGGTTCAGCATCAGTTAAAGCACGGAAGTTTTCTGATGCAGGATTCTTAAGGTGCCATGCATCTGTTAATATAGACGGGAAGACTTACTCATCATATGCTACAGCAGGTTTTTCTCCTGAAGATATTGAGCCATCAACGAAACTACCTGACGATTTCAGGGAGTTTTGGGAAGCTGGTAAACGGGAGCTGGACAAAGTACCGGTAAATGCATTGATGACTTTAATACCTGAGAGGTGCACTCCGAAAGCAGATGTTTATCATGTGAGGATAGATAACATAAAAGGTAAGATCTACGGAATTTTATGTAAACCTAAAAAAGAGGGCAGGTACCCTGCCATCCTGCACGTCCCGGGAGCCGGTATAAGACCTTACTACGGTGATGTGGCAAATGCAGAAAATGGATTTATAACTTTCCAGATAGGTATACACGGAATTCCTGTTAACCTGGATCCCTCAGTTTATGATGACCTCCGCTCAGGTGCGCTTGGCAATTACTGGATTTCCAATCTTGATGATAAGGATAACTATTTCTATAAAAGAGTTTATCTTGGTTGTGTCAGGGCAGTTGATTTTATTGAGACTCTTTCATGCTTTAACGGGAATGATATAGCAGTAACAGGTGGGAGCCAGGGCGGAGCATTGTCGATTATAACTGCCGGACTTGATGACCGGATAGACTATCTTGCTGCTTTTTATCCGGCTTTGTCTGACCTTACAGGTTACTTGTCAGGCCGGGCAGGCGGATGGCCTCATATGTTTCTTGATGATTTTACTAATAAACCGGAAAAAGTGGAAACTTCAAAGTACTATGATGTTGTGAATTTTGCAAGATTTGTAAAGGTTCCCGGCTGGTACAGCTGGGGGTATAATGATAATACATGTCCGCCGACTTCAATGTACGCAGCTTATAATATAATAAATGCTGAAAAGGAACTGCACCTGTTCCATGAAACCCGGCACTGGACTTTCCCGGAGCAACAGGTCTTAAAAAACCAGTGGCTGGTCAATAAACTGCATAAAGGGAGATAATAAAATTGTCAGTTTACTTACTGCAGACCTCAGTGAGTACACCCATGGTTGCTTTAGGGTGGAGGAATCCGATATTTAATCCTTCCGCCCCTTTTCTTCCTTTCTTATCAATTAGCTGAACCCCTTTTTCTTCAAGTTCGTCAAGTGCCTCTTCTACATTATTTACTGCATAGGCAAGGTGATGTAGTCCGGTACCCCTCTTTTCGATGAATCTGGCAACGGGACTGTCAGGAGAGGTTGGCTCAAGAAGTTCAATTTTCGTTTGTCCGGCCATAAAGAATGCAGTTTTTACTTTCTGGTCATGGATCTCTTCGGTTTTATAGCATTTTAATCCCAGTATATTTTCATAAAAGGGTATTGCTTCATCAAGGCTGTTAACAGCGATTCCGATGTGTTCAATATGTGAAATCTCCATTTTATTATTTTTTAGGTTATTGATTGTCTTCCTCATCCCAAATATAATGAAAATGAGGCCCGAATCGTTCAAAGGCTGCTTTTTCAAGATTTTGGCGATGGTCCGGGTGAGCAATTGATATAATCAGCTTAGCCCTGTCCTGCAGTGACCTCCCGTAAAGATTGACAGCCCCGAATTCCGTAACCAGCCAGTGAATATTTGCCCGGGTGCTTACGACTCCTGCACCGGGTGTTAATATGGGTGCAATTTTGCTCACACCCTTTGTGGTGACTGTAGGCATTGCAATGATCGGTTTACCTCCGTGACTTAGTGAGGCTCCACGCAAAAAGTCAATCTGGCCGCCAACACCAGAGTAAAACCTCGTGCCCAGCGAATCTGCACATACCTGTCCTGTAATATCTATCTGTAAAGCTGAATTAATAGCAGTTACTTTGGGATTTTTAGCTATAACATTAACACTGTTTGTATATTTAACATCCTGCATTGCCACACCAGGATTGTCATCAATAAAATCGTAAAGATCTTTCGATCCCATAAGGAATGTAGCAACCATTTTCCCTTTGTCAATTTTTTTATTCCTGCCATTGACAATTCCTTTTTCGACCAGCGGAAGAATTCCGTCTGAGAACATTTCAGAGTGAACACCCAGATCCTTATGATTGCCAAGCATAGTTAAAACAGCATTAGGTATAGCTCCTATGCCCATTTGCAGTGTCGCTCCGTCCTCTACCAGCTCAGCTACATATTTTCCTATTTGCATGTCAGTTTCAGAGATAGGGTCAGGATGTGCCCTTATGAGTTCAGTATCATCAAAAACGAACAGGTCAATTTCATCAGTATGGATCATTGCGTCGCCGAATGCACGTGGCACATTGGGATTGACAATGGCAATTACCGTATCTGCCTTTTCCACCGCAGCAAGAGTCGCATCAACTGAGGTTCCAAGGGAGACATATCCGAATTTATCAGGTTCGGATATCTGGATCATCGCTACATTAACCTTCAGGTAACCCTCCCGTATGAGCCTTTGTGTTTCGTGCAGGAAAACAGGAATGTAATCAGCATAACCGGCCTGCGTCTGCTTTCTTACATTAGCTCCGACAAAGAAAGATTCAAGTTGGAAAATACCTTCAAATTCGGGATCAGCATAAGCAACCTCACCTTCGGTATGGATGTGCTGTATACGGACATTCCGGAACTCCTTATTCCGGCCCCGCTCACACATAGCGTTTATAAGAGGGTGGGGTGTAACTGCCACACTATGAAGGTGTATCCGGTCATTTGATTTGATAACCCTGACTGCCTCACGTGCACTTATGAATTGTATTTTTTTCATTATTCTCCGGTTAATATGCAGTTTTTTTTAAGTAAAGCCGGCAAATTTATAAAATCTATATTCTAATATGACTTAATCATTTTTATTATTGGAACCGGCATGTTCTTTTTAATTAAAAAATAACACAACTCCATGATTTGGGGATCCGTCGGCTGAATCCGGATTTGCTAAACATTTTTAAATATTAACTGTTTTATAAGGTAATTTACATTTGGATCTTTTAGTAAATTTTGATCTTTTTTATGTGAATAGATTTTTTTAATTTAGCAAAAATTAAATCCTGAATAGATATGTTAAAAGAAAAAGTATTAAAAGCACTTAATGAACAGATAAATGCAGAGCAGTATTCTGCTTTTCTTTACCTGTCAATGTCAGCCTGGTTAGAAGAGAAGGGACTTCCCGGATTTGCCAACTGGATGTACGTGCAGTACCAGGAAGAGTTAACTCATGCCAATAAGCTCTTCAAATATGTTAATGAACGTGGAGGCAGGGTTGAACTAAAAGGGATTGATCAAATGCCTGTAGAGTTTGAAAGTGTAAAAAGCGTTGCAGAGATGACACTTGAACATGAACAGCATGTTACAGCCCTTATAAACAACCTGGTTGATGTTGCTACCGAAGAACGTGATCATGCCACTATAAGTTTTCTGACCTGGTTCGTAGACGAACAGGTGGAAGAGGAAGCCAATGCAACAGAAATTCTTGACAACCTGAAGCTGATAGAAGGCGAGGGCAAAGGGAATGGTTTATTTATGATTGACAGGGAGCTCCGTCAGCGTAAATTTATCGACGAAACTCAGGCAGTGTAATTTATAGTATAAAAATTATTATTGAAAAGGCTGCCTTTAAGCAGCCTTTTTTATTCAAAGTGTCATGGAATGGATATCCGGCAAGAGGCTGTCAGCCGTTATGAACAGTTAAAGGAATATTGCAGGGCCAACTGGGATGCCTCATCTGTTGAAAAGCTTGAGGAAGCCTTTAGTTTTGCATTGAATGCAATAGGAGACAAGAAATTTATTACCGGGGAATATATTCTAAACCACTCTCTGGATGTTGCCTCCATTATTGCAGTTGAGATCGGACTGGAGCCCGACTCGGTCATAAGCGGTATACTGCATAATATTATGTATGCCGGAATAGAACGGCCCGTCACAAAAGAGGAGATCGAAAAACAATTTGGTGTCAGTGTATATTCCATTCTCGAGGGAATGGCAAAGATAAATGCCCTGGGAACCGATACTGTTGATATTCATGCCGAGAATTACAGAAAACTTTTGCTTGCCCTGGCAGGTGATGTACGCGTAATTCTTGTAAAGACAGCCGACAGGCTGCAGGTGATGAGGAATTTGGATTTTTATGATACTGATACCAGGAAAAGGCTTGCAAATGAGACATCACATCTGTATGCCCCTTTAGCTCACAGGCTGGGACTATATGCCATTAATTCGGAATTACTCGACCTCTGTCTGAAATACCAAAAACCCCTTGATTATAAATATATTAACGAACGGCTGACTGAAAATGAACTGGAACGGTCCCGTTTTGTTGCTGAGTTTGTAAAACCGGTTGAGAAGATTCTCAGTGAACGCGGATATAATTTTTCCATGAAGGCCAGGACTAAATCGGTCTATTCTATATGGAATAAGATGAATAATAAAAAAGTGTCCTTCGATGAGGTAATGGATCTGTTTGCTATAAGGATTATCCTTGACTCAACCCCGGCCAATGAGAAAGCAGATTGCTGGACAGTCTATTCTGTGGTTACCGAACAGTATCAGGCAAATCCGGAGAGGTTGCGCGACTGGATCACAATACCAAAATCTAATGGATATGAATCTTTGCACACTACAGTTATGGGACCGCATGAAAAGTGGGTTGAAGTGCAGATACGTACTAAGCGAATGGATGAAATTGCGGAAAAGGGGCTGGCTGCGCACTGGAAATATAAGGGAGGAAAAAGCAGTTCCGGATTTGATTCTTGGCTGGCAGGAATAAGAGAGATCCTGGAAAATCCGGAATTGAATATTGTTGATTTCATTGACCACTTCAGTCTTAATATATACAGCGAAGAGATATTTGTTTTTACTCCCCGCGGAGACCTGAAGAAGATGCCTGCCGGGTCTACCCTGCTGGATTTTGCGTATGAGATACATTCTCATGTGGGTGATACTTGTGTTGGCGGAAAAGTGAACGGTAAAAAAGTTACCCTGAGGTATAAACTTAAAAATGGCGACCAGGTATCCATAGATACTTCCAATAATCAAAAACCCAAAATTGACTGGCTGGACTTTGTGGTTACCACAAAAGCAAAAAGCAGGGTAAAAGCAAGCCTGAGTGATGAGAAGAAACGGATGGCAGCCCAGGGACGCGAGATGCTGATCAGGAAATTTAAAAACTGGAAGCTGGAACTAAATGATGATGCTATCAGGAAGATCCTTAAGAAATATGATTTTAAGCTTGCTGTTGATTTCTATTTTGAACTGGCCAAAGGAAAAATTGATCCTCTTGATGTTAAATCTGTTTTTACGGACAAATCAGTTGAGGAAAGCAGTCCCCGCAAAATAGAAGAACTCGTTCAGGATAAATTGGGAAAAGAATCATCTGCCGGGGCTGAAAAAGATTATCTGATCATTGATGATGACCTGAAAAATGTTAATTATAAGTTAGCCAAATGCTGTAATCCGGTTTTTGGCGACTCAGTATTTGGGTTTGTTACCGTTAACCACGGAATAAAAATACATCGCAACAGCTGTCCCAATGCAATCCGGCTCAAAGAACGATTCCCTTACAGGGTTGTAAAAGCCAAATGGAAGGAAAGTTCTGTGCAGGGTGCCTTTGTTACTACATTATATATTTCGGGGTCAAATGAGCCGGGACTGGTTTCTGAGATTTCCCACATAATAGCAAAAGATACAGGAGCACAGTTGCGTTCGTTAAACATTAATTCAGAAAAAGGAAAATTTGATGGTATTCTCAAGATATCTGTTCATAATGTTGGACATCTTGAATTTCTTATTCAGAAAATGAAAAAGGCAAAAGGAGTTATATCAGTAACAAGAGGTGAAAAATAAAACCAATGAACATATTAATTGCACCAAATTCAATGAAGGGAAGTATAAGCGCTTTTGACTTTGCTGATGTGGCTGAGCAGGCGTTTAAGGATTGTTCCCCGGAGTTTTCTGTAAAAAAAGTGCCGGTGGCAGACGGTGGTGATTTTACCGGTGAAGTTTTGAGGAGGGCATTGGATGCCAGGCCAATAGAAATTACAGTTTCAGATCCGCTTGGAAGAAAAGTCAGGGCCCGGTATGGTATTTCAGGGAAAACTGCAATTATTGAAATGGCTGATGCCT